>JAEHJW020004729.1_pt1 | contig 12240 bp, 14 predicted proteins | sample 9271431 | NCBI WGS metagenome assembly JAEHJW02
GAGGTCTTTTCCTTTTTCGCGTGCCTATGGGTGCGGCAGAGGCCGCGCTTGTCGAACGCATGACGCGAGCAGGGTTTGCCCCGCAACGTCACGGCCTTGCAAAGACCGAACGCGCGTTCCTCGTCGGCCGGCCAGTGGAACTTCTGCATGAAATCGCCCTCCCCTCAGTGCCCTTTTCGTGATAATACACCGAAGCGCGCGAATTGTCTAGGTACCCCCGGATGCGCGGGGTAGGCGTAATACCGGCCGTCCTGCGTCCAGAGCGAAACGAGCTTCGGTCTCGCGGTTTCCGGGTGCCAGGTGAGCACGGCCACCGCCACAATGGCGGCCACGAGCGCCGCCACCAGCACGCACCAGCCGGAGCGCGGGCGGGCGGGTGTCATCGAGCGAATGAGAAATGATCTTGGCATGGCGTTTCTCCGTAGTGTATATTCACCTGCAACACAATCTATTGGGCGAATCTCATGCGGTACACACAACGCACCGTCCCCATCCCCGCCGACGTGGTGGCGACCCTCTCGGCCGTCCCTATCCGGCGCCTGCACCGCCTGGGCGTCAAGAGCGGCGCGTTTCCTGCCCACTACACGGAACTGCTGTTCCGCAAAATATGGCGCATCAAGGCGGCCACGCCGACTGAGATTGAGTTTTTTCAGCGTTTGGCGGCGCTGGTGGCTGCACAGCCCGCAGAGTTGCCTCAGGAACATATAGCCGCACAACATTGACGTGCGCCCACGCCCCCTCGTAACCGTCGCCTAGCGTCTTGCGCGCCCGCGCCGGGCGGTACCCCAGGCGTCTCCACTCACTCCACACCTCCGACAGCGTGGCCGCCTTGGTCTCCTCCAGCCACAGCAGCAGCCGGCGCTCGGAGATATAGAGCGTGCCGCTCACCGACTCGTAGCGCGTCGAGATCGCGGATAACCCGGCCGGCAGCGGGATGTGGCTTCCGTGCTTGGGCGGCACCTGCATCACCAGGCGCTCGCGGATGGTGTCGTTCAGGAATTGCCCGAGGATGGCCGTGCTGGCCTCGGTGGCGACCTCGACCTTGTCGCGGCTCACTTGGATGTGCGCGCGCATGAACGTCGAAAGCCCCTTGGTGTCGAAACGCGCCAGGCCGAGGTCTTGCAGCATGCGGGCGGCGGCGAGCGTAACGGCGCAGAGGGTTTGCCAATAGCGTTCACGGGTCTGGATACCCCAGGTGCCGCGGATGTGCGTCTGGAGGGTGTCCACGAGATTACGCGCACGGGCGGCGTTGGCCACCAGATACTTCGCCCACATCGGGCCAATAAGACCGAACTGGGAAAGCGCGCACTGGTTAATTTCCTCCAGGTCCGCCTGATCGGCATAGCACGGCATGTACATTTCCCACACGCGGGCGAGCTCCGCGCGGGTGTCGAGCTTGGCCGACGAGAGCCGGGAAGCGAGGGAGGCGTTGGTGCTGGAGACGACGAGCGTGCTCCACGGCCGGTCGGGCCGCATGGTGGCATCGGAACTGAGGCGCGACCGCTCGCGGCCCTGGGAGACCTGATACACGAAGTCGCTGGCCGTCTGGGGGTCCACGTTGGTCATTTCATCGACGTACAGCGGCAGCGACCGGTAGACGCCCAGCCGTTGCATGAGGCTGTTCGTTGTGTCGTGCTTTTGCGCCATGATCTGCATGGGGTCGCCATAGACCGCGCAACCGATACGCTGGACCGTGGACTTGCCGACGCCGGTGGAGCCCACGAGGTTGATGGTGGCGCCGCCATAGCCGGTAAAGTGCATGAGCGGCGCGGCGAAGGCCGTGAGAAACGCCATCTGCCACTCGGGGGGAGCCTTCTCGTAGTGCCGGAAAATGAACCGCCACTCGTCCATGAGAGCGCCCGGGCTGGGGCCAAAGCCTTTCGCCATGCCCAGCACGGCGGGCGCGAAGGTGATGGTCGCGTTGGTTCCCTCTGGCGTCCAGGCATTTTGGCCGTCCACGAACGCGCCGTCGGCGCGCCATCCGAGCTGCGATATGAGTGTGCTGACCACCTCGGTCTGCTGGAGCTGGCGGGTCGCCTCCGTCAGAAACGTCGCCATCGTGTCGATGTAAAGCGCGTCGAGCAGCACGCCGCGCGCAGCCAGTTCCTCCGCGATGCCGTTGCGGCTATACAGGCTCGATAGGGGCAGGAGAATCTTCTGCCAGCCGTCGCGGGGGAAGTTGCAGGCAATCTCGATGTACTCCTGGGAGTCATCCTTGAGGCGGCGGATCACCTTGATGGGGTAGGGGTAGATGATCTCATCCACATGGGTCGTGGGGTTGCGCACGCCGACGCGGCCTTGGGTGTCATAGAAAAACGGCCTGGGCGCGGGCAGTTCGCCAGGCGCCGCTTCCTGGGTGCGGTCCACCTGCGCGCCGAGCACGAGCGGGGTAGTGATTTTCTTCCAGTAGGGGCACTGGGTGCACAGCGCGGACTGGCCGGAGACGGCCGCCAAGCGCTCGCAGGTCGTGGGGCCGATGTCTTTGTCGGCCAACTGCTGGATTTTCGCGTCGGTCTGCGCCGGGTCATACCGGGGGTCAGCGCGCGACCACTCGTGGATGACGGCCGGGGCCTCGTCGGTGTACCGGAGAAGCTGGATCGCGCCGTACCAGAACGGCTCCGAGACCGCCCCTCCGGCGTCCCGGAAGCGCGCCATCTGCTGACAGCGTTGGGCCAGCGCCGGGGCACTCGACGGGGTGCGCGTGGCCAGGGTGGCCGTCATGGACTCGTTGACGGACTTGGCGAGCGAAGGAGTGGTGTCGCGCGCGGCCGGGCAGTATTTATCCAGTGCGCGGGAGAACACCAGGAAATCGACGACCGCCCCCTCCTTGAGCACCCGCACGGGCAGCGGGTTCGCCGGGTCTTTGTAGTGCTGGGTGCCCGGTACGCGCAGGATGGACGCGCTGTCGGCGGTGCGCTCGGGGCCTACCGCGAAGTGGGCCTTCTCGCAGGCTTGCTTGAGTCTTTCCGCCACGGGCTTCCAGAGGGCCGCCACGACGGGGCTTTCCAGCACCCAGTAGACGTGCATACCCCGGCCGCTCTGGATGACCCACGGGCTCGGGAGACCGGCTGCGTGGACGAAATCCCGCAGGGCCTCAGCCGCCGCGATCAGGGAGGGATAACCCTTCCCCTCACCGGCATCGACGTCGAGCCAGAACGCCTTGAGGGAGTGGACATGCGCCTGCTGGCGGGTGGACTTCGCGTAAGTAGCGGGGGCGAAATACCAGTCCACCCCCGGGTAGGTGTTGAGCGTGCTGAGAAGGGTCTCGAAGTTAGGCGACGAGGACCATGTGTGCCGGACGCGGCCATTGTGGATGGCAACGAGACAACGCAGCCCCTCGGGCGGCCAGATGACCTCCAGCAACGACGCCATGCACACCCCTTACCGTAAGTATTTCGCTAACCGGTTCTGCGCCGCGGTCGCCCCCAGGGGGCGAATACGAACTGGATGGGGCAGCACGCCGTCGCTCATGGCTCGGTCCAGCGCATCGAGGAACACCACCACGCTAGGCGCGTGGCGGGCGCTTATGGGCGCCCCCTCGTTGAGCCAGAGGTCCACCATGATGCGCGAAACCCCGATGCAGGCCGCCGCTGCGCTCTTGGAGACGCGCGCCCCCGAGAGGGCGCGCGCCAGTCTGCTTTCCAAGACGCCGAGCATCAGAACCCTTCCATGACGCCGGCCAGCGCGTCGTCCACCGCGTCAGGCGCGAGCGGAGCAGGCGCGGACGCAGGGGCCGGAGCAGCAGCAGCAGCCGCAGCACCCTTGCGACCACGGCGCAACGGACTGACCGAAGCGGCCGGAGCCGCCGCAACGGGCGCGGTAGTCGGGATCGGAGCCGCCGCAACGGGGGCCTGGGCCGGGGCAGCGGCCAGCGCGGCGTGAGCGGCCGGAGCCGGAGCGGGCGCAGGGGCGGCTGCGACAGGCTTCTTGGGCGCCTCGGGGGTGGTTTCGCCGCCGCGGAACGCCGCAACGACTTCATCGGCCTGCCGGGCCTTGATCTTGTCGTACCCGCCGTCCGGCAACCAGCCGGAGAAACTGAACGAGAGCTTGGCGTACTCCACGGTGGCGTCGATCGTCACCTGGGTGATGACGCCATCCACCGGCACGTCGTGGCGGCTCAGCGTGTTGAGATAGGCGTTCCACTCCTTCAACGTCATGACCGGCATGCTGATGGTGAACAAGTCCCCGTCCAGATCGTCGGGCGCAACGACCAGGATGCGCTTGTTGTCCGTGCACGCCTTGACCTTCGACCCGTTGGGGTTGATCCGCGAACCGAACTGATTTTGTGGGCAGCTCGCGCAGGCGGTCGCCTGGGGCGACGTGGACGATGCAGCGGGGGTTACGCCGTCGGACGACCAGCAGGCCGGAGCGTCGGGCTCCTGTCCGGGCGTGTATGCCTTGGCGTACCACGTCTTGTAGATACCGTTGTTGGCCGCCACGGGCACAATCTGGATGCTGCGCACCGGCTCGTTGCGGTCGTTCTTCAAAATCTCCTCCTCCGCGTCGGGGCTGATGATGCGCCACGCGCCGCCGCGAAACGACAGCCGGGGGAGCGACAGTCCCGCCCCGATAGGAGCCATGAAGGTGGTGTTACCGGCAGACGAGTTCTGCGTCAGATACGCCGGTTTGTTGAGCATGAGTTCGTTCGACATGATAGCTGGTACCTCGATGGTTGGTTACGACTTGCGAATCTGAACACCGAGAATCTCGGCGTACTTGATGCCCGGAGGCAGGCGACCGCCCGCTTCGAGCATGGTCTTGACCGCGGCTTTGTTCACACCCTGGATAAGCAATCCGAAGGCGTCGTGCTCGCGCACATACGACAACACCTGGTCCCAATCCTCCACAGTAGCACTTGCGGAGGTCGCGTGGAACACGGTTCCGAACGGCGTCTTGTAGCCGGTGACGCCCGCGCGCTGCGTCTCCCGCAGGAGCCACGTCTCCATGGTTTTAAGCTCCGCCTTGAGCGCCGCCTGTTCCTCGTCGTGCTTGGCCTTGAGTGCGCGCAGGTTGTCGCGCTTGGTGACGTAGACCCTCACAACATCCTCGATTGTGTGCATAGTACCTCCTGACCCTTATGTTTTAGTGATAATACACTACCCAACGGCCTTGTCAATAGCCGGGGCGTCGCCGTCGCCGCCGAACATGCTCAAGAGCAAACCTTGCATGCGCTTACGCTCCCGCAGGCGGCCATACATTTCCGTCTCGATCTCCGAGGACTCCAGATGCACGATGTTGACATGCCGTGTCTGGCCCTTGCGGTACAGCCTTCCCACCGCCTGCTCGTAAGTCTCGTTGCTCCACACGGGGGCGAACCAGATCATCGTCGAGGACGCGGTGAGCGTCAAACCGTGGCTCATGGTGGCGGGGTGGGCCACGATCACCTGCAAGTCCCCGCGCTGGAACGCCGCGAACACCCGGTCGCGCTCGCCGCGCGAGGTCTCGCCCGTAATGGCCTCCGCGCCGATCTTCGCCGCCACGAGCCGCGCGTGTATGTAAGCAACCACCGACTTAAATGGCGCGAAGATCACGACGGGGCCACCGGCGGACTCCAGTATCTCCATGACAGCCGCCATCTTGGCCGAGGCGTGGATGGTGTGCGTGTCGCCGTCGTCGAGCAGCACGCCGCAGGCGCATTGGAGGAGCTTGTTCCCCTTGACCGCCTCGTTGGCCGCCGTGATGGTGTGCTCACCGATCTCGGCTACCAGGGTGCGGCGCATCTGCGCGTAGAGCGCGGCTTGCTCCGAGCTCATGTCGGCGTGGCGGGACAGGTAGCTTATGGGCGGCAGGTCCAGGCAGTCGGCGGCCGTGAACCGGATGGCCGGTTGCAGCGCCCGGTGGACGATCTGCGCGGCATCGGGCTTAGGAACCCACTTGAACATCCCCTCCTTGCGCATGGTCATGGCCTGGAAGTCCTGAAAAAACCGCGGCACTGCGATGGGGTTGACGAGCCGCGCCTGCGCCCAGGCGTCGGTCGGGTTGTTGGGCGTGGGTGTAGCCGTCATGAGCCATGCGCGGGGGACCGCCTTGAGAATCTGCCCCAGCGCCTTGTACCTCTTGGTGCGGCTATTACGCAGGATCGCCGCCTCATCGACGATCACGAGGTCGAGCATCTTGTCGGACGCCAGTGTAGCCATGAGTGCGGTGTTGCGCAGGCCGTCGTGATTCATGATGAGGAACGCCGCGTCCTCGCCCACGAGCTTCTTGCCCGCCCCGTGCAGCATGTGAAACCGCCGGTGAGGAAAATGCTGGAAAATCTCGGTGCACCACACGGGTGTCAGCGTCGAGAGCGTGGAGAGGATGAGCACCTTATGGATTGCCCCCTCCCGCATGAGGAAATCCGCCGCCCACAGCGCGGAGAGCGTCTTGCCCGTGCCGATGTCGTTTAGAATAAACAGTTTGTCGAACAGCGTGCAGAACGCGGCGGTGGACGCCTGGTGCGCCATCGGTTTATACCGCCCCGACCACTTGTAACGGTGGCGGATGGGCGCGGGCAGCGGGATGTGCAGCGTGTGCGCCGCCCGGAAGTTGGCCGTCGTGTAAGGCATCACCCACATGGGGCGCCCGTTGAGCGGTATGCGCATGGCGCCCGTAAGCGCCCCCAGGCGGTCATCCACGCTCGCGGCGTCGATCGCCACGCGCTCCCCGTCGTCGGACAGCAGGATCAGCGGGTCTTTTCTAAGTATGGTCGGCACAGGGTCTCGAACTCCTCAACGTTATCCACCCAGGTCGCTTCTCCGCCAGCGCCCACGATGTCATCGAGCGTGACGGCCTGCTTTTCGGTCGGCGTGTTGCCGTGTGCCTTGACCTCGAAGGCCAAGAACTGACCCTCGACGCACAGGATGAGATCAGGCACACCGGACTTGCCATATATCCCGGACTGCGGCCAGAACCACCAGATGGCGATACCATCCTTCTTCCAGGCGGCGAGCTTACGCTTGATCGCCAGCTTCACTATCCCCTCGGGCGTTGGCATAGACGCACCTCGATTGATCGACCAGACAATACCGGCACAGACCGGAGGGTATGCACGGCCAGTTGTGCGCGGCGGTGGCCTCCTCGATCTGGTTGGTTTTCGTGATGACCGCCGCAGCCAGGGCGGGCGCGTCCTCGCGGCCATATTCCTTGCGGTCCACGGCGCGAACCTTCTCCCACACGAGACCGGCCATGACGCGCTCCACGGCGGGGTAGTTGTGGAACACCAGCAACGCGAACACGTCGAGCTGGAATGTGTCGGGGCGCCGCTTGCCGAACTTCCAATCAAACACGAGCGCGCTGCGCTTGCCGACCGACAAGCAATCCACCACCCCGCGCAGCCACACGTCGCGTGAGAAGAACGGCGTGCCCGCAAGGGCCTTGGTCATGCCGAGCTTGACTTCGGCGGAGGGCGGCGCCTCCGGCGGCAGGCGAGACAGCACATCTGCACAGAACGGCGTATCGGCAATCGTCTCCCGGGGGGCGGCCTCCGGCGCGCGGATATGCGACTCCAGGTTCTTGTGCGCGTCGATGCCGAACGACCGCTCGGTGAACGTCGGCTCCGTTACGTCCTTGGCGACGTACTTGTGGTAGAACGCCTTGGGGCAGTTCTCGAACTGCTTGAGCGAAGTGTATGAATAGACCAACGCCTTTTCGGTCATGCGACCACCTTGAGCTTACTACCGCCCAGGACCGCGTTGCCACACGTCACAAGACCGTCCTCCTCGTCCGTGGACGGGACGAACACCAGCACGTCGAACCCCGCGTCCTTCAAGTCCTGCTCCGGGCGCTGGTAGGGGTGATAGCTATGGTAGCCCTCCACCGTCTCGATCCCGTTGGCGCGGCAGGCCGTGTTGTTGTGGATGGGCGTGATCTTGCACATGAACTTCTCCGGGTCGAACAGGGAGCGCAGCTTCTTGGCGTCGATCTCATACCCCGAGGCGTAGGCGAAGTTGAGGCAATACTTCCGGCTTATGGGGTCCGGCATTTTCTCGACTATGGCGGCAATAGTCGATAAGGACGCTTGCATGCCGCCGAACATAACATCGCGCTGTGCCTCGCTCGTGGTATTGATGCTAAGTTGTAGCCCCGCTTGGCCGTTGTAAGCGACATTTTTCAGCTCACACCAATCCAGCAATCGAGACTCCAGGGAGCGCAGTTTGCTTGGGCACGATGTCGTAAGCACCGGGTGAACGACCTCGACGCTCAGGCCGGTCTGTTTCTCGAAAGACCGCTTATTCGCGATCAGCCAAGCGGCGAACTCAAACACGGCGTTGTTGAAGATCGGATCACCCATACGGGCGAAGTGGATATTCAGCCGCTCGGTATACCGCACCTGCGGGAAAAGCCCGATGGCGGAGAACAGTTGCTTTTTCAGGTCGTCAAACGACACATTACCGGCGAACTTGATGTTCGGCACGTCACAGAAGTTGCACTTCATGACGCATCCGTACTGGGTGCTCAACGTCACCACCCACTTCTCGGACAGCGGCATGCACTCGGTGTTCGGCACGCCGTTCAACTCCCGCGTGTACCCGAGAAAGTCGGCCTTGACGTTGTGCGCCTTCCCATAGTCACCTATGGACAGCGTTTCGAGCTTGCCTTTCTCGTACTCATCGACGAATAAATACCCCGTCGGAATCTTGAACTTCTGCATCGTGCCTCCTAAACCTTCGCATCTTTGTAGTTTGCCCCCACCCCGGCCTCCGCTGAGACGGGGAACCCGGCTGCCCATGCGGGCGCGGTGCTCATAATGGCCTGCACGGTGCGGCGCGCGGCGTCGGCCTCCGCCACCGGCACCGAAAATACCAGTTCGTCGTGCACCTGCAAGAGTGGGCGCAGACCCGCGCGCAGGCACTCGACAGTCTGTTCCCGGAGGATGGCCGCCGCGATTCCCTGCACACAATTCTCCACGAGTTTCGCTCCATATATTCGATGTGTCTGGAAGCCTTTAACTTTCCCATCGAACGAATCGTACACCCACTCGCCGGACTCAGATCGCCGCATATTGGGGTAGTGTATGGGCATACCGTCCGGCAACCACAGCGCCCCACCGCCCACGGACAGGCCCGGAGCGCCTAGGGTCGTATCGATACCGGCGGAGAGCGCCGACAGGCAGCCATCCGCGTCCTGCCACAACTGGCGCACGGGGTACCGCAGGTTGCGATAGAGCTTCACCAGGTGCATGCACACCGAGACGTGTGTGAGCCATGCATCCATCGGGAGTGTGGGCGGGCACTTCGCCAGCGTATCGTTGTCGAGACCGGGGCAGGGAGGGGCGGACATGGCGGCCGCGTCGTCGGCGGCGAACACCACCGGCGGCCCCATGACGCCTTTACGAAGCGTCTGCTCAAGCCGCAGCCACGACATGCCATAACCGAGCGCCAAGACCAGGATTTTGCCGACGAAGCGTTCGGCCTTATCCGCCTTCGTGATCGGACGGCCGTACACCGCACTGGCCATGACGCAGTACGGATCGCCTCCTGAGCGAAACACGTCCAGCATTTCCGTGTCGCCCGCGAGCCACGCAAGCCCCCGGGCCTCGATGGAACTGAGATCGCAAACCACCAGGGTTTCCCCCGGGGGAGCCTCGATCGCCTCGCGCAAGGCGGAGCCGCGCGGGAGATTTTGCAGGTTGTCGCGGTTGCCGCCCGACGCGCGGCCGGTTGAAGCGCCCCAGTACGACAGATGCACCGGGAGGGGGCCGCGCGCGGCGGTGCGCGCCAGTGACTCCAGGCGGGTCTCCATGATGGACGAACTGCACGCCAGACGGCCAGACACCAGGCGCACCACCCGCTCGTCCGGGTGTTCGAGCAGCGCCGTGAACGCGTCGTCGTCCTTAGCCGCCGCCAGCGTCTCCTCCCCCGTGCGGGCGGAGACCTTAACGGGAGGTTCCACGCCCAGGGCCTTGAGGGCGGCCGCGAACTTGGGCCGCGAGCGCAACACCGTGAGCGACGCCCCGGCGTTTTCCACCGCGAGGGCCTTGCGGGACCGTTCCTCGGCCAAGGCGCCGTAGAGCTTGGCGGTGTTGAGCCGCAGCCGCGGTTGGGTCGCCATGCGGATCATGACGTCGATGACCGACAATTCGCGCGAGGGAAAGCCCTCACGGAGCGCGGCGAACAGCTTGTACGTCAGTTCCACGTCCTGGACGCAGTAGCCGCCCAGGGCGGCGGAGGCCGCGGGGTCCAGGCGTTCCACGCCATAGGTCTTGATGAGCTCGCCCGCGATCTTGCTGCCCAGGCCCAGATACTCGCATAGGCCGTTCAGAGACGCCCCACAGAATGCGCCGTAAAGGGCGCGGCCCATGGACTGGGTGTCGAGGTAAAAACGCGGTATGAGGCCGTAGTGGTGGGCGAGGATGGATGCGTCGAACAGCGCGTTGTGGCAGAGCAGAAAGGCGCTACTCCAGGGGAGATCGCCCAGGGTTTTGGCGATGCCGTCGGCGTCCGAGACCCAGTAGGCCGGCGCGTCGTTCAGCTTGACGCCCACCCCGTGCGCGTGGAACCGCGCGTCCTCGATATAGTCGGTGGTGCGCATCTTCGACAGCGTGTAGTCGGGGCCATAGAACGTTTCAAAATCGAGCGTAATGAGCATCACCTATCCTCGTGTTTTTCGTTATTGTACGTTTGGGGCTGAGGATGTCAAACGTCCTCGGCCTCCTTTCCCGCTTCAACATACCGCGAGCAGCCGTTCCACATATCGACGACGCTGGCGTAGGGGCCTAGCGGCCCACGCGCACCGCAGAGCTTCACGCAATTTAAGTCCCATCTCTGTCCCTCCTTTTTATTTCGGCCAGAAAGGCGCTCGCCCAGGAAAAGGCACGCTCAGCGGCCGTTACATGGTCACATTCCTTGTCGGCCATGAGTCTAAGAAAAATCTCCTTGGCAACCTCGATCTGGAGCGCCCGGTATTCCTCGGTGCGATCGGGCTTGGACTGGAATGGCGGAAGCCCGTTTGGCGCGATCCTAACCTCGGTCTTGATGTCTTGCGCCACGCGCGCTTCATCAGCAGACGCTATCTGCGCCCGACTCCCTATATGCCCGCACGAAGGGCAAAACCCCGAGCCGCCATACAGGCCGTGCTCCCTGCATATCCACACGCTCATATCATGCCTCCGCTTTCGCTCTCTCAACTTCGATCAGCTTGTCAATGTAGTGCCGCGCTTTCTCAAGGTCTTGAATCCCGCCCTTGTCGCGCCAGCGGCAGAGATACTTGATCGCGTTGCCTTCCAGAAAGCCAATGTTGTTCGAAATGATGAAATCCCACGGCTGAATGGCCTTGGTCTTGTAATGGTCGCCGCCGTGCTGCACGTCATTCGCCGCCATAACTGTTCTCCTTCTCAAAAAGCGCCCAAGTGCGCGGGAAGCGCTCGGCCACCAAAGCACCCACAGCGTCGGCGTACTGCCGGATTTCCCACTGAGCCTTCGGTGACTTGCGCAGGGTCAGGAACGCCAGCCAGTTCCGCAGATTGGCGCTTGCCCGCATGCGGGAGTAACGGGCCACAGGCACAGGCAGTCTTGCCAGTTCCTTGGGAACGCCAATCGCCAGACCGAGTTCGTAGGCATACTGCGCCCTAACATAGACTGAGTGCAGTTCAGCGAGCCACTCATCTACTGCGGTTTCGTCAATGGGAGCCACACCAATAGCCTGCTTGTTGGTTGTGGCCTGCGCACCTTCTACGATGCGGGCTACCGTCGGCTCGTAGTTCTCGTCCGGCAGAGGCATGTAACGGGCGCTCATTTCGTTGTAGCTCTGCGTGCGGTGCCGGTGCCACTCGCGGAACACGAAGATCGGCGCTTTGACCTCGATGACCATGCCCCCCATCTCGAAGGGCGTTGCGTGCTTGTTGTTGTAGAGATAGGCCAAGAGCTTTTCGTCCTTCTCCCATCCCTCGAAACCGCGCCCGGTGGACATGCGCGCCGCCTCGATAAAGCGCTCGTCGCTGCCCCAGGTTTCGATCAGCTTCACATAGCCGTGATCCAACACTTTAGTCATTCAAACCTCCGGCTTCGGCAGGGGGCCGATGAACTTGCCAAAAAGCGGTAGTGTGGTTCATTCGACCTCCACAAAATTGCCCTTGTCGTCGAGCCGGTACCAGGTATCAGCCTTGAGCTCTTCGCCCACATACCCGACCGCAATCCGGGGTCGTGTGCCGTCATGCCACGCGAGAGCGATGGCCCCGTTAGGTCCGGCTTTTGCGCGACTGCTATAGGCGCCCATCACGAGAGAGCCGTCACCCGAGGCCGCGAGCTGGGAGTCATCGCC
>JAEHJW020003866.1_pt1 | contig 12228 bp, 7 predicted proteins | sample 9271431 | NCBI WGS metagenome assembly JAEHJW02
CCGCCGACCGTTGCGGCGGGGGCTATTTGGGCGATCAGCACAGCATACGCCGTAAACGATGAGGTGGTCGTTTTTACGGGCGCTGGCGCAACAGCAAACGCTAATTTTTATATCTGCACCACGGCAGGCACGAGCGCCGCCACCGGGACTGGTCCAAGCGGCACAGGGACGGGCATAGTAGACGGCACTGTAACGTGGGCATTTGTTTCGGTGGGGCCAGGAGCGCCGTATAGTTCAGCGGGCCCCAACTCATATTTGTGGGGAAATGGCACGGGGTTAGCCGGCATAAATGGAGTCGTTAATTATCTTGGCGGCACACCGACAAACACAGTGACGGATAACGAAAAAACGCAATCGTCGGCATTCGCGGGATCACTGAACGTTCGATTTGAGTTTCTTACGGACAGCGCAACCCCAACTGTGCGCATGTTTTCGTACGTCGCGTCGGCCTATCGAGTTCTGGTTAACGGGCAGCCGGTGAGTGCCAATCCAGTCACCATTTCGCATTTTCCGTGGATATACATGCAGCTATCTTTCGGCTCGCAGAAGATGCGGGATGTTACCGTCGAGGCGATTGGTGGTACAGGTTGGTTCGGTGGTGTAGACGTGGCTGCCACAGAAGGGGTGTACAAGCCCCACCACCCTAACGGCATAACCCTTGTCGGGGCTGGGGACAGTATCATGGCCGGTGTTGGGGCTACTTACATGGGGGACGGGTTTTTCCCTCGCCTATGCGATTTTGTGGGGGCAACCAATTGCGTAGACACAGGGATTGGTGGCACCGGGTATATTATCTCGTCGCCCGCTGGAACGGCGGTAAGCCGCGTTGGTGATGTGCTCGCCGCGACCTCGACGGCACTCAACCCGGTCGTGGTTGATGAGAACGTGTTCAACGACTGCTCTGGAAACTATGCCGCCATCACATCGGCGGTCGTAACTTACGTCCGGACACTTAGGGCGGATGGATTCGCCGGTCCGATTTTTGAGCTTGGCATGTACGCAGCCAACGAAGGCGGCGCGTCCTGGACACCCGGCGTCTCGTGTGACAATGCAAAGGCGGCAGCGGTTAAACAGCTTAATGACCCGCTTGTGTTTTTTATTCCCGACATTGGGGCTGCTGGCGGTTCATGGTTTACGGGGACCGGCGACACAACAGCACCTAACGGAACCGGTAACTCAGACGTTTACGTTAACGGCGCCAATCTACCGCACCCATCCGAAGCGGGCCATTATTTCTATGCTGTGAATGTCGCGGACGCCATCGACTCAATCCTAGCGGGGTATTGATGGCTATTCTCACCACCTCGCTTGCCGAATCCGCAGCAGGGCAGAGCGTGACATGGCCCGCAACCTCAGTAACCGTTCCGTAACCGGAGAAAATAGGTGACCTTTAACGTCGTAGCCGCAGAGGTCCAAATCAACGCCACCACGACCGGGACGGCAAGCGTAGCGGCGTTGAACGCGGAGCTGGGCGGCCTGCAAACCAGCGTCGCCAACATGACGAAGCAGCAACAATCGTTCCTCGGCAGTCTCGAGCGGTTGACTCAGACGTTCGGCAAGTCCCGCTCGGAAGTGCTGGCGATGAAGGCGGAGATGCTTGGCGTCGGCGCGGCGGCGGCGCCGATGATCGGCACGCTGGAAAAAATGGGCATCGATGGCGAGCATAGCTTCGCCCAGATGATCGCTTCCGGCGGCGTGTTCCGCGAATTGATCGTGCTGATCCACGAGAGTCTCATCATGGGCAATTACTCGCGCTTCGGCGGCTCCATGATGGTGCTGGCCGAGAAGACCGGCATGTCGGCCGCGATCTTTACGGTACTGGGCGCTGCAATTATCGGCACTACGGCGGCGCTGGGCGCGCTTGGCGCGGCGTTCATTGAAGGCGAGCTCCAGAGCACCCGCTTTGCGCGGGCAATGTCGCTAACGGGCGGCATTGCGGGGGTAACTGAGGGGCAATTCAATGCGATGGCCGAAACCATCGGATCGAACATTCCGGGCAGCGTGCTGACTGCGCGCAACGCGCTACAGGACCTGGTTTCGACCGGCGCGTTCACCGGCGCCACGCTGGCGTCCGTAGCGCAGGCGGCGGTGATGTTCTCGCAATACTCCGGTGAGACGGCCGCTCAAGCGGTGAAGAATTTCGCCGGCATGAAGGACGGCGTGACCAAGTGGGCCAAGAAGGAGAATGAGCAGTATCACTTCCTGACGCTGGCCCAGTACGACTACATCCAGACGCTGGAGCAGCAGGGCCAGACCGAGGCAGCCGAGAAGGCGGCGGCCGATGATTTCTACACGCATATGAGGCAGACCGGCGTTCAGAATCTCAGCTATCTCGAAGAGGCATGGAACGGGGTGACGGGCGCCATGAAGGGCACATGGGATGCGATGGAAAGCTGGGGGCGCCAAACACCGCTTGAGGACCAGCTGGCAACGCTGCAGGCGTCCAAAAACAATTGGCGCATCAACCCGGGCCATTTTAGCGACGGCCGATATAACAGCCAGATCGCGGCCATCCAAGCGCAAATCAAAGCCAACGACGCCGCCGCGGCGGCTCAGGCGCCGGCGGATCAGACGCAGCTGCTCGGGATTTCCGCGCATGACAACCTCAAGGCTTTCCTGCCGCCAGAGGACCAGGTGAAGGCCAAGGTGGCCAAGCTCAAGCAGGATATTGCCCAGGCGCTGACGGCCAACCCGAACGACGCCACAGCGCTCAATCTGCAGGCGCATCTGGGTGACGCGATTGCACGGATTCAGAAAGAATACGGCCACGCCGCCGGAGCTGGTACGCTGAACAAGCCGGACATCAACGGCTTCACCATCAGCTCGGACGACACCGGGAAGCTGCAGGTGCAGCTGTCCTTGATGCAGGAATACGCTCGCGCCACGCATATGAGCGAAAGCGCGGTGCTGAAGCTGAATATCGCCGCCGGTAAGCTGAGCGGCTTCACCGCGCCGCAAATCAAGGAGCTGCAGGACCGCGCCGCCCGCGACGACGCGCTTGCCCAACAGAAGGCGGCATCCGGCCTGCAGGGTAAGTTCCAAAGCGTGAGCGATTCCCTGAGCGGCAAGAACGCCGGGTTGCAGACGCAGCTGCAACAGCTGCAGCAATACGGCACGATCACCAAGGCGACGGCGCTTGACCTGGTCAACCTGCAGATTGCCCAAGGCGACCTGAAGGGGATTTCCCAATCGGAGATCGACAGCCTGCGCCAGATGGCGACGGCGAACGATAAGCTGACCGCCTCCATCAGCGCCACCAAAACAAGCGCGCAATACGGCACTCAGCAGGCGTTCAGCAATTATCTCGCGCAGGCGCAAGATACCGGCAAGCAGATGCAAAAGGTCTGGGGTGACGTGTTCTCCGGCATGCAGAACATCATGGTGACGGCGCTTGAGGGCGGCAAGGAGGACTGGCGCGGGTTCGCGCTCTCCGTGATTGACGACATGCTGAAAATGGAAGTGGAAAGTCAAATCATGGCGCCGATCATCAAGGCGCTTGGCGGCGTGGGTGGGGGGACAAACGGATCGGGTCTTGGTGGTGTCGTCAGCGGCATCATCGGCGGAATCGGCTCCGGCTTTGGCTCAGGCGGCGCGATGTCAACCGCATCACTAGTTGCACATCAGGGAGGGGCAGGCTCGATGCTGGGCGGCGTCGGCTCGTATCTGTCCAGCCTGTTTGCCAACGGCGGCATTATGACCAGCGGCGGCCCACTGCCGCTGAACAAATACGCGAACGGTGGGGTGGCCAACAGCCCGCAGATGGCCATCTTTGGCGAGGGCCGAGGCCCAGAAGCCTATGTGCCACTGCCTGACGGCCGTTCCATCCCCGTGAATATGCGCGGCGGCGGGGGCGGCGGCGGACAGGTTAACCACGTCACCAACCATATCAGCATCGCCAGCGACGGCAGCTCGCAGGTGACGCCGCAGCAGGCCAACCAGATGGCGCAGGGTCTCACCTACGCGATCCAGCAAGAGCTGATTCGGCAACACCGCGACGGTGGCATCTTCTCCAGCACGAGCGGCCTACGATGAGCGCGACGTTTAACTTTACCCCTGATTTTTCCGCGCAAGTGGCCTACGCGCCAAATGTGCTCGTTGCCAAATTCGGCGACGGCTACGAACAGCGCGTGCAGTTTGGCATCAACGCCGATCCGCAGAAATGGAGCCTGAGCTTCAAGAGCCGGGCGGACGCGGAGGCGAGCGCCATTGATGCGTTTCTGCAGACGGCGGGAGGGCTGAGCAGCTTCTTCTGGACGCCGCCTGGTCAGACTGTGGCGCTTAAATTTGTCTGCCGGAAATGGAGCAAGAGCCCGGTCCACGGCAACGGCACCGCCGCCGCCCCTGCGTATATCTGGGATGTGACCGTGCCGCTTGAACAGGTGTTCGAGCCATGACCGCGCTGACCCCGGCCAGCATCGCCGCCCAGATTCAGCTGCTCGCACCGAGCGCGGTGATTGATCTGTTTGTACTGGACCTGAGCACGCTGGTTGACAGTAGCGGCGCGGCCGGCCCGGTGCTGTATTTTCACGGCGGCACGAACGGCCTGGTCGCCCCGGTGGTGTGGCAGGGCATTACCTACAACGCCTTTCCGGTGCAGGTGACGGGGCTGGAGTACAACGGACGCGGGCAGCTGCCCAAGCCAAAAATTCAGGTAGCCAACACGCTGGGCACGATCACCGCGCTGATCCAAATCTACGGCGATCTGCTCGGCGCGAAGGTGACGATCAAGCGGACGCTGGCGAAATTCCTGGATGCTGTAAATTTCCCGGGCGGCGTGAATACCAGCGCCGACCCCACGGCCGAGTTTCCGGACGACATATTTTTCGTCAACCAGCGGACGGTGGAAAACCGGAGCGTGGTGGAGTTCGAGCTGGCCGCCAGTTTTGATTTCCAGGGCGTGCAGTTGCCGCGCCGCCCGATCGTGCAAAACGTGTGCGTGTGGATTTATCGCGCGGCGGAGTGCGGGTATACCGGGACAAACTATTTCGACGTCAACGACAACCCGGTGAGCATCGCCAGTGCCGACGTGTGCGGCAAGCGGCTCTCATCCTGTAAATGCCGGTTCGGGGCCTACAACCAGCTCCCCTATGGCAGCTTCCCCGCCGCCGGACTGCTACGCACATGACGCCCGAGACCCGCGCCCGCGCGGCGGTGCACGCTCAGCAGGAGAGCCCGCGCGAGGCGTGCGGCCTGGTCATCGTGCGGCACGGCCGCGAGGTGTATCACCCGTGCCGGAATATCTCGGATGACCCGTCGCATTTTGTGATGGCGCCGGAGGATTACGCGCTCGCCGAGGCGCGCGGTGAAGTGACCGCCGTGGTGCATAGCCACCCCTACGCCCCACCAGAGCCGAGCGAGGCTGACCGCGCCGCGTGCGAACAGACGGGGCTACCGTGGCATATCGTCTCTGTACCCAGTTTCCAGTGGGCAAGTATCGAGCCGAGCGGTTGGCGTGCGCCGCTGATCGGCCGGGAGTTCAGCCACGGCGTGCTGGACTGCTACACGCTGATTCAGGACTGGTACGCCATCAACCGCAGCGTGACGCTGCCGACGCCCTACCGCGCCGATGGGTGGTGGGAAAAGGGCGAAAATCTGTACCTCGACAATTTCCGCGCGGCGGGGTTTGAGCGGGTAGCGCTCTCCGACGACAAACACCCCAGTGAGTTCCGCGAAGGCGATGTCCTGTTGATGCAGATCGGCTCGGGCGTCCCCAACCACGGCGCCATCTGGCTCGGCGACGGCACCATCCTCCACCACCTCGCGAGCATGCTGTCCAGCCGGGACGTGTTCGGCGGCTATTATCGAAAGCACACCACGCATGCCATCCGCTACACCCGCGCTTAAAACGATCCGCCTGGGCGGCGCGCTGGGCCGGGAATTCGGCCGCGTGCATCGCTACGCCGTGGGGAGCGCGGCCGAGGCGGTGCGGGCGCTATGCGCCAATCATCCGCGCTTTCGCGAGTACATGACTTCCAGTGATCGGCAGGGGGTTGGATACCGCGTGACCGCGGGCGCCGACAATCTTGGAGTTGAACGGCTCCACGATCCGACAGGGCGCGCCGACATCAAGATCATGCCGGTGATTCGCGGCGCGAAGAGCGGGATTTTTGAGGTCATCCTGGGCGTCGCGCTGATCGCGGCGTCGTTTATCCCCGGCATCGGCCAAGTGCTCTCCCCGATGCTGATGTCGCTCGGCATATCGCTGGTCTTGGGCGGTGTCGCACAGCTCTTGGCCCCACACCCAAAAACGCCGAAATCAACCCAAGCCAGCTATGAGTTCGGTGGCCCGGTGAACACGCTGGCCGCGGGGATGCCGGTGCCGATCTGCTACGGCAACCTGATCGTCGGCGGCGCGATTGTCTCGGGCGGTGTGTATACCGACCAGGTGCCGACGACGCAGACGGGTGTTCCGGGCCTGGGCGCCACCGTGCAGGAGACGACTTCCGGAGGGGTGAGCGCCTACCAGCTTTATGCGTCCTGGCAACCTGCCGGCGGCACGATCGGCTACGATGTGACCATCAAGGGGCCTGGCGTTGGCGTGGTGAATTTAGCGCGCACCAACGGGACGTCCATCTATTACACAGTGCCGGGCCCGGGCCCCTACGAGGTGATCGTGAACCCCGTGGAAGCGAGCAGCACCAGCTCGGTCGCCGAAGGGACCGGCACCATCTACGGGCCGACCGCCAGCGTATGGAGTTCGTTCCTTGCTGGATGACCTGAAGATCATTCGCGGCGCAGGCGGCAGTAAGGGCGGCAGCGGTGGTCAGATCGCGACGGATACGCTGGCCAGCCGCCAGTTTGCCAAAATCGTGATCGCCGTTTCGGAGGGAGAGGTTGAAGGGCTCGTTGGCGCCATGCAGGGCGTCTACTTCGACGGCGTCCCGCTGGAAAACCCAGACGGCACCTATAATTTCAGCGGCGTGAGTTTTTATTTCCAGCCCGGAACGCAATCCCAGCCCTATGTTCCTGGGTTCTCGGACGTGGAAAACGAGGTTGCTGTCAATCTGGAAATCTACAATTCATCCCCGCTCGTGCGGACGATCACGGACCCGAACGCCAATGCGGTGCGCGTGACGGTCAACCTGCCGGCGATCTATTACACCAACACCAAAAACGGCGACGTGACGGGTAGCTCCGTGGTGGTTGCCATCGATATCCAGACCAACGGCGGCGGTTTCGTGCAGACGATTTACGACACGATCAGCGGCAAATCGTCGGCCGCCTACGACCGCAGCTATCTGATCAATCTGGATGGTGTTGGGCCTTGGGATATTCGCGTGCGGCGCGTGACGGCGGACGGCACCACAGGCAACCCCGTGAACGTGATCAACTGGGCGAGCTATACCGAGATCATCAACGCGAAGCTGAGCTATCCGAACACCGCGACGGCATACGTGACGGTGGACAGCGGCCAGTTCCAGAGCGTGCCGGCGGTGGCGTTCAACCTTAAGGGCCTGCTTATCCAGGTGCCAAGCAATTACGACCCGGTGGCGCGGACATATACGGGCGCTTGGGACGGGACGTTCAAAATCGCCTGGAGCAACAACCCGGCCTGGTGCTTCTATGACCTGCTGACGGCGACGCGGTATGGGCTTGGCAACTTCGTGGCCGCGAGCCAGGTTGATAAATGGGCGCTCTACACCATCGCACAATACTGCGACGGCCTGGTGCCTGACGGCTTTGGCGGCACAGAGCCGCGCTTCACGCTCAACGCCTACATCCAGAATTATGCCGATGCGTTCAAGGTTCTCCAGGACCTCGCCAGCGCTTTTCGGGGCATGCCGTTCTGGTCCACCGGCAGCGTGACGGCCACACAAGATGCGCCGAGCAACGCGGCGGCGATTTTCTCGCCGGCCAACGTGATCGACGGGACGTTCACCTATACCGGCGCGAGCCTCAAGGCGCGGCACACGGTGGCGCTGGTGACGTGGTACAACATGGCCGACCAGGCGCAGCCCTACGTCGAGTACGTGACGATCAGCGACGCGGACGTGGCGAAATACGGCGAGATCATCACGCAGGTGACGGCCTTCGGCTGCACCTCGCGCGGCCAGGCGAACCGGCTGGGCAAATGGATTCTCTACTCGGAGAAATACGAGGGGGAGACGGTCGCGTTTAAGACCGGGCTGGACGGCTCGCCGGTGAGGCCAGGGGATATTGTTAAAATCGCGGATCCAGTGCGCGGCGGCTTCCGGCTTGGCGGGAAGGTCAATGCGGCCAGCCAGTATAGCCTGACCGTGGACAGTCCGCTGATCGACCAGAACGGAAACCCGGTGAACGCGGTAGGCGCCGCGCTCTCGGCCATCGGCACAGATGGGAGCGTGCAGGAAAGCGCTGTTGCGCAGATAGCGGACAATCTGGTCATCCAGAGCTTTTCGCGCGCCAGCGTGGGGACGTATATTGATAGCGGCGGCGCCATGCAGACGGCGGCCGTGAATGTGCCGCGCATCGATTACACCACCGGTTCGCCGCTCCTTTTAATCGAGGGCGCCGCGACAAATTATAACCCTTACGGCAGCGCGACGGGTGCGGCGGTAGGGGTGCTCGGGAGTGGCGGGGTGCTCCCTACAGGTTGGAATTTGGCGGGCGCCAGTGGCCTTGCTGTGGATGTGGTTGGGGTGCCGGTAATAAACGGCATCCCGTGCGTCGAAGTGAGGATTTACGGGACGCCTACTTCTAATCTCACTGAGATCAATACGGGCAATGCGTTCCCTATTCCGATACAGTCCGGAAACATTCCTCCTTTTGCGGACAGTTATTATATCGGTCTTACCGCCGGGAGCGTGAGCAATCTCAATGTGGTGCTTTGGGGTTACGAAAGCATTGCTGGAGTGGACGTTAACGACATTCAGCCGAGCATCACCTCACTGCTCACGCTCGGTTCGTTTGGACGATACACAAACAAATTCCCTGGATTATCTGGCCAAAGTGGCGCGCCTAGCAAACCGCAAGGTATGTTGCTTTACACGACGCCCGGCGCGCCGATTGACATAACGCTAACCCTCGGCGCTTTTCAGAGCGAAGCCGGCACAGTCGCCACCTCCTACATCTCCACTTCCGGCGCTCCGGTAACGCGCGCGGCGGATGTGGCTGCATACACAACGCCGCCCGGCGCGCAAACCCTCATCCTATCCTCACCGTTGGCTGTGGTGCCGCAGCCGCAGGCGATGTGGATTTTGGAACTTCCCACCATCCAGGCGCAGACGTTCCGGCTGCTCCAAGCCACGCGCAACGAGCGCAACGAGTACACGCTGACGGCGCTGACGAGTAATCAGAGCAAATACGGCTACATCGACTACGGCACCAACCTGGTGGTGCAACAGATTACCGATCTGACCCAGCCGCCGAGCGCCCCCGCCGGGGTGGTGTGCGTGGAGAGTCTGTATTCGTATCAGAGCACCGTCTTTTCCATGGCTGCGCTGAGCTGGAGCCAGGTCGCCGGGGCGATGGCGTATTATGTCGGCTGGCAAAAAGATAGCGGCAACTGGCAGTTCGCCACCACCCCCAACAACGCCTTTGACATCAACAAAACGGACCCCGGCAGTTATGATTTTCGCGTCTGGACGATTGGGCCAAACGGGAAAAAGAGCACAGCCTACGGCGAGCTGGTGCAGACGCTTTATGGCAAGACGCTGCCGCCGAGCAATGTGGCGGGACTGTCCTATGGGTTTGACCAGAGCAATGGGTTGATCCTCAACTGGGCTCCCGCGCCCGACATTGATGTGGCGTCCTACGAGGTGCGGAGAGGCCCAAGCTGGAGCGCTGGGGTTGTGGTCGGGCAGTCTAAAACCACGAGCATGGTCGTGGGGGTGAATTTCATCGCCGGGTCGACTTATTGGGTCGCGGTGCTGGACACGCAGGGGGTTTACAGCGTCGCGCCGCAAAGCGTGGCGCCAGTGGTGCCGGCCATCGCCGCGCCGATCGTCAGCGCCACATTCGCCGGGGTGAACGCGGTGGTGAGCTGGAGCGCGCCGGTGAGCGCCATGACCATCGATCACTACATCATCTCGCTCGATGGCGGCGTGACGACCTTGGCGACGGTCAAAGGCACCAGCTTTTCGTTCAAAGCCAATTTCAGCGGCATCGAGACCTATAGCGTCGCCGCTGTGGATATTTCCGGCACCGTGGGCGTCTTTGGCGACGCCTCGCTAACCATGGTCCTGCCGAGCGCGCCCTCGATCAGCTATCAGGTGATTGACAATAATGTGCTGCTCCGCTGGAGCGCGAGCGCCAGTACGCTCCCGGTGGACCACTACATCGTAGCCGTGGGCGCCACCTGGGCGGCCGCCGTGCCGGTCGGCAATATCAAAGGCACCTTTGACACTGTTTTCGAGACGCAATCCGGCAGCTACACATACTGGGTGTGCGGCGTGGACGCGGCGGGCAACCAGGGAACGCCTTCCGCCGCCACTGTCTACGTCAACGCGCCGCCGGACTATGTGCTGCACTACAATTTCGACAGCGTATTCGCGGGCACAAAAACCAACATCGCCACCGACACCGATGGGGTGACGCAGCTCGCGCCGATCGATACCGCGACCACCTACCAAGCGCACTTCACCAACAAGTCCTGGACCTCCCCGAACGACCAGGTGGTCGCCGGATACCCGCTGTTTATCGAGCCGGCGCTCCTCACTGCCAGCTACGTCGAGACCATCGACTACGGCTCGATTCTGCCAAGCAGCAACATCATCGTGTCGCTGACCTCCGCCGTCGTCTCCGGCGCGCCTGGCGTCTCGACCACGATCGCCGTCAGCCCCGACAATGTCACCTGGACGACCTACCCCAACACCAACAACGTGTTCGTCAGCAATTTCCGCTACGCGCAGGTGACGATCAATGTCACCGGCACGGCGGGGCTCGACGTGCTCAAATTGACCGCGCTCAACATCAAATACCAGGTCAAGCAGAAGCTCGACAGCGGCTCGGCGGCGTGCGTCTCCACCGACAGCGGCGGCACGGTGGTGAATTTCAACATCCCGTTTATTTCGGTGGGCAGCATCACCGTCACCGCCAGCGGCACCGTGCCGCTCACCGCGATCTATTCTTTTGCGGGCGGTGCGGACCCGACCTCATTTCAGATTTTACTATTTAATGCCGCCGGCGCTCGGGTGAGCGGGACGGCGTCGTGGACCGCGCGAGGAGTTTGATATGACCGACTGGACCAAACCGGCACTCACGGACGCCTACGCAAGCGTACTGACCGAGCTGATGGGCCGGGATACCGACGTGGCGACGCAGTTTGTCGGCACCAGCTCCACCAGCATCCCCAACGGCGCAATCCGGTGGAATCCGGCCACCTACCGCTGGGAGACCTACTCCAGCAGCGGCGGCACCTGGGCCGCGTGGTCCGCGCAAATCAACGTGGTGACGGTGCTGCTGGGGGGCAACGCCGCCCCCGGCACCTTCCAGGCCATCCCGATCAGCCAGGCGGACGGCCGGTATCAAGCGGCCGGCAGCTACGCGGCGCTGGGCGGCCTGGGAACGCAGGTATTTCTCGCGGCGAACGCGGCGGCGGGGACGCAGCAGGTCGTTCCGCGCGCGCAGGCGGACGGCCTGTATGCTCTGGCGGCAGGCACCGCCAGCAACACGTTCTACGTCAACTCCGGCGCAAATTCCGGCGAAGGCGATATTGGCGCGATGACGGCAGGTGAGCCGAACGCCTATTTGTACAATGCGGCGGCGGCCTGGGGGTTGTATTCACCGGGAGCTGGGGGCGCCATTCTCAGCTACACCCGCGCGGGAACTGTGGTGCAGGTGGGCGGCGCGCTCCCGATTACAATTACCGCAGGGACGCTGCCTGGTCACGCCGCGACGCTGGGCCAGCTCGCCACCTACGCGCCGCTGGCCACGGCCAATACCTTCACCAAAAGCCAAGCCGCCACCGTCCAGGCGATCGCCTACGCCGCCACCATCACGCTCGATTTGACGGCCGGGAATGACGCGGCGGTGACGCTGACGGGCGCGGCGACCCTGGCCAACCCGTCCGCCATGACGCCTGGCACCTCGGGCCATATCGCCGTCACCCAGGACGCAACCGGCGGCCGCACGCTCGCCTATGGGAGCTATTGGAAATTCGGCCAGAGCGGAGTGCCGACGCTCAGCACCGCGGCCAATGCGGAGGACGTGCTGGTGTACTGGGTGCGGGACTCCACGCACATCATCGCCAGCATCGTGCAGGGAGTCCAGTAATGCTCATCGGCGGCTCCCTCCTGCTCGGCGGAGGTC
>JAEHJW020008237.1_pt1 | contig 12216 bp, 18 predicted proteins | sample 9271431 | NCBI WGS metagenome assembly JAEHJW02
CTGTGCCAGCGACCGGGGGAATACAAGTCGCGTAGACGCCGTCCGAAGCGTAGGCATTAGTGGGGTTCGTCCACCCGGTCAGGACGACCGCATTGGAAGTCGGATACGAAATCTGCGTGGCCACGGCCTACGCCAATGCCTGGACGCTGAAGGACGGGCTTCCACCTTCCCCGACGAAGGCCAGCGCACGGAGGCCTCCGATGATCTTGTTGAAGTCGCGCTCCAGGGTCATGGACATCTGGAGGTTCTGCCCGGCGCCACCTATGGCCATCGCCATGGCACCCGCCTTGTTGACCACCGCCTGATATGCCTGCTCTGGGAGCGGCGCGGAGTCGAATTCCGTGATGGGGATGTAGGACGACACGATCCGAAGCGTCCCGGCTTCGGTGGGCGTCCGGTAAATCAACACGGTCCCAGCCTCCTGGGAGAAGATCCGCGGTGAACCGGTCCCAATCCAAAGCCGTTTATCTAGGGCCTCATTGAACGTGTCCTCTTCCAGTTCGCGCCACTCGGTCATGCTTGCGCCCAGCCAGAGAGCGCGCATCACCCGGCCAAAACTCTTGTCAGCGGGGAGCGCCACGGTGATGGCGTTGGTGTTGATCGTGATGGAATATTCCTGGGTGATCTGTGCCAGGTGGGTGCGGCGGCAAGTTTCCCGCACCGCGGCCTGGGCACAGAACACCAGCATGGCCGTGTCCGCATCGGGCCTGGGAAGGCCGATTTGCGTGACGATGGGACGAATTTCAAAGGCCATGAACGCTCCTTACTCTTTGTTGCCCTGATCCGCCAAAATCAAGGCCACGATGCCTTCCTTGAGTTCGTCGCCCACACTGAGTCCGCGATCCGCGCAGATTTTCTTGAGCGCGGGGAGTTTCATGGCGGCCAATTCTTCTGGGGTCCAGATCAGGACAGGCTCGGATGGGTTGGCCGGGGTCGAAGATTCCTCAGCACTAGGCGCCGCCAGACCCTCGAATCTCCGGGCGAACTGATCCTGGTTCTTTTCCATGTACTCGATGGCGAATCGGTTCGCTTCCGAGATCGGGAAAAACTTCCCTGTTTCGATGTTGTCAAAGCCGATGAGTTTCAGAGCCATTGCGCGTCCTCCTTGACGTGGAGATGAGCCTCCAGACAAAAGAATGGGGCCCCCATTGGGAGCCCCATGTCTCAGTGATGGATGGGAGATCAGGCCAGGCGAAGCATTTCCGCGGTGATCTGATAGGTTCCAAACTTGCCGGCATTGGCGCCCGTGAGGGTCATGCCGATGTAGTCCGCGGCAGCGTAGTAGGTGCCGATGTTGATGATACCTTCCGTCGAGGTGTACCAGAGGGAGCCATCCGCGAGATAAACGGTCCCAGCGGCCGCAGCGAGATCCTTGCCCGTCACGGTGATCTTGGCGGCACCGGAACTGTCCCGAAGGTCGCAAGTGAAGGTTCCGGTCGCAGCGGTGATGATCTTCAGGAAGCACTTGGTCAGGACGTACCCGGCCGGGATGATGATGAATTTAACGATGTCGGCGGCGGCGAGAGCGTCAGGGGCCAGGGTGTAGTCAATGGTGGTGCTGATGACTTCAATCCTGCCGGCGCTGGAGCGGTCAACTTTCGTCCGTGCGCTGCCAGCGACTTGTTTGGAGTAATCGTAAGTAGCCATTGGTCGTTCTCCTTGTGTTGGGGTTGAGGGGAGAAAAAGTGTTGGGGCCTGGAATTACGAGGCCAGGCCCCGAGGATTTACAGGGTCCAGCTGTTGGCGATGTCGAGCAGGCAGAGCGCATCGGGCTTCGTGACCTTGAAGCCGTACACGTTCTTGCCGCGGATCAGATCGCCGAAGGCCTTGGGATTCCGTAAGGTCTCGGTGTCGTTGATCTGGGACGCGAAGCACAGAGCGTCCTTGTGGCCCGCCATGGCCTTGGCCGTGGTGCTGGTGATGGACAGGTTGGTAGTGGCGTACACCTGGAACCCAGCAATCGGACGGCTGATGGCATCGTAGGTGCGGAGAGTGCTGGCACCCTCGCCCGTGATGTAGGCGGCCTTGAGATCGGAGAGGTTCAAGAGGTAGGCTGTGGAGTTGTCAATGCACAGCCAGCGGCCTTCCTTGGGGACCAGGAGGTTGTCCATCTTCAGGGCGCACTGCGCAATCCACTGAATGACGGTGGCGCTCGTCATGGCCGCGGACACGGAAACCGTGGACGTAGCAGACGTGTAGATGGACTGAAGCACCCGCTTTTCAGCCTTGGTAGCCAGAGACTTGGCCGCCTGGTCGAAGAAGATGGAGGTCAGGTCTACATCGGCCTGGAACTTCTGGATGTCGTCAACCGGGACATTGAAGTAGTCGAAGTAGTCGATGGTGAGCTGCAGGTATTCATCCGCGATGGAGGCCTGCTCCACGAGGTCCTGGCCAATGACACCATCACGGATGTCAATGTTCGGGCGCTTGCGGATGTTGACGGTATCCCCGACCTTGGAAATCTCGCCATCGTAGTCATGATTGGCGAGAAGCGGCACGAGGTTGCTCTCAAAGTACGCCGCCTGTAGGAGCGAGGAGTACAGTTGAGGGTTGAAATTGCCATTCGGAAGAATGGCGCCTTGCTTTGCGATAGCCATTGGAGCGTCCTTTCAGGGTTGGGTTGGGTTCCCAGCGACCAGAAAGGCCCCCTTGATTTACCCTTGGGCGAGACGAAGACGCAGTTGTGCCTTGATCTCCTCAGCGATTTCATGCGCCCGCTGGGGTGTGGCAGTCCTGAGTTCTTTGTCTTTGGCGATTCGCTGCGCGTCCGTCCAGATACCCTTCTTCGAGTCATCTCCCAAGCGACCAGATTGTGTATCCGACCTGGTGGGTGGGGCCATGTCCGTAGGGATGGGCGTGGGTTGCGGACGCGGAGCCGCAGGCGGGGCCTGGGCTGCCATATCAGCCTTGAATGAGCTGAGAATGCTCGAAGCCCGTTCGGCTCCGTTTTCATATCGCCAGGGGTATTTCAAAACCTCAGTCCACTCCTGTCCCACGGGGCCAAGACTCGCTACCCACTTCCAAAGCGCCTGGTCAGGCGCCCTGTAGAGGGATGGTGCGTCCTTGTGCTCCGATAGAATCTCGTTCTGGACTTCGATTTGTCGGGCCTCGTCGAGTCTTTGCTGGATTGCGTCGAGACGCGCCTCCACATCTGGACCGGCCGCGCTCTGGGGAGCCTGCATCTCTTCAAAAACATCGGCCGCTTCCGGCAAGATGTCTCTGAGACGTGCAATCTTCTCAGCGCGGGTTTCGCCCGAAGGCTTATCGGGAACAGTCGGCGCCGCGGTCAGCTTTTCGGTGAGGATCCTGACTTCTTCTCGAAGCCTGGCATTCTCTTGCTGGGTCGGCGTGATGCTGTTCTGGATGGCCTTGAAGCGTTTGTTCATCGCGTCGTACTGCGCCTGATTGGTCGGGGGCGGTAGTTCTTCCCGTAGATCAGGGGAAGGCGCAGGCGGTGGGTCCGTGACTGGATCCGTGATGACAGGTTCCCCGGCGCTGGTGGGGGCCTGTGGGCTGTCCGGGACGGGCGGGGTAGCATCGGTCGGAGGGACAGGCGCCGGGGGTTCGGTTTCGATGACCGCTACCTCGCCCTGCTGCTCCACCGCGGCCTGCCTTAGACTGGCTAAGGCTTCCTCGCGCTTCACGGAAGCGTTTTCGGGGGTGATTCTTTCAGCTACTTCACTCATGGGGCTCCTGTCGCCAGGCCCCTATGAGGTCAATCCTCGGAGGTAACTGGCTTCAACCCTCGTTCTATGGAGCCATTGAGACTGGTCAATTTTTGCAGCGCCTTAATGCCGCCCTGATAAGCCCGCATATCCGCGAAGTCACTGGATCTGAGCAGTTTTTCATTGAGCGAATCAATATCCGCCTGGGCGATGCGCAAAACGATCTCCAACACCCGCCTGGTGCTGGCCTCGGCGGTCATGAAGTGGAGCTGTTCAACGTCCTTTTCTCTGGTCACGGGCGCCTTTACATGTAAATGACAGCTTCCTTGATGGTCACAGTGCGCGGTCCGCCAGCAGTCATGGATGCCGCGGAGCAGGTCAGCACAGTTGTTGCCACGGTCGTGATGACATAGGGACCAGGGTTGATAGCATCGTCGGTCAGGATGGTGTGGCCTACCTGGTAGCCATCAGCCACAAAGTCTCCCGCGGCCCGGGTCAGGGTCGTGGCGGCGAAGGTGATGGAAGCGGCCGAAGTGGTGGCATTCCCGAAATCAATAGTGAAGGTTCCAGCCGAAGAACTCTTGTCCGCGCCGAAATCCAGGACCACGCAGGCCTTCGTGCGGGTCGTATTGTGGATCAGGGCGCCCCTGGCGGTGATGGTGGAAGACGGCCAGGATGCATCGGTGAAGCACAAGATGGCCCAGGCGCCAAGGTTGCTCACCGTGAATCCACTTAGGGTTGCGCCAGCCGCGGTGTAGCCGGTGCCAGACGCCTCATTGGCGGTACCGTAGACGGTGGTGGTCTTGTCCAGGGTTGCGGCGCTCGTGAACAGAGCGACCTTGTAGGTATCTGCCGCAAGCTGGGCGCCATTAAATAAATCAGCCTTGTAGCTCGTGCAAATTGCAGCGGTGATCGCCATGGGAATCTCCTATCCAGGTATTGATCCTGGATCGGCCATTGGGGGAGGAGGCATCGCTGGCGGCGTCATGGGCTGCGGTTCACTTCCGATGGAGGCTTGGTCCTGTGGCATTCCCGGAGGCATTGGCGGCAGCGGCCCAGCTGGCCCGGGCGGGGCCTGCATCGGCGGCACTATGTCTTTTGCCAGGGCCGCGGCGTCTGCAGGCGAGACCAGCGCCTGGGCTTGTCGCGCAGAAATCTCGTTGTGAATGTCCACGGCCGCGGCAAATTGGGGATTCATCATCCCAAAGGCGTTCAGGGCGTTTTCATAGGCTGGGCCATAGAGCGGAGAGGTTGGATCGGTGTTCTGAAGGATCTGCATCGCGGCATTCTGGGGCGGGATCACGGGTGACATTCGATCAGGGCCGCTTCTGATGTTGGTTGAGGCTTGTTCCTCTGCCAGTTTCCGCTTCAGGGCTTCTTCGTAGGGCAGGATGAGGCCCGTATTCTGGACGCCACCCGTCTTCTCGATGAGGTAGCCGGCCTTTTCCCAGTCCACCTTCCAGGCCAGTTCTGGACTCTGGAACTTGTTCATGAAGTCATTGATCCGCTGGGCCAGAACCTCCCGGCTCATGGCGCCCTGGACGCCCCGGACAACCACGTTGAAATCACCCTTGATGGATTCATCGGGGTTGAACTGCATGTTCCAGTCGTAGATGGCCGAAATGATGGGATCGAAGCCGTACAGGTCCATGTTCCCGATGACGCCGCGGATCCACGCGAGAGACTGCGCCTGCTCCATTGATTTGATGTCCGTGGTGCGGGCCTGCCCGTTGGAAAGGCCAACGGCCGAGTCGGGGATCCCTGTGCATTTCTGGATATGCCACTTCACCGCGTCTTGAATGGCGTTCATCTCCGGGACGTTGGAACGAGGCTGGAAGAACTGCACCGGAGGCTGGGTCAAGCCTTCCACGGATTCGACCGGGAACATCTTGAGGGGATGAAGTTTTGTTGGGTCGCACGTTGGGCTGATGAGGCTCATGTCGTACCAACCCATGGGCCCGACGCTCAGCCCCGCGTTGTCCATCTTGGCCCGCTCGGAAGCATTGAAAATGGCCTGGCCATCCTCGATCTGTTTGGGCACACCCTTGCCCCAGATGCGGCCCCGCACGATGCGGTAGGGAATGAAATGGAAGGGCATTCTGGCCGGGTCACGATTGCTGACCGTCGCCTTGAGGGTTTTCCCGTTGCAGACGATGAGGTTCACCAGCAGGAATTCGGTTTCGGTCCCTTTCGGAATGGCGACACCATTGTTTTTCAGCTGGGCCCCGCTCATGAACCCCCAGAAATCGAGCAGGATGTACCGCTCCAGGGGCTTGTTCATGGGGTTGACGCCATCCTCGACGGAAATCTCCCAAACTTCAGGAGTCCAATCCCCCTTGCCTTCGGCGAGGATTTTTTCGATGGCCTTCTTGCTGTACGACTTGTCTTTCCGTAATTCCCCGAGTTGGTAGGATGTGACCACGTTTCTGACGATGCACTCGGTCAAATCCTTGGCATCCGTGCAAAGTGGGTCAGGATAGACAGTGAAGGGATCCAGACGGTACATGTCCGGGCGATAGGCGATGCCCGCGGCCGCAGCTTGGACCCGCTGCTCCTCGGTGGCATTGGCCGGCAGTTCATCGGGCGGAAGGCCAGCGTACTTCAAGGCCGTTCCCCACTTACCCTTGGCGTCCTTGCGCCACTTCACGGGCCTCTTCGGCTTGCTCAAGGGGCCATAAAAAATGCCAGTCCCAAGCTCCGCCAGGTCTGGAAGCATCCTGACTAGGCTTTCTTCGAAGTTCATCTCGTCCAGGTTGTCCTGGACCTCAATGCTCATTTTGTCGCAGCGGCGCTGGGCCTCGTCTTTGTACCGCTTGACCGCACCCTCGAAGTCGTTGCTGGCTTCAAGCTGCTGCTGCTGCTCGGGTGGAAGCTGGGCCTTGGCGAGTTGAACGATTTCCTTCAGGAGCCCCGTATCAATGCCATCAATTTCAGGGTCAGCACTGGGCTCGATGTCATAAGGGAGTCCTTCTTCAAGGGCCAACACCGCCAGCATGAGGGTTGTGGCCTTGGCGACCTCGGCCGCCGTGATGTTGATGAAAACCTTGCTCCCATTGGGGTTTTTGGCTAGGTTGGCCAGTTGCGAGGGTGAATATTCGCCCTTGCAGGCCCTGGCAGACTCGATCATTTCCGGTTCAATCTCCCGCTGCTTACCGGCGCGGAAAATGATGAAGCGTTTCTCGACGTATTGAGCCAATTCCCCATATTTATCGGGGTCAATCACGCTCTCAAAGGTGGTTTCCTGGGACCGATTGGGGTGCAAAACGGGCAGATCCATGGGTTCAAATGGGCTTCCCGGCGGTTCGCTTTGCGCTCCGCCATTCTGGGTAGGGTCAATACCCGACGACTGGATCCCCGGCTGTCCAAGTGCTGCCATTTGTCACTCCAGACCTCTTTCTATTCCACTCATTGAGGAAGTACCCGCAGGTCCGCGCCTTCGCCCGGGACATGAAGGCGTAGCGCATGGCATCAAGAAGGTGGTCATCCTTCTTTTTGACCTTCGAATTGCCGTCCTTGCCCTTCTCGTACTGGTAGAACCGGCGCTCTTCGATGATGTTTTTGCAGGTCCTGAAAATCTTCAGTTGGCCGCCGTTGAAGGCATCCTGAATCTCATCAATCCCGAAATTCACGTCATTGATGGCGTTGTGGATGTTCAGGCCCAGGTCTTTGTAGACCTTCATCGTCTTTTTACCGTCCGCCTCGGTCCGGTTGGCGCTCGGATCGCAGGCGATATAGATCCCTTCGCCACGCGCTCGGAACTCTTTGGCATGTTTCTCCCGGCTGGTCTCTTCCTTGGCGTACTCCCAGACCACATACCAGATCGCCGATTTGGGGTCCTGGGCCAACAGAATGGCCGCGGTGGGCGCCGTCCAGCCAATATCCACACCCATCACCAGCGGCCAGTGGCGCGGGATTGGGAATTCCTTGACCACAACCTCACTGTCGGGTTGCTGGTAGATCAGGCCCTCTTTGATCGTCGGAACACCCATGGTGCGGGCCTCAAGCTCATGCGGCTTCATGTCAGCCTTGCGCTTGGCCTTTTCGCTCTCGCTGAGATGGGGCGCATCGTCCCAAGTCATGTTGACGAAGGTGTATTCCGGGTCCGATTTGTGGTCAATCATCCACCGACACAGCTCGGACATGCCCTTCAAGGGCGTGTAGGTGAGCATCACCTGGCCGCCCGTGGTCATGGTTCGCTGTTTGCACTCGGAATACAGGTCGTAGGCCTCGCGGTCAGCCTCTTCGTCCAGCCATACGAAATGTTTCCCCGTGCCTTGGAACTTGGAGCGGCCCTGCTCCATGGACTTGCAGCCGATGATGGAGATTCCGCCGCTGATGTGCTTGACGTAGATCGTTTCGATGGCATCCGTCGAGCCCTGGCGCCGTTTGATACCCACGATCTTGTCTTTGGGGATCATCCCGGTTCCAAGGGACGTGTTGATATCGCCCAGCAGCTCCAACTGGATGATGTCCCGTGTGGATTCAGTCGTGATGCCGGCGACCCAGATGCTCGTGGGCTCTTCGAAGCGGATCCCCGTCCACCAAGACGGGTAGCTCCCAGTTGCGTGGCAGGCGGTGACGAATGCCCCGGCCTGTGATTTCCCGATACGGTTACCGGCCATCGCAGTGGTGGTAGTGGTCTTCGCCATCATCGCCTTGCGGTGCTTGGCGTAGCCGTCCTTCTCGCCCGTAGCGGGGTGGACGTACTCCGGGGAGTAGGTCGCCGCATAGGTCTCGAATTTCTTGTAGCCCCGGCGCCTCCGCCGCTCGGCCTGCAGGTCTTCGAGTTCCTTTAGTTTTGCATTGGTCAGAATGGCGGGGCCAAGGCGCCCACTCCTAGAGGAGCCTGGATGTTCCGACACGATCCCGAGGCCTTGGCCCGTCGCCACCTTAGAACTTCACTTGCCGTTGCCGAAGGTACGCTTCCCGGTCACAGCCTGGATAGCCTTACCCTGGGGGCGCACGTCAGTTTTGATGACGTTCTTGCCGCCCTTGTTGCCCTTGCCCGCATTCGCCATGATGGCTCCTTTTACGCCGCCGGAATGGCCGCATGAAGCCTCATGGTCATGGCGCTATTGGGAGTTGGTGCCCTCCTCTTCAAACTCGGCATCAAGAATCTGCTTCGCCTCGCCCAGCGCGCCGCGGACCTCGGGATCGTTGAGGAGTGCCTTAATTTTGTTTTCTATGTCGGCGTCGGACATTTTATTCGTGTGCTCTTCCTCAACAATTTTCCGGTCGGTGAACTTCCGCGTGAATTTCGAGGCCATCCAGCGCAGTTGATCGGCCTGGACCTTGGCCACAGCCGCAGATTCCTTGTCATTTGCCAGCAGGACCGCATCCAGAGCGTCCTCAACCAAGAGATGCCCACGGATCTCCAAGGCCGCGTCGTAAGCCTCACGGAACCCCTGGACCTCGCGCATCCACTTCCCAATGAGCCACATGGCCGGCGCTTTCCCGTACTTTTCGAGGGATTCGACGGCCTTCTTGAGCCCTTCGCCATTCGCCACAAGGAAAACCAGGGCCTCGCGGAACTCTTCGTTGTTGAATTGCCCACCGCCCCACACGCGCAGGCCCTCGCCTACTACCTCCGCAACCACGGGCGGTCTCCAAATTTCCACCGCCGCCCTTGACTTTGCCTTTGCCACGACTTACACTCCTAGTTGCAGCAGCTACTCCAGTGGCAGAAGCGAAACCGGCCCCGGCTCCCATCCGGGGCCAATTTTTAGCACTTCTTCTTGTCGGCCGGCTTGGCTTTGCCCATCGGCATGGGCATCTTCTCGCCAGGAGCCTTGGGTGTTTTGGGGGCTGGTTTTGCTTTCGGTTTCATGTCGTTCTCCTTGGATGCCCGGGCCGGGCGGGGTTAGGCGGCGAGGAAAATCCAAGCGCCTTGCACTCTTCACAGAGAATCATGCGGGTTGGGAGCGGGGCCTCGTGAATGATGAAGTCCCAGGGCTGGACCTCGGGCATTTCGTCTTTCAGACACAGCGGGCAAGTGGAAATGGGTTGATCGGGGTTGACGATCATTCCAGCTCCTCGCAGGTGATCGGGATGTGGTCCTCGCCGAACCCACCATGGCTGAAGCAGACGCGGTGGCATACCTCACAGAACGAAAAGCTGGTGATGTCGCCGGGCTCCACCGGGCGCAGCGGACCATCATTTTCGGAGACTTCGTCCGTGAAGTACCGGGTCCAGACGTGCTCACAATTCATCGCCGATCCTTTCAAGGCCTGCAGGCCACTCGCGTAGGATTCGAGCTTCCACGGCTTCCCGGATAATGTCGGGAATGTTTTTCTGGGCCCTCGCCGCTAATTCAGCGAGGGCCGCGTGTTCTGCGTTGCCAAGACGCACACTGACTAGCTTCACCATTTGCTCGAAATTTGGGCCAGGTCGGCGGCTATCCAGGCAGCGTTCCAGCGGATCGTTTGCCAATATTCAAGCGTTGCTCTTTCGTAATTCGGGTGGGTAATTTTGGTCTGATCGAATAACTGGAGCATCACATTGTTGAAGGTCCAGCGGGCAGTTACGCACCATCGTCTCCATTGTTTTACCGGGACATGGTGGATGTTGCCCAAGACCTTAGTGGCGGGCTTGAATGTCACAATTTGATCTTTCATTGGTGCTCCTTTGAGGTATTTCCCTGGATGGTGGACGGCCGAGATGGAATCCACTTTGCCGCTACGCCCTTTCGGTATTCAACGTGGCCTCCCCTATGTCTAGCTGTCGATTTCGTCCGCCCGAAGCCAATCAGTCCTGAAGCCAATCCACTGGGTGTTAGCCAGGCATCCGCCGGGGTATTTGATGGCGTTTGGCTCGTCTGGAGTAATTGCAGGCCAGCGAATCACCATGTGGCCCTCCATCTCGGCCTGTCGTGCCATCTCTTCTATGTGAAGAGATACACCTGCCGCTCTCGGCTTAAAGAATAGGAATGGTTTCATCACATCCTCCATAGGCTTCGATCTTCCTCTCCCAATCAGGAAACCCGGCCCATTGGAGAACCAGGCGATTCAAGTCCACTTCACAGGCCCGGCACAGTGGGCGGTAAAGCCCTCCATCGGCGCAAATCTGCCAGGTCGCGTAGGCCGGCGCGCCACACCGGATGCACTTCAGGCGCTTGATTCCAGCCTCGGTGTAGGGTTTCTTCCGGCCATTCATGGTCAGTTCCAAGTGATGCAGCTGAGAGCGAAGAATACTATTAGAAAAAGGCCGCGATGTATGGCGATGGCTTGGTGTATGGCGCGCCACACCCATCACAGGAATGGCTGCCTTTGTTTTTGGTTTGATCTCGGCCGCAGAAACCACACGGTTTGTCGCCTGGGGTAAGGTAGTGCAGGGCATCGCCAGTGTGGTCTGGCTCGATGATTTGGTTTGGCGCGAGTGACCTTGCTTTCGCCACCGCCATAGCTCCGACTAACGCACCACTCATAGCTCCGAACACGGCGACTCCACGAACGGTTGGCCACTCACAGCTTCACCTTCTTCTTCCTGAAATCCTCAGCATTCGGACATGTTGACCAGTGCGGTTCCATCGTCCCTTCGTCCAACGGCATCCGTTTTCCAGCCGGCGTCCGATACCACGCGATTTCTGCCCGGCAGGCACGGCAGCGGCCCGTGTTCTCAAACTCATAGCCAGCGGCTTCGAGTTCGGCTTCAGTCTTTGGGAAACTCATGGCTTCACCACCGCTTCACACCACGCCTTGGCCGAAGCCTCGCCAGGGAAGGATTTTGGGTGTGGGTTTGGCTCAAAGATGACCCCATACCATTCCTGGTCCTGGCACCAAACATGAGCCAATACCTCGGCACCATTCTTGAGATGAAAACTGAGTCCATCCTCCCGACGCGATACGAGTTCCCAATTATGCATTCTTCACCACCGCAGGATCCCCCTCTTGGTACAGCCTCACCGCCATCGCCGCCGCCTGGATGCACTCCACCCTGAACGCCGCCATCGTCGCCCCAGGTTTCCCCTCCCGCACGTCGAGCAGCGCCTTGATGACCTCGCCACTCTCCTCCGCAAACGCCAGGCTCAGCAGCTCAGGGTTCGGGTGCAACCCCCTCGCCCTTGATACCTCCACCAGAATCCTGAAGATCACGTCCAAATCCTTCTGCGCCTCAAGCTCTTGGTGAAGCGTCTTCGCCTTCATACGAACCACGCCTTCACCTTGGGAGACCCCACATACGGATGACCCCTCTTCACCGGCGTCTTTGGCAGCGGCAACTTGTCGCCCGAAACAATCCACATCGTTAGCCACCTCAAACAAAATCCCATCTGCATCTCCATATCCCCAGCGTAAACCGAAACGGGTTTCTCGCAACCCCGGCGCAAATTTTTGGGGGCGAAATTCAGTCTGGATAATCTGCCACGGATTCACCCCACCCATGGCTCACCACCATTCTCCACCCCAAGGCTGGTAAAAGGGGGCTTCGGGCGCAACGCAGGGCATGTTCTGTGGCATTGCGGATAGAGGGCGGCCTATAGGGGGAATTTTCGAATAGAGGGGAGGGTATTCTAGATAGTATAGGCGGGCACCCTCGCCCCAGACCGGGGGGGGGG
>JAEHJW020009535.1_pt1 | contig 12215 bp, 20 predicted proteins | sample 9271431 | NCBI WGS metagenome assembly JAEHJW02
CACAAACAAATCTCGAATCAAGACAATCGTTCGGGAGCGCATACGAATAAAGCCACGGAACAGGCGGCGTCGCAGACGTACCATTGGGATTTTCCGGTGTTCCGTTAGCGGCAGCCAGCATCGTAAGCGCGGCTTGCTGACGAAGGCAATTCCACGGAGCCGTTCTCGCCAACTGTTCGTATGTTGGCTGATACAGTATGGATATGAGATTGCTCTCCACAGAACCCTCGTCAAGCGATGAAATAGAAGACCTGCCGCCGATGGCGGCAAGCGCTCTATTAGCAAGACTGACTTGGGAAGATGAGGATGTCATTTAGACGCTCCTATTCTTCGTCTTCGTTCTCTGCGTCTACTTCGCGATTTTCAGAATCTTCATCTTCCATCGCCGTCATCATGATGATTTGCAATTCCACTCTGGAATTAGATTCTCCATCCTGACTTTTATTTTTGGAAACGCTAGTAACTTCGGCGAGGAAATGGCCGTGCAGAATATCACCAACGTCACATTCCCCATCGAGGCCGAGTTTTTGAAGCGTTTCGTCATTAAGCGAAATCATGAGGCCATACGGATATTTTGGCGGAGAAAGACCTGCGCCCAAAGCGGATTCGTCATCACTTTGGTCACTGGCCATATCCACGAAGTGCGGGACCTGTTCCAAGGGTAAGCCCTCCTATTATGTTGCGGAAGTGCTGAACGGAGTAGCGGCTGTACCTGTTGACTGAGTAATGCCGCGAGCCTGAAAGAGGTTTGCCGCGACATCAACCAATTCGATTTGATCGCCAACCAGCCCACCTGTGGTCGAGCCATTAAGCGCCAGCGAGTGGTCTGCCGTACCATTGGACGAATAGCCCGTTACGGTTGCGCTGTCCTGCGTAAACACGTTGCCCTGAATAAAATCAGACGTGCTATGTGCGAGGATTTTATGATCGCCGCTCGTGACTGCCGTAGTAACGACAAAGGTGAAGCGTTGACCAGAACCAGTGGCGGCGGGAAGGGTTACGACAGAACCACTTGCCGTATTCAGCAAAATAGTCGCGCCAGCATCGGAGGCGGTAAGAGCCAGCGTAGAACCTGCGGCCACAACCTGGCCGGATTGATTGACGAGTTTTTGAACGGTTACGCTTTCAGTCGTGGCCGCGAGTCTGCCAGCGCCATCCAGACCTTGGATTTCGAGTACTTCATTACCTGTGAGAGCCATGATTATTCTTCACCTTCTGCTTGTTCGTTGTCGGGGGTTTGTTCGTCTGCTTCATCGTCATCGGCTTGGGCTGGCGCTTCTTCATGCTTTTTATGCAATTTTTTAATTTCAGCAAGATGACGTGCATCCATTTCTTTTTTTTCTTCGGCATGTTTTTTATGAAGTTCCTTTTTATCGCCGCCCTTTGCAACATCATGAGCGGCATGTTCAGCTTCATGTTTATGGTTCAATTCCATATGCTCGCGCTCATGGCGCATGTGCATACCGCGCCGTTCATGGGCGTGTCTGATTTCGACGGTAGCACCGTCCTTCTTATCTTCCTTCTTAGCTTCTTTCTTTTTAATGACAGCTTTACCCTTCTCATCCTTACCGATAGTGGGCGATTTGCTGTACATTTTTTCGGATTTACTAGCCATTATTTATCTCCATACATGCGTTTGTGCATATCTTTGCGGCGTTTGTGGAAACCCTTGAGGGTTTCAGCCAAAGACGCCTCTTTTCTAATTTTCGGATTCTCGGAATGTTCCGCTGCTTCCAGTTTATCCTCTGGAATCTTTTCGCCTTGCGGAACATGGAGGGCGCGATGAAGCGCTCCCTTCTTAATGTCAGCCTTTTGAATCCACTTCTTGCTCTTTTTCTTCTCTTTGTCAGCCATTATTCTTCTCCATTCATCGTCCTATTGACGGCACGTTTGCCAACGCTAATCGGGACTTCCTTCGGCTTCACATCAACCTTCTCCACGCCCTGTTCTTTTGCGCCGCCGAAAAGTGGAACTTGAGATTGCGGCGTAAGCAGAATAGATGATTTTTTTTCAGCGGAGGAATCGTAACCATAATCTTGCTTGATGCTTCTGAACTCATGCCCTTCCTTTGCCGCCTTTTTTTGGGCATAAGAGTCGATCTTATCGAGAAAATCTTCAAATTTCTTCTCAGCCAATTCATTGACCGGAATCATTTCCAAGTTCGGCTCTTTTTCCCAAACGATAAGCTTATCTTCACCAATAAGCTCATTCGCCAAGAAACAGGCGGAGCGTGTCTTGTAGACAGGTTTATCTTGCGGAATTTCCAAATTAGAATAGGACATATCTTTTCCTTTTTAAGATGTGGGCGATGCCACGTAATGACACCGCCCACATAGAGGTTACACAGAAGTAAAGTTATTGCCGATTTGCAGGCTCGTAAGGCCAGTCGTCGGGTTCAGTTGGATCGCGCCGGACAGGCTGACCGTCGCCGTACCACTCACCGTGTAATAGAAACGGTAGAAGCGCGGAAGCAGTTGAGTGCCATTTTGCAGGATCGGGGCGGGAGGGATGACAAGGTTGATTTGCTCACCAGCCACAAGAGCCGTACCCGTAAAGGGTTGCGTTTCCGTGAGGATCTGATAAGTGCCCGGAGCGTTGCTGCCGTTGTCTGGCGCAGCCTCGACGGCGATAGCGATCGTGCCAGTACCCGTACCGGTTGTAGTGACGGTAAACGAAGCAACGGGGCGAACGACACCATCACCGGAACCAATGTCCGCGAAGATGGAATTGCCGGTACCGAAAGTAGCGCCGGGGGCATTGCCAGAACCTGCACCCGTAACATCATAGATGTTGGTGGATGCGGCAGAGGCACTGATTGCTTGTGCATTAGAAAGCAACAGCGAATTGTCAATAAAAGCCATAGTATTTTTTCTCCTTATAAATTAGACAACGCGGGATTCGGTGTTCAGCATCGCGTCAACGACCCTGATCGGAATACCACGGAAATCTACAGTTGGGGCACCAGCATATTCGCTCGGCGTCAGAAGGACGTTCTTGTCGCGGATTGCCTGAATATCAAGAAATTCACGAACAGTACGGTTGACGTAGAAGGCGGGATTGATGCCGGGCGACGGATCATTCGGCGCATCCACGTTCACGATACCAGACGCACGACGATTGAGAGTCGGCATCTTGATAACGGCGCGAGACATCAGCGCGAACAGATCGGGCGGAGTCGTGCCTTGCAGACCAGCGCTCGTCGTATCAATGTTGGCGATACGGACGTTATATTGCCAGTTGCGAATCGCGAGACCAGCCTTCCAGCAGAAGTACGAGGTGTAGCCTTCAAAGCGGTTGTTATTGGCATCGTACAGAGGGGTAATATCACCCTTGTCTTCATACACGAGACCAGCTTGCGAGCCTTTCGGGAAAATGCCGAAGGTGGTCGTATCGCCCCAACCGACGAGAAGGATGGACGCATTGTTGCTACCGGTGCCTCCAGCATCAATCACGTTTTTAGCGGCTTGCGAATTAGAAGTGGTCACCGTTGCGTAGTACGGCATGAAACCAGTGAATTGATTGATATTCGTGGCTTCATTGGAATAGACGAGGGCAGATGCCATCTGTTGCGACAGACCTTCGATATGGGTCTGGTCTTGCATCAGGCGGAAACGGCCAACATCGCCGTTAAGGTTCGCTTCGGACTTATCAACCTTGGAATAGGCGACGAGTTCGCCAATGCCAAAGGTATATTGTTGGAAGCTAGGTTTCGTGGAAGCGACACCTTGGTTATTGCCGCGCCACGTGCCTTGCGGCAGTGAAACGTTGGCAGAGACTTTGTGACCAAGCGGAAGGTTACCCTCCTGCCAGATCATATCGGTAAGCATTTCGTTGCATTGAGCAAGCATCATAGCGATGTCGGCAATCATGCCGTCAGGATCAGCCATGCGCGCCCAATCGACGAGATTCGGAAGAACGTCAGCCATTTATTTTAACTCCTTGTTGTTTTTAACTACCGCGACCGCCATACATCTTTTCCGATGTACTCTTTGGGCGCGGGGGTGCTTTTGTTGCTGCAATCGGAACGGCCTTTTCCGTCTCATACTTGTCCTTCAGCGTCATGATTTGATCGTTGAGTCGGGCAAGCGTACGGATAATCGCGGGATGGTTTCCCAAGCCGGTCGATTCCATTAGTTGTTTAAATTCAGTCTGCTGTTTCAAGTTGCCGGAAAGCGCGATTGCCGAAGCTGCGGATTTGACAGTTGTTTCCTGACGGTTGCCGCCGATTTCGGGGTCTTTCAGAAACTGTTCTTTCCATTCGGCCTTTTTCTGTGCAAGTTCAGCTTTTTGTTGCTCTTGCGTCAGCTTATTGGTCTCTTGCAAACTAGCGACGTATTGATCCATAAGCGATTGGCCGAACTCCTGAACAGCTTCCTGACTTGCGCCAGTCTTGTTCTGAAATTCACCAAGAGCCTTGGTAAATTTGCCGAGACTTTCCTGATTGAATACATATCCTTCAGGAAGGTTAAAATCGGCATAGGTCGGAAGCGGTGCCGGTTCAACGGACAGGGCTTCATCAGACTTTTTCGTGTCAGCTGCCTCTTTTGCAGGCTCGCTGGAATCTTTATTGGCCTCCACATCGTGATCTTGGCCAAGAATGGTCTTCTCGACCACGGGTGCGCTCTCCACGGCCTTATTTTCAACCGCTGGAGCGCCATCAACAGTCGCCGTGACTTGCGGCGCTGTCTCTGCATGGGTGGCGGATGCTTCTACCTGCGAGGGAGAGATTGTGGGAGCATCCGCCTGAACCGCCGCTTGCGGGGTGGGAGATGGTGCGGCGGCTGTAATATTTTCATCAACTGGCATGTATTCTCCTCTTTATATTTTGCCACTTACCAATAATTATAAATCATTAATCATTATAAATAAATGGCATGTTACAAGTTATTGATACCGTGTTCCTTCATCATCAGAATAAACTCATCGGGACACACCTTAACCACTTCTTTGAATATGCGGCGTGCGATGAACTCCTGACCGAGATTGAAGTAGGTAGAGTATGGATCACCCGACACCATCGGATTGCCCTTCAGGATGCACTCGATCTCGCCGAACACATCAAGACGGCCACCTGCGGTCTTCATGCGCTCGATAAGACGCGCCCTGCGCTCTTTCTTATTGCGCCCGACCTTGCGACGCTGTTCGTTTACCTGCTTGGGGTCATTGGCGTTATACGGCTCTTCGGCGATTTCGATCGCCTCCATTTCCTCAATGGACTGATTCATCCTTCACCACCTTATCCGTTGCCGCCGCTTCTTCCTTTTTACGCATTTCCTTGATCTGCGCTTCCAGCATCCTCATGGCTTCCGCATGACTGATCGGCGCACGCTGATAGATTGACCGCCCGTTTTCCCTGATAATATCAAGTTGTTTCGCAACCGTCTCCCATTTCTTGGTCTTCTTCAGGACACATAGTTGCCTGATAGAATCGGCTGCGCTTTTAAGCCCTTCCGAAAACCGCTCCCAACTTTCCGCTCTATTCATCATTTGTTTATGAACACCGTTCTTGTTGCTTGGAAATCCACCATTTTCTTTATCGCATCATTGGTCAGGTCGATGGCTAACCTGATCGGCATAAAACCCGGATGTTGTAGGTGATGGATAAGCTGAGACGCACCACCGCTTGCTTGCGTAAGCGATACCATCGTTTTTCTCAATAATTCCAGCTCTTCCTTGTCTGTAATATTTATCATTGTTTTTGTCCAAATAATTGATCCAATGCGCTTTGGCCGGAACCGACTTGCGTGTTCGACAGAACCTGTGCCGCCTGCGCTCCTGTATTTACCGTCTGAGCGCCCTGCGCCATCGCCTGTTGCTGTTGTGCAGCTTGCATTTGCTTGGCCTGAGCCGCCCGAATTTGTTGCTTTTCCTTGTCTCCACGCAGAATTTCCTGCGGGTTGTCCAGCATGGAAGACATGACGGCGATCATTTTATCTACATTTACATTGTCTTTGGCCTCTGGATAAACCGCGACAAGATTGCCGACGAATCCGGCAAGACGCTCGATTCCACCCGTGGACGAAGCCTTTTGAGCGAGGGCGAGCATCGAGATAAATTCAACGTCTATCGAGACATTGTTCATCGAGGCTGGCATCGGCGGGAACATATTGTTCCGCATCATGATGGAATAAATTCTCTTGAGTTTCGGCTTCAGAGATTCTCCGATGATATTCTCGATGACGGGGCCTAAAACCTGAAGACGCTCCTGAACCAATTGAGCCGTTTCATACGCAGTTCTGTTGGTGACCGGATTGCTGGACAGCATCAGGATAATGTCGTTGAAAAAACCGACCTTGATTCGCTGCTGAATAGCAGCGATATCCTGCATCATTTCAGCGATTCTGGGATCAACGTCATACATAGATCTCATGCCGCTATTCGGACCGAGATTGTTAACATACGTAACCGCACCAGGAAGTGACGAAGACGGCTGATTCTTTAGTTGCATATCCGCCAAAAGCGGTGGACGAACCATTTTTTCGATAGCTTCGGCCTTACGCATGGTTTCAACCTGAAGCTGAATAACATCAGGAAGAACATCCATGCCGACAGAGCGGCCATAAGCATCGTTAGATTGTGTAGACCAGCGGGCCGCAGTAAACGGCTTTTCAATAAATCCTCTGGAGCTTAACGGATAATCAGACCCCGCACCCCACACCCAGTAGATTTCCCGCCAATCGAATTTTCCCTTGATTTTTCCCGCTTCGCCTTCGCCAACGGCAAAGTTCGGCTCAATGACGTGAGCCACGATTCGCTCCACATTCAACGATGCGCCCTTGGCTTTCCACAGTTTCTGAATATCTTCAGGGCAATTCTCAACGCCAAAGTAATCAACCATTTGCTTGACGGTCATCAAGAACATGCGGTATAGGCCGTCAACACGCAGAGAGCCGCTTGAGGACAGGAAATATTCACCGATGCATGGCGTATACAGACGGATTATATCCGCCTTGTCTTCATAGATGATGGAGGGGGATGTGCCGAAAACAACAAGGTCTTCACATTCCTGCGCGAACGCCTTGTAGAAATTTGAGGACGCAAGAACGGTATAGATGCGGTCTTCAACTTCGTCCATCCATTCCCGCGCCTTATCATCAAGTTTTACGTTCTTAACGCTTGTCGTAAGTTTGAACCACGGTCTTGCTGGTGACGCCAAACCCGACATAATGCCTGACGCGCAAACACGAACGGCATAAGTTCCGGTCGGATCAAGAATCGCACTATTGATCGGCTTACCACGACCCATATTATTAGGGCTTGGAATATTACCCGCAGATTGCGTAAGCCACGTAGAACGCCTAGGCTCTATATACATGGCGAGTTGCGAGTAGTTTTCAGACCACCATGAGAACTGCCACGAGCGGAGGGAATTTAGTTCGGATTCAAGGTGCGACCTTACCGTAGCCCATTCGGAAATCTCTTGCTTTGTTTGACTTTTCTCTTTAGGATCGGAAGGCTGCTCGGAGAGCATGGCGGGGCCGGAGTTCTCATACGGAACATCCCTATTGCCGCCCTTATTCTTGTTTTTATTAGCCATTAATCGCCCAACAGGGTTGTCTTAGCCGTTTGAGGAGCGGATAGCCCCCTTCCGCCAGTCGGATTGGTTCCATTAGCCATTTCACCAATCGCAGCCTGCCGCTGTTTATTTTGCTGTCCGGTAGCGATTACATTACCTGATGCGGCGGTTGCAGGATTGGCGGCTGGCGGAATCGGCGGTGGTGCTGGAGGGGTTGGGGCAGAGCCAAACATCGGCATAGTCATACCTCTTGGTTGTTGTACACCATTATTATACAACCTACAGTGGTCATTTCCTATGGGATGATTCACCAGTATCGTTTCATCCTAATTTTTTCGGTTCAAATCCCGTGAAATCCAGTCTTGGGAGAGCGGATTGTATTCGCTTTGATGCGAATTTCTCCCCATATATTCTATGGGCGCTCCATGCTGAGATGGGAATACAGGCATTGCAAAGGTAAGGGCGAGAGCATCGGCCTCGTCCGGGCTTGGCAGACCCATGCGCCTCATGTCCTTTTTGGATTGAAGGATAATGGCTCCATCGCGCTTTGCCGTCTTATCATAGTCGTATTCAACGGATATAAGCTGTGCGGCGAGGTTGGGATCGTCAGGAATAGCTCCGTTCTCAAGCCATTCCTTCATGCCACCCCACATCTCGGAACGCTTATTGGCGTACTTTACGGGTATGCCAGTTTGCGTACTTATATCGGATGCGGAACTTCCAAAGTTGATACCCTGTACATTCGGAACACGCAACAGTCGCAGGCGGTCAAGCACGCCAATGCCAATGCCGCCCTCGTCGATGAATACCGCATCCGGTCTGTTGGACTGAACCATACGCGCTATGCGGTCTGCCACGGCGGTCGTATCCTGTCCGTACATCTTGACCATCGGAATCGTTCGCGCATCCCTTCCGCGCCTCATGCAAATGACGGTAGCATCATTGAAACGGCCAACGTCTACACCCATGATAAGCGGATCCATGAGTTTCGCTTCCGCTGGCCTGACACGCGCCTCGCTTACATATTCCGTTGGTATGAATTGTTTAGAACCAGCAGACGGAAATTCACCGCGCACACGAACCTTGAAGAAGTCGGATTCCTCGCCGTAGTCGTCTTCCCACTCTTTCAGCAGTTCCAGATTGATGCCCTCAACGTTTCGCGCATCTATCTGTTTCCTATTCCATCTGTGGGAGTATTGGCCAAAGCAATCGCGGAACCTGCCCGTGTTCCTCGTCGGGTTTCCAAAGGCGATAAAGATGATCTCGGTATTTTCGTCAGTCAGCGCACCCTCGACAACCTCCCAGATTTTATCGTTTATATTGCTGGCCTCGTCAAATATTATGACAATCCGCTTACCCTTGTTGTGCAAACCCGCGAACGATTCGGTAGATGTATCAGACCACGGAATCGCGTTCAGCCTCCATTCACGCTCATGGTCTTCCGCAGCGGCATAAATGGACGTAGCCGTTGTCTTGAACCAATGCGCGTTGATCGCCATGCGAAACCACTTGCCGATTTCAGGCATCGTCTTGGTCAGTAACTGATTTTCAGTGTTCGCGGTAATGACGATCTTGCAATCCACGCATGTGGACATCGCCCAGTTGCATATCATCGAAATGGCAGCCGATTTGCCGATGGAGTGGCCTGACGCAACCGCAAGCCTGAACGGTGTAAACCTCTTTTCGCTCTTGAGGTGATCCCTGATCTGTCCGAATACCTCGGCTTGCCACTTGCGCGGCCCTGTGCTTCCTGCAAGCTCGCCTTCGCCCCACGGATACGCCGCCTTTGCGAACATAAGAGGGTCGGAGCGAACGTCAATCATGAAGTTCGCAATATATTCCTCGGACTTATCCTTCAGCGATGCCATTTATTTTTGCCAATCCACCTTCACGCGCCGCTTTCCGTACTTCCTCTTTTTAGCCGAATCGCTCCCGATCTTCTCGTACTTCAATTCCCGCATAATCCCGTGAGCGTGCCTTTTGGCCATATATATGTCCACGGGATCAAGCGGCTTAAGCGCAGAGAACGGATTTGTTTCATCCTCCCTGACGAAAATCCTGCGCTTTAGCAATTTTCGAACCGCCTCTGTCAACCCCACTTCATTATTACTCATCGTCTTCACCCCCGTAAAAATAATGGTCTAATGTGTTATCCGTAAATTCGTCATCGTATAAGTGCGGAGTCTTGTATGACGAACGGCAATTTCTGGAGCAGAATCGCAAGCCCTTCCCGTTAATAAGCGCATGATGCTCAGACATCTCCACTCCGCAATAAGAACAATAAATCAAGGCTCGAACTCCACTTCAATCTCTATGCATGTAGAGCAGAACATGTCGCCGCATTGGTAGAAGCGAGGATCGGAATCCCCGCAAACAGAACAGCAAACCATGAACTCTGACGGCCAGACGACATTCCCCTCGAATAGCGCCCATTTTTCCTTCTTTTTCTTACCGCCCATCATTCCCCCTTGGCCAAAATTTTGTATAAGGCACGTCACGGCGCATGCAAAAGCGATACCATGAACAATCGTCCTTACCCTGCATCTTCGTCCCCTCTATCCAGTTCAACCGACCAACGGGAACGATGTCGGTACAATACTTCATCAATTCTCGCGACTGCTTGGTATATGCCCATGCCGCATCGAACAGGAGCCACGTGAACTTGGAATTTTTAACAAAGTGGGAAATCATCGGGTGAAGAACATCACGCGACCACGGGGGATTGGTAATGATGCAATCGGCCATCTGAAGCGGCGTAGTCAGCATCAGGGCATCGCATACTTCATATTGTACGCTTACCGTACAACCGCTCACCCGCACCTGCGGCTCCAGCTTTTGAATGTCGGATGCCCAATATAAGAAATGACCGGCTTCCTGCAACTGGCGCACCAAATCAAAGTGACCGACACAGGGTTCCGCGAATCGGGTGCGGGGCTTCAGGTGCGGCAGAAGCGCATCAACAGCACGCTTATCTATTGTGCGGTACAAGTCTTTCGGAATTTTATCGAACGATGAACGCCTTCCCATGCAATAAGAATTGCAAAAAATGAGTCGAATGTAAATGGGATGATGACGGGAGTCAAGGATTGGGTGCCGCTCCCAAGTTTTTTTGCTAAAAAATATGACAGGGGAGGTCGATTTTTTGAAAAAATATAAAAATTTTTTTGGGGAACAGTAGACGAAATCGTCGTTCGTTTTTTCCCCTGCCGGCACTCGCGATTCTGAAAATTTTGAATAATCGCGGAGTGCTGAAAAAAAATCAAAACGGAAAATCGGAATCGGGGCATGAGATACCCTGCAGGACCGGCTGCAGAACCGGACCAGGATCACCTATATATATTGACTCACCATTTTTTATTGTCCCAAAAATAATCCTTGCGCCGAATCGGTCGCCATGCAATACTGAATATATGAGCTGGTTCATGGCGAATCGGCGGTAAAAAATGGAAAAAAAAATGGAAAAAGTGCAATATAGAGTGAGACAAGTTTATGGCAAGGATACCATGTATCCCGCAAATGGCTTTGCGGATATGATATGCAAACTGACTGGCCGCAAGACGATTACCGCCGATGATCTTGAGATTCTGAAAACCCGCGGTCATGAGCTTGAGCGGGTAATTTAATTACAAAAGGAAAAATGGAGAAATAAAATGACAATCAGGAAAATTGGAGAGCTGGACAACGGCGGACGAATTGTAGAGATTTACGAAAATCTCGGTCGCGGTCGTGACGGGCAGGATGTTATAAAACATAAATATGACGTTCTGGTCACAAAGATTCCGGCGGCGGGGGCGGCGGCCTGGTCTATTGAAGAACTTATGGAAGGTGAAGAAAAGGAATGCGCCAAAGCGGAATTAACCAGAATATTGGAAGTTGCGCGAGATGGATTCGTCTGGCTGGTGACTTTTGATAATCGGGATTGTGATCTATTTCCATACCAAGAATTTCACGGTTCACGCGAATCGGCGATGAAAATCGCAACGGAACAAACTGTTTAACCATATAAAAAAGGGAGAAAATGAGATGATTACAGTCAACGGAATATCCTTTGCGCAAAATGACAAAGAGATGATTGATAGCCTTTTTAAGCCCGTCAATGGTCGCACGTGCCAAGGTTATGCCAAGCGATTGAAGGACAAGATTGTTTTCTTTGACTTGCAGCGCAAGGAAATTGCGACATTGGTTAGGAATCCGCATGGCGTGTTTCTGGTCAATTCGCATGTTGTTAATGGCAAACGATTTTACCAATATTCGCTTGGCGAATATAATAAGCCGATTTTCGGTTTGCAGAACTTGGGATATATGGCGGAAAATGCCGCAATCGAAAAAATGGCTGAACAGGCTGGAATTTAACCAACAAAAAAGGGAGAAAATGAGATGAAAACGACTATTAATGAATATGACTTCATTGAAGCATTCAAGTCCGCAGGGCGCGAAAACCAATTCAGCAGGGCGGGGCTTATTGCCCTGTTTGCATATCTGGAAGAATTGGAACAGGAAACCGAGGAAGACATGGAACTTGACGTAATCGCGCTTAGTTGCAGATTCGCCGAATACAAATCGTTCGGAGCGTTCAAGCGTGAGTATGGCGATAAATATGAGATTATGGAAGACCTTGAATTCGCCAGACAGGTTATACAGATTGACGACGAATCGTTTATTGTCGAGCAGTTTTAAGGGGGAGCGTGATGAAAAATAA
>JAEHJW020004753.1_pt1 | contig 12211 bp, 9 predicted proteins | sample 9271431 | NCBI WGS metagenome assembly JAEHJW02
TAGATCAAAATATTAGTTTAATCTATACTATATTTAGTATAATTATTTAATATTGGGGATTGGCCAAGTGGTAAGGCAACGGGTTCTGGTCCCGTGATCGGGGGTTCGAATCCCTCATCCCCAGCCAAGATGTGCACCAAACGTGACCCGAATGGTTCACATCTTGTCCAAGAAGATACGAACAAATTGTTAGTCTAAAATTCCGGCTGAAAGGCCGGTTTTTTAGTTCGAATCCTTGTTGGTGCCCTAATCTGTTCAGACCGTGGTCTGGAACCTTTATATCTTTACAAGTTTTCTATCGTGGAGTGCTAGTTTGATATCCAGGTTTCGTATAAGTCGAGTTTTTTCGAACTGTGATCCTTCGTTAAGTACATACTTCACATACCCTGCGACCATATCAACTTTGGTAGATTTATATGTCGATTTCATCATTTTGGTGTATTTATCTATCGCATCTTTTAGTCCTGGCTCTAGAATCGTCACGTCAGTTATCAGCTCATCACAGAATTTTATTAGCTCACTTGTTATTGACGCTTCCCTGACGAATGGCTCTTTGCAGTCATGATATACTTGCCTCGAGCAGTGATAATATACAAACCGATTTTTACTACCGTCTTTACGTGTTTTAAACTTTTCTTCACCAACCACATTTGCTCCGCAACTGTAGCATTTCAAGAATCTTTTATATGGGAATTCCTTTGCTCCCCATTTTGGCTTTACAGGAACCTTCAACTGTTTTTGTACCTTCATGAATAGCTCTTTGCTTATCATTGGTTCGTGATTGCCCTTGTACCATTTACCGCTGCCTGCGGGGTATTCAAACTCCCCATAGTAGAATGTGTTATTCAAGATTTTATAAATCATACTGAGCGATATATGTCTGTTTTTACGAGTTAAGATTTTGTTATCCTCGAGCCAGCTTCTGATATGTCTGCCACCTTTGCCTTCAGCTGACATCTCAAACATTTTTCTAATATACGGCGATCGTTCTTCGTCGATGATAACGTCTCGCTCTTTACCTGTTGCTGCTCTAGTAAAGTAACCGAGCGGAGGCATACAGGGTCGCCAACCCATCTCACATTTAGCACGTATACCACGCTTAACATTTATTGCTCGGTTGTCATTCTCTAGTTTTGCCTGCGAGCATAGGATCATCAGAAGAAACTTCTCATTTGGGTTATTACTGAATTCTTGAGAATGTGTTTTGATGTGAGCTAGTTTCTTGGCATCCATTAGATCTACTAGTGATCCTAAGTCGCCAGCATTTCTACTCAATCTGTCAGGTGCCCATGTGAGTATGCCGTTATATTCGCCACTTCTAATTTCTTCTAGCATCTCCATGAACACCGGCCGTTGAGCGGACATCTTGGCGGAATGGCTCTCTTGCTTGACCTTGATCACTTCCAATCCCTTAGTAAGCGCCAAATCGGCCATTTCCTTAAGTTGTGAATCTATGCTCATAGCCTGCCGTTCATCTTGCTCAGAAGATTTACGCGCGTATAGGCAGTATTTTATTTGTTCCACTTGATCCATAGCAAAGCAAAGGTACCGCCTTGTCTTCACAAAGTCTAGCCTGAATTATTTACTAACTATCTAAAAGAAAATTTGTGATTAGTCCTCGTCGTCAGATCGAAAAGATCGTTCGTAGTTTTTAATAAAATTCGATTGTTCCGGAGTAAGATCATAGAGATTATTAACAAGATCGTCAATTTTATCTATGAAATCCATAGATTTACGTAAGCGATAAACCTTAAACTGTTCAACGTTATACGTCTGGCTTGTTGTCGTTTTTTGTATGTCTGCTTTTTTTTCAATGTCTTCTAAATATTGGGCATAAATTGTCTTTATTTCGTCCGCTTTTGATTCTGATAATTTATTAACAGGGATTATAAATTGATTTACTTCATAAGCCTTAAGGTTAAGGCAGTCTGTGTATAACTGCTGGTACCACCAAAATAAAGTACTACTTAGAATAAGACCTACCACGGGGGCAATGTCTTCGTGCAAGGTTATAGACTTTTCAGAAGATAAATGATTTGCAAAATCAGTTACAACGTTGAAATATCTTCCGCCTGCAGATCGATAGTATATCTTTTTACCGCTAGCAGTTCTCAAGTCATCGATTTTAGTTCCATCACTGGAAAATAGTTTTGCAAGAATTTCGATTTCAATTCTGTTGGAAATTTTTGGTATACGACCATTAAGTTTGTATTCATGACCATCTTCAAACCTAAGGTTATCAATAAGATCACCTAAGCTCTTACTTGAGGAAAGCCTATTTAGCTTAGTAGTCAATAAGGTTCTATTTGCCGAGCCGTTTTTAGTAAAGGAGATTATTGTATTTGCAGTTAACGCGCTGTTAAATATCGGGACTGGTCGCTTTGCATAGTTTGATACTTTAATTAACTCGCAATTATCGAAAAGCAGCTTGTGCAGACCAGTTATTGAATCACTCGATACTATTGATAGTGGAACGATATATACCAAATTGCCCTTATTTTTAAGCAACCTAAATCCTCTCTCGGTAAATAGGGCGTATGAGTCTAGTGAGCCTTTTTGAATTCCTTGTTTCGATTGAGCGCTCACATATATTTTTTTGAATTGTTCCTTGTCCTTTTTTTGAAATTTCGCACCATATGGTGGATTTCCAATAACGATATCAAACTCTGGTATGCCAAACATATAATCTGGATCAAAAAATTCAGCAGGGTGCGAGTTTTTGAAAGGATCAAAGCTTTTTAGCTGGCTCTCTCTTTGGTCACCCAAGAAGCTATGCTGACCGTTTCCAGTAAGCTTATAGTATTCAGCTCTCCATTTTTCTTTACTTGTAGGTACGCGAGCATTAAAGAATTTTGAGCGAACATCAGCAAGTTTTTCGTGAAGATAAGAATCGGTAAATAAACCCGTCTGTAATGCTAATGGATACAAGCTGTTAGCGCATAGGAACTTGAAGTCAAGATTTGGCAGCGGTTCTACCTTTGAGTCATCTTCATCGTCTACTACAAGTGATAGCCATGCACGAAGTCGTGATATTTCGATAGCCATCGGTTCTATGTCTACACCATAGATATTCTCTTGCACGATTTGAAGTTTAGTCTTATATGCATCAAAGCGGACATCTAAACGCTCGTATGTTTTTAGCATTAGTTGTAGCATGCCCATCGGGAATGCGCCCGAACCGCATGCAGGGTCTAGTAACTTCAGATCGTCTAAAGCTTGAAGAACCTTAGCAGGAACAGTGTTGCGGTCTCTTTCACCCCATAGATTCCGTTTAGCATTGGTATGCTGAAGTTCCCACTCGCTATCAGATATATCTAGTAATTTATCTATTCCCTCGTTATGGATTTCGTTATCAAGTTTAGTGTATAGATATTGCCTTAATGATTCCTTACACATATATGAAACAATTTCACGAGGTGTATAGAAGGCACCTTTTGCTTTGCGTGCCTGATCCCCAGTCTCAGTTATCTGTGTAGCCAGTAAGCTTTCGAATACACGACCGAGCATCTCTGGGTCAATTGCTACTTGTTCGTATTCTGGGCTAGATTCGTCAGTTGTAAAGTTATATTGCTCTAGATGCTCGTAAAGCCTGTTAAAATAGCCAGTCGGAAAACTAACTTTTTCATGCGCCCAGTCATTATCGTGCGCTTCAAATAGACCGCCGTTTAAGTATGGTGTTTTATCGTCAGGGTGCTGCCGATCCGAGGTCGGAGTATTAAGTGTTTTGAAAAATAATTTCTTTAGCTTCTGATCATAATATTCAGTGCTGTCCGTACCCTGCAACTCGAAATAGCCGTATTGCTCCTGGATGATACTCTTACGCCGTAAGAACCATATAAATAACAAGCGGCCAAGTAAACGACTGGCGAATAGTTTTGAATCTTCTGCATCTTTGCCATCCGCAACAAGGTGGTTGAGTAGCTCGTTGAATTTCTCTGCAATGCCGAAGTAGAACTTCTTGTTTACCTCGCTGAGGGCTAAGGCCTCCCATAAGGTTTTATGGATCTGTTCCTTGCTAGTAAGAGCTAATACGCCGCGCAGATTTTGCAGTATATCCTGTTGGGTATTTGACAAATGACCGTTAAATTCCAGAATACGTAGATTACCATTGTTGCTTACTACCATTAGTAGAGAGTTGGTATTTGCAGATAGGAAAAAGTCTATGCCCACCTTGTACTGGTCATTGCGCGTTAGATCGCTATCCTCCCAGTTGGGCGTGAGCATAACACCAGCGGATACACGTGCCTTAGTTGCTGTATCGCCAAGCCAGTAGAACTTTATTTGGACAGTATCTGACTCATAAAAATTAAGCGCTACTCGTTCGCCAGTAAAATAAGGATGCTGGGCAAACCAGCTCTCTGCTTTATAGTTTGGGAATTTGTTTATAGGGATATTCTCATCAAGAGCATCTTCACCAGTTTTAAGCCCACTTGCTTGAGGATTTAGCAGAGTGATCAACTCATTAGCTGTTTCGATGGCTAAATCTAATGATTTGCGGTTGTCTGGTTCATTAGTAAGTTCGTTGATCTTTTTAGCAAGCACAGAAAACATCAAGTAGTCCTCCTGGCATAGTTTAGGACACTCGTAACCTTATCTGCCTTTACTGTTTCTTGTTCTTTATTATCAAGCCCAGCAATCAGTCCTGTTAGCTTGCTGACAGTTGACGCGGTAACAGAACCAGATGTTTTAATGTCGCCGTTTATAAGCCTTACCGTGGACTCAAAGAGTCGCTTAGTGCGAGCATCTTTGATCCCATTTTCTAACAATGGACGTAACGCTAAGTCTGGGAACATCGGCTGAACGGCAGTAAGAGCATCTAGTTGGCGAGGTTTGAGTATGTATACAGAGTCGCCAGCTTCGGCGCGAATCTTAGCTATTCTACTTGTTCTTCGAGCAACCGTATTTCGTTCTACGTCTATATTGTCTCGTTTACGCTCATTATCTTCAGGCAGAGTTGCTATATTTTGCAAGGCTTCAAATTCATCGATTACCTCTGATGCATATTCGCCAGCTGTAATTGTTGATACAAAGAAAGTTTGCGTAATTGGCGTATCGGTAATCGAAGTTTTACCGTCAACTCTAAGTAGGCTCAGTACCTTACCATGTTCTTGTTTGGTTGTACTTGGGAGGTAGTTCCATTTACCCTCAGGAATGCTTTTTATCTTATCTATCTCTTCTTGGGTGTGATCGTTCAAGAACTGGCGGAGCCTATAAACATGATCGTTCGTCCAGGACAATATATCTTTGTCGTCCTCTAATTCGCTTAGCGTATTCGATGCCTCTTCTTTATTGCCACTATATAATTTGCGTAAATCTTCAACGAACTCGATTGGGTTAACATCGTCCGCACTCAACACACCTTGGTCCAACCCAACTGTATTTTTAATGATGTTAATTTTTTTCTGCAAACGAGCTACAAGATTGAGATAGAGTTCAAGGTTGTCCTCTGGTTTCATATTAGAAATAAGTACCTCGTCATACTTTGAACCTAGTCGGTTAATACGACCGTTTCGCTGGATCATACGTACAGGATTCCAGTGCAGATCGTAATTAACAAGCACACCAGCATCTTGTAGGTTTTGACCCTCACTCAATATATCGGTGGCAAACAAAAAGTCTAGCTCTTTTTCATCTGATTTTAAGGTGTACTTCTTGGATTCAGGCGAAAACCTTTTAACGACATTCTCTACAGAGTTACTCTGGCCACTTAGAAACTCTGTCCTGTCGCTAAAATCTGCTACTTGGATACGTTTAGGGAGATTATCGCGCAGATAGTTTATGGTATCTGCAAAAAAGCTAAATACTAGTACCTTTTTACCGTGAGCTCCATTGGAATTGACTTCTTCTAAGAATTTGGCAAACTCATTAAGTTTACTGTCATTTTCTATGGAGGTAAGATCTTCAATTACGTCTATTAGCGCACCTGCAATGAGTTTGTCGCGCGAGATATCGCGCATCATCGCATCTATGTTGTACTTGGCGGGATCGGCAGCACGTTTCTCTACGCCTTTGCGTTTTAATTCCTCGTTACTATCATCTTCTGCCGGAACGTATGAGTCGTAATCTTCGAAAGCCCGCTCAATATCTTCGCCGTATTCTTGCTCTACTATCGCAATGTCTCGAAACGACAAAATATAACCTCGTTCCAGCCAAACTCTGTATGATTCTAGCCGAGTTGAGTAAGTTTGAATTGACTTAAGCAACGAAGCTGTTGATGATTCCAAACGCTTTAGCCATGTGACAAGAAGCATGTTGTGAACCGTCAGTTGCAGATTGATAATTTGCGACTCTACACCTTTAAGCCCAAGATTTTTTACTTCTTCAGAAGTCTTTTGATAGAGTTTATGCTGGTACATTTCTGGTTTGTACGGAACAAATCCAAAAAGCGTGACCATTTGGAATACGTTTTGAATTACACCATCTGTAGATTCACCCAGCATATCCTTAACGAAATCAAGTGGGTGAGAAGTACGACTTGTTGCTTCGGTGATTTGTTCAAGATCGATTGTTCTAGTATCGATGCCTTCTAACATAGTCGCCTTGCCAGCGATTTTATCCGCAATTTGCCTAGTTAATTCTTCATTGTAACTGTACTCAATTTGGCCAACGATACTCTTGGGGAAAGTTTTTTTATTACCATCCTCATCCACTAGTGAGCCTTCAGCTTCTACCCCTTGACGAGTAGAGCGGACTAAATAATGTTGGATGCCACTCACAAGCGTTGGCTTTACTGCATCCCAGTCAAAATCTTGATCGTTTTTTAGTCGTTTTTGAATACGACCGAGTGCATCAAAGAAGTCTATAGTTTCAATTCTTCCATTAGTTGCATTCTTGTAAGGGACCAACACTGAGTCCAGCTCGCCCTTAAGCCCGAGCTGAATCTGATTCAATAAGTCCATGAGGGAGTTGTTAATAGGTGTAGCTGTGAGCATTAGTACTTTTGATTCGTTGTTATCTTGGAACCACTCTAGGATATGCTCGTAACGAGTGCTTCCGGTACTTCGCAAGTTGTGTGCTTCGTCAACGATAAATAGGTCAACTTGTTTGTACTTATCAAGCTCAGCCATGCGATCCATTGCCCCTAGGTCTTGCTGTGATACAACCATAAAGTCTGAGCCTTCAATGAGACCGAAAACATGTGCCAAGTCACTGCGCCACTGTTCTTTTAGCGAAGCTGGCACAACAGCTACGATGCGTTTCGCGCCTTTGTCGACATAATAGCGGATCACAGCTCCTGCTGTAATAGTCTTACCAAGACCGACTGAGTCCGAAAGAATTGCTACACCCATTTTTTCTAGTTTGTTTATCAAGATGCCTGCGTTGCGGTTTTGGAATGCGTAGAGTATATCTTTTATCTGGCTGCCCAATTCTGGTTTCTTGATTAGCTCATCAGGGAACACTTCCATAAGGGTTTTGATATACGAGTCGTACGCCCCAAAAGATAAGTCTCCTACAGGCGAGTCTTGAAGTATCTGAGAAAATTTACCGTTCCAGTCTTCGTTAAGCTCATCATTCCAAATGGAGTCGTACCAGCTGAGATGGCCGTATTCATCCGTGTCGTTTTGTGGCTTAAATTTAACAATTCGATAGTCATCCTCCAGAGTGTTTAGCTCGGAGTTGGTAGTTAGTCCAGCCTTAGTAAAATTAGACGAGCCAATAATGCCTACGGCCGACTCGCTATTATATGAACCAAAAATATATGCTTTGGCGTGCAAAAAGCTTCGACGATAGACTTTAACGTGCAGTTTACTGTCATCAATAAGTTGCTTAGTTGCAAATACTAGATCCCTGAACTCCTGTTTCTGCTCCAGATCTTGTAGGCCTGCAGTAAAATCCAGCTCGGGGAAAGTTTTTTCGGGCTCTGTAAGGTCTAGTTTTCTTGCAAATCGGGGGGCTAATGGCTCTTGTCCTATAATGAGTCGAATCGATTTATAAGTTTTTATGCCTTCAAATATTTCAAGTAAGCCGGGTAGGTCCCAGTAGCCAGTTGCAATTGAGAGCTCATCGTATTGATTCGATAGCTCGCGTAAAACGCTACCCATATTTCTTCGATTATTTTCTATTATTTTTGGTAAGCCCATAGTAAATATAATTATACTTCAAATCACCTTATATTTTTTACTTTAAGTTCGTTTCATGTTATTTAAAGCATTAATCATGTGATCAATTTCTTTACCGGATAAATTTCTATGGATCCTATCCTCTGGGCCCTGCCACGTGTGTGCAGGCCCGTGAGGTCCTTTTCCTGGTTTCTTGTATTCTTCTCTGTGATGCTCTAGCCAATAGGTAGATGCTTTTAGGTCACCGCCTTTTATTCTTGATACAATCTGGGATTCAGCAAGGTCGCTGATGGTTTCAGTGCCTTGCCAAATTGCATTTGCGCATTCCTGAGCAAAATCAAGATCATCTTGAAGCCAACGGTAATAAGTCGCTCGGGATATACCGACCGACTTGCAGGCTATTTCAACTATTCTAACCTCAGACAGTCGCTTTATCAGCAAGGCCTTGGTTCGCTCCTTTTTCTTGGCCATCCAGTTTCACTCGTTTCAACCCTGTTAGTTTTTCCCATCTTTTGATTGCAACTTCTGTATATACTGGTGACTTTTCCATGACAAAGCATCGTCTTTTTAGCTTAGTAGCAGCTATTAAAGTGCTGCCACTACCGCAAAACGGCTCTACCACTAAATCGTCTCTTTTTGTTAATACTTTGATATATGGAATTAATATCTCAATTGGTTTTGTGCCGAAGATTACTCCTTGTCCGGAGTTCTTTTCATCACTAGCATTAAACTCAATGAAATCAGTCGGCTGATACTTTTTTCCTTTGTCGTAACCTTCCCATTGAGGTTTACCGCTTATAGCATATAGGGCGGTTTCATATTCTTCCTGAAGCCCATCTAGCTCTTCGTTATGGTTATATGGTACATTGCCGCTAGCTCCCACCATGGCTATATCGTGTTTAGAGAAGAATTTATATTTAGCACTGAATCCTTGGTGCCTATTAGGTAGGTGCCAGACGATCATGTTCTTCACTTTCCAGTGTTTTTCCATCTCGTTCCAAATAGTTCTAAGGTTTTTCCAGTTTTCGTAACAGATGATACTAAAGTCTGGCTTAGCATTACTGGCTACATTGTTCATCCATAGCTCGGTAAAATTGTCTGGCAGCACATCTGTTTCTAGGTAGCGTCGGTTACGTTTAGCTCCAAAACCTTCTGTCGGCTTGCCATGCCGCTTGGCGTGAAGATAGTCCAATATATATGGCGGATCAGTCAGACACATGTCGGCTTTTTCGCCGTTCATAAGCTTAGTAAAGTCAGATTCAATAGTTGAATCGCCACACATTAATCGGCTATCTCCTAGTTGGTAAATATCCCCTTTTTGAACGCTAACATCTTTAATATCTAGTTTCTCGAGCTCCTTTTTAAGATCAAACTCTTCTGGAACTAGTTCTCCGATATCAAAGAGGTCGTCTAGCTCTTCGCTAGTAAAGCCTATATCTGCTAGTAGATTCTCGTCGAACTCTTTTAGTAAATCCCAGTCCCAAGCTCCTATATTTTTATTTAGGCGAATTACTAGCTCTTTTTCACGCTCTAGGTCAGAAATACTTATATATACGACTGGTACTTTGATAATACCGAGCTCTCCTGCAACCTTAAGTCTAAAATGGCCACCGATTACTACATTTTCTCTGCCTGGAGCGTTATTAACTATTAGAGGATCAACTAAACCAAACCTACTAATACTTTCTTTTAGGTCTGCCGTCGACTGTTCGTCCCAAACTCTAGGGTTATATTCTGTCGGTTTTAACTTTTTGGTATCTATATATTCAACATTAAGATTTGTTTCTTTCATTTATATACCCCTTTTAATATTAAAAATCCGTTGCGTAGAGAGAAGCCAGTCTACCTGGCCTGAAGTCCCCTTTCCGCAACGGACTAGTTGGTTAGATTGTCAGATTGGTTTATTTTTTGATGTATATTTCCGGGAGAGCCTTAACTAGCTTTCCTTTTTCATCGTAAATAAAAGCTTTGTGTAATATTTCTGAGAGTTTGGCATTATCGTTATAGATTCTAAAGCTCGAGGGAGCATGATCTATTATTGCTTGCATATCAGGCATGCCTTGTTTTACCCACCAAGGATGCGCAAGAACAAAGTTATTTATGAAAACCGGCACAATTTTACCGTTACTATACGCAATCTTCCATCTATGTAGCATAGAATATTGTGCCTCACCACTATATTTTTGCGTGGCTTTACGTATCTTATCCTGAACTAGCTCGTAATATTTAATTTGTCTTATTCGATCATTTTTAGTCATTTTACTTACCCCTATAACTTACTATGCAATAGTTTGACCCTAAACTATCACCTTTATTGCGATTGTTTTGCCAATGAAGTGCCTGAAGATTGGCAAGTGCGTCAGTGCCACCATGAGCTACCGGACGTATATGGTCAATCTCCCAGCCAAAATTACTGCTTGTGTTACCATAGTCGCTCCATTTGATATGTGCGCCGCAAGCATCCTTTCTCCAAAACCGAGCGTCCCAACCAGGTATAACGGCGGCTTTGTTCCACACTGCAGCCTTTTCAACTTCGTTAAAGCTACCACCTCCTGTCCTTCTGTTACGGTTGTTAGTGTTGATAGCGCCTAGATGACTCAAGATGTTATTTAATCCCGAATCTGAAGACGATAGTGGATTTAATGGTCCCATTTCTTTTTACCCTCTTATTAAATTTATTAATTTGTGTTCGCTTCGCTAAGTCTCTCGGGAGTTAGCTATACGTTGTAATTAGTTTAACTCTTCATTGAATATGGTGTCAATACCTTAGCGTGTTTATGTTGTTGTAAGTTTTATATATGCTATACTCTATATATAATGCACCCTATTCAAAAGAAGTTATTACAGCTATCTAAGGTTAGAGACTTGTCCAAATTAAGCTACCGAGAAATCGGAAGGCAGCTATCTGATGGAGATGATGCTTACGCCCGGGTTCACCCACAGAATGTTATTTACCACCTAGAACAGCTAGTAGCCGAGGGACTGCTTGCCAACAGCCAACTCCCAATAAAAGCCCAGGTTACGCGATCAGATAACAGCAGAGCAGATTTTGTAATTGAGCTAGCCAATATTCCTATTGTTGGTAGTGCTAACTGTGGTCCTGCTGATATCTTTGCCGACGAACGAATTGAGGGCTACTTAAGAGTGTCCCCGTCTAAGCTTCGCTCTAAGAATATTCGTCACTTATATGCTTTAAAAGCTCAGGGCAACTCCATGAACGCAAGTAGTATCCATGGCGACCCTATTAATGACGGAGACTTTGTCATAGTAGACTCCACCCTACGAACTCCGAGAGACGAAGAACGCGTAGTTGTAGTAGAAGATAACCTAGCTAATATAAAAAGAATATATTTCGATTATGCCAACCGGATGGTAATTCTCCGATCGGAGTCGACCAAAGACTATAGCCCGATATTTGTTGATCCTCAAGATAACTGGGAAGGATTAGTGAGTGGCACTGTAGTACAAGTTATTAAAGACCCGCAAATTACTAATAAACCATCCGAATCTTATCCAATTGAAGTAAAAATTGGTTCTGATAGAAGAACAAAGCTATGACACATATCATATTCGATTCACCAACATTCTGGCACCCATCAAACGCCAATGGTATAGCCGCAAATATCAGGGGGACAATAAACGAGAAACAATTTACAATTAATTTATATTGGGCAGGAACTTTTTTAGCTATACATAAAGAACTTAGTTTAGACAAATTAATGAATCAGGCCATATCATTTCAAAAAAACTATATACCTCGCGACGATGATGCCATCGATCTTCATTTTCAGTTTAACGGTGATGAGTTCGTCCCGATTGCGGATCCTAAATGGATACCTGGAACTAAGCGTTTTTAATTGATGGTTCCTCTCTAATATTTCTGCTAGGTTTTAGTTTTCAGTTCGGTTGTTTTATCATAATTACCTCCTTGCGTCTAAAAGTGACTCAAAGTCGGTATTTTTGTCTCATTTGTCGCATTTAACAGAGCTGAACTAAAACCGAAAAGGTTCTACACCGTAATGCTCAGCCATATTTACATCGTATTAAAAATTTCTAGAAATTCACTGACAGTTACTATTTTGATGTTGTCGTATACTTTAATATCTAATAAGTCTTTGTCACCACTAATGATATAGTGGCAGTCTCCTAGC
>JAEHJW020001290.1_pt1 | contig 12186 bp, 14 predicted proteins | sample 9271431 | NCBI WGS metagenome assembly JAEHJW02
CCGTTATTGCCGGCAAACTTGCCGGCAATAACGTATCTCGCACGTAAATTGCCGTTCTACAACGGAAATGTTGGACGAGATCGGCGAGGTTCCCTGCGCCGCAGGCGTCGTTCTCGCTGGCCGTCGACACGCTTTGGTACGACCGCTCTCGCTACGCCGTGCGGATCGACGTAGCCCACCGCCTCCGCTGCTCCCGCCAGTCGAGCGACTTCAGCACCGTGTCCCGCAGCCGGCGCTCGCTGAGGGGCTGCTCTCCGGGCGGCACCTCAAGGAACAGAATCTCGGCCTGGATGTCGGGCGCCAGGAGCAGCAGATCCATGAGCTGCGTGACGCGGGCCCGGGTGAAGCCGAGCGCACGCGCCATCGTGGCGTAGTCGGCGAACTCCCCGGAGTCGACGCGGCGCTGGAGCGCGTGGGCGAGCGCGAGCTGGCGGGCGATGCGCGCCGGGTAGCGCCGCGGCGGTTTCGCCGCGGCCTCGGCAGCGCGGCGCTTCTTGGCCTGCGCGCGCGGCTCGAACTGGATCGTGATCTCGGTCATGGCGTGGCCTGCGCGGCGAGACCGTCGGCGCTCGTCGGCGAGCACCCGTCGAGGTCGAAGAGCTGGACGTGCAACTGGCGCGTGGCGCTGTCGACCGAGACGCCGCGGATGAGCAGGTGGAGGTAGTCGCGGCGCTCGGCGGGGACGAGCGCGTCCCAGAGATCGTCGAACCCGTCGAGGAACTCGGCCACCCGCTCGATCTCGTGGTGGGCACCTTCGGCCGTGCGCAGCCGGGCCTCGACCTCGCCAAGATCGAGTCGCACACGGTCCATGTCCGCCTCCAACTCCCCGAGCCGTTCCACCAGGAGCTTGCTGCCGGCACCCTCATTGGAGAAGGCGGCGAGCAGCCGGTGCGCCTCGGCGTTCAGCTCCGCAAGCCGCGCGGTCAGTCGCTCGCGCTGCGCCTGGGCCTCTGCGCGCGAGCCGTCGTCTTCGCTGAGTTCCGCGAGGACCTGGCGCTGGAGGTCGCCCTTCTTTGCCGCCGCGCGCACCTGGGCGACGACCGCGGTCTCGACCTCGTCGGCGACGAGCAGGCCGGTCGGGCAGCGCGTTCCCTCCTTGGCCTCCTTGCAGCAGCGGTAGTAGCGATACCCCTTGCCGTTGCGACCGCGCCCGACGGACGAGGTCATCGCCGCGTCGCAGGGCTGGCACCGAAGGAGGCCCGTCAGCAGGTACTCGGGCCGCCGGGTGCGGCGGACGCCACGTCCGGTGGAGCGATCGGCCAGACTTTTCTGGACGCGCTCGAAGACCTCGGTGCCGACAAGGGGAGGCTGCTCGCCAGCATACAGCTCATCCTTCTGCTTCACCTTGCCGACGTAGAGCGGGTTCCGGATGAGGCGGTGGACCGCATCCTTGTCCCAGGGCTTTCCGCCGACCACCTTGCCGCCCTGGGTGGTGTGGCGCTTCTGGGTGTGGCCGAGAGCATTCAGCCGCGCGGCGACCGCGCCGATGGAACGCGTCTTGAGATACAACTCGAAGGCGAGCCGGACGATCTCGGCCTCCTCGGGCACGACGGCGAGCGCGCGCCGGTCGGTGTCGATGCGGTAGCCCAGGACGGGAGGGCCGCCCGTCCACTTCCCGCGCCGGCGCGCGGCGGCGATCTTGTCTCGCGTCCGCTCGCTGATCAGCTCGCGCTCGAACTGGGCGAACGAAAGCAGAACATTGAGGACCAGCCGGCCCATCGACGACGAGGTGTCGAAGTGCTGGGTGATGGAGACGAACCCGATGCTCTTCTTCTCGAACTTCTCCATCAGGCGGGCGAAGTCGAGGAGCGAGCGGGAGAGGCGGTCGACCTTGTAGACGACCACAATGTCGACCTCGCCGCGCTCGATGTCGTCGAGCAGGCGCTGCAGCGCGGGCCGCTCCAGGTTGCCGCCGGTGAAGCCGCCGTCGTCGTAGTGCGCCGGCAGAGCGGTCCAGCCTTGGGCAGCCTGAGACTGGATGTAGTGCTCGGAGGCCTCGCGTTGCGCATCGAGCGTGTTGAAGTCCATGTCGAGCCCCTCGCTCGTGGACTTGCGCGTGTAGATGGCGCAGCGGACCACCCGCGGTGCCTTGCCGTTCCCGCTCGCCGTGGTCATGCGCTCTCCCTCTGGAGGAGGTTGAAGAAGCCGTAGCCATTCCAGCGCGTTCCGGCGATCTTGCTGGCGAGGACCGAGAGGCTCTTGAACCGCTCGCCCCGGTACTCGAAGCCGTCGTCGAGAATCGTGACCTCATGCTCGACGCCGCCATGCGCGCGGCGCAGGACCGTTCCAGGTGTGGGCAGCCGCGGATCGCGCGGCCGGGTGACGTGCTGCAGCTCATCGGCGGCGCCGGGCGGCAGACGACGGTGCAGGGGTGCCTGTTCGGCGAGGGTCTCGGCGCGCGCCCGGGCGGCCTCCGTCAGGCCGCCGTACTTCTTCTCCTGGAGTCGGTAGGCGATTCGCTTGAAGAGGTAGTCCTTGTTGCGGCACTTCGTCTCCTCGCCGAACAGATCGAGGTAGCGCGCCCGCAGCTCCTCCATGGAGAGCTTCCGCACCGCGATCATTTCCCTGATGAGACTGTCGTCCGTCTTGGCCATCTGGCGTGTTCCTTTCCGCGGGCTCTCCGCGCTGCTAACCCGCCTTCGTCTTCGCCATGAGGGCTCGACTCGGGACCACAGGCAAGGCAACTCTCTCCTGGTTTCCGGTGGGTTCCGAGAGGAGTCCAGAGGTCTCCGAGAGGCACGGGACCGGCGCGCGCGGGGCGGCAGGGCTGGGGCTCGTCAAGAGCCGACGGATGCCGCAGGCGAGAATCTTCGCAACTGCCCGACGCCGTTCGGTGGGGCCGAGGTCGTCGTCCTTGACGTGCTCGTCGGCCGTCCTGATCGCGTCGTTCATTGATCGCTCCCGGTCTCTGCTGCTTACCTACCGGGAGGCGGTTCGAAATGTCGGGACGGCGGCAGGCCTCCCATGACCATGGACTCCGAGAATTGATCCTGCTGTACGTCTGGCCTTATTCTCAGCAGAACAAGACGACAGTCTGTGCGAACGGCCGGAGAGAGGCATCCACGGATGGCGAAGAAGAGCCGAGCTGCCGGCACCACCGGGCCCACTGGGTCACGGCGCGGCCGTCCCCGGATCGAGAAGATCACCGAGCCGCAGCGACGCGCGCTTGATGCCGTCCGTTCCTACGTCGAGCGGCGTGGCTTTCCTCCGACCATCAAGGAGCTGGGTGAAGAGCTGGGCATCGCACCGGCCAGCGCGCACGAGCTGGTGAAGCAGCTCATCCGCAAAGGCTACGTCCGACGGGACCCGGGGAAGGCCCGGTCACTCGAGATCCTCAAGGCGAGAGGGCCCAGGTAGGCAGGCGATGGTGTCGACTGGGGACACGAAGAGCCGCGCCCAGCCGCGGGGCCACGCAGGCCGAGGGCGGGGCTGATGGGCCACATTCGTCTCGGCGCGCTACCGCGCACCCGCCGCTGGAAGGAAGTCATCGAGCTCATCGGTTGCGGCGCCAGCTCCGCCGCGGTTGCCGCGGCTACGCTGGACGCGGTCGAGGAGGATCTCGCCAAGGCCGCAAATGACCCGGGGCTGAAGAGGGCCTTCTGGCTCCTGACCCAGATCCCAGACGCCGCCCGCAGCGCGGACTTCGCCGCCGCTCTGCGTGACCTCGGGATCTCGGTCCCCGATAGGCCGTCAGCGGCGGCCCTCACTGCGGCGTTCACGGAGGCGATCGATCGCCACATCGACGTCCACAAGGTCCGTACCGGACCAGGGGAACTCGCCCAGCTCGCCGCCGCTGAAACGCTGTCGGGCTTCCTGCGGGATCGCGCATCGACCCTCTTCGGCAGCACGCCGGACGACGTCCGCGCACAGCTCGGCAAGCTCGCCACCGAGGTGCAGTTCGGGCATCTCGCGCGCGACTTCTTCGCGCGGTTCACCGAGCGGTACCTCACGTTCTACGTCAGCAAGGAGCTGCCTCAGCACCTCGGCGCAGGAAAGCGGTTCGGGAGCATCGAGGAGCAGAAGGCGTTCTCCTCGGCTCTCGAACTCCACTGCCGGCAGGCGTCCAAGATCGTCGAGTCGTTCGCTGGCGGTTGGTACTCGAAGGCTCGCTTCGAAAAGGATCTCACCGAGCTGCGCACCACGAAGTTCCTCGGGTACGCGCTCAAGAAGATCCGCCTCGAGTTGGAGCGAGGAGCGGCCGAATGACCGGCCGCGCGAACATGCTGCCCGGCGGGGCGGAGACGCCCGCGGAGCATTGGATCCTCTGTGGAGGCGCGACCCATTCAGATGCGCCCGCCGACGCTTTGCGCCTCGCCGTGGGCGGCCTGGAGAGGAACCTCACCGTCGACATCGCCGGCATCAGCGAGAAGTTGACCGGGCGTGTGCCGCCCGCGTTCAAGGACCTGATCCGCATCGCCGCCTACGTGCTTGCCGCCGACTCCGCGGTGTCGCGTGGCGATCGGCACGACGCCGACCTCAACGCCCGCTGGTATCGCCGGTTCAGGTTCGTCGTGGCCGTCGAGTGCCCCGATCTCTGGTCGACACCGCAGATGCGCGAGTTGCTCGAGCAGACCCTCGGGTTCCTGACAGACGACGCCTCGTACACGTTCGAGTTCCAGAAGACGACGGCAAGCGTCCCCGAGCAGCTGAGCTTCTCGACTCATGATGGAGGCCCGATCCTCTCGTGGGATCACGTCGACGAGATCGCGCTCTTCTCCGGCGGTCTCGACTCGCTGACCGGAGCGGTGGATCAGATCCTCGACGCAAAGAAGAACATCGTCCTCGTCAGCCACCGCTCGGCCCCGAAGGTCTGGGGGATACAGCGCGAGCTCGTGAAGGACATCCAGAAGCTGTCGAAGGTCTGGGGCCCCGACCACGTGGCGATCCAGGTCGTCAAGCACGACGACCGATTGCGCGTTGAGCGGACGCAGCGTTCCAGGTCCTTCTTGTATGCCGCGATCGCGGGCGCCGTTGCCCATCTCGTGGGGCGCGAGAGAGTTCTTCTCTACGAGAACGGCGTCATCGCCATAAACCTGCCGATCTCTCGCCAGGTAGTGGGTGCCACGGCAACGCGGACCGCTCATCCGAAAGTGCTACGGGGGTTCTCGCGCATCTTGGAGGCGGTCGCTGGTCGGAAGCTGTCCATCGAGAACCCCTACGCGCTCAAGACCCGGGTCGAGGTCCTGGAACGACTCGTGGCCTGCGGCGGTGCCGATCTCATCCGGCACACCGTGAGCTGCGCCCACGTCCATCGGCAGAGCACGATGCACCGCCACTGCGGCGTCTGCTCGCAGTGCGTCGACCGACGCTTCAGCGTCCTGGCAGCCGGGATGGAGGCGCACGATCCCGAAGAGAACTATGAGATCGACGTCGTGACGGGAGAGCGGGAGTCGGAGGACGATAGGCTTCTGCTCCTCGATTACATCGCAGCCGCCGACCGGTTCGCAGACTTCAAGAACATCGACGACTTCCTCGCCTATAGCGGCGAGGCCAACCGCGCGGTGCCGAGCATGATGGACTTCCTGGGTATCGATGCGGATGCCGCCGGACGCGCGCTGTTCGAGATGCACAAGCGCCATGGCGCCGCTGTTGGCCGCGCGCTGCAGAAGGTGTTCGCACGGTACGCGAAGGAGATTCGGACGCCCGGCGCCTTGCCACCCACCTCGGTGCCGATGCTCCTCTTCTCGAAGGGCATGCGCGCTGTGGATGGCGCGACGTCGGCGAACTCCCCTCCGGCGAGCCCGGCGCTCAACACCTCGACCGAGTACGTGCTCCGCGACGATGGCGAGATGTGGACGCTTCGTTTCCGCGGCGGTCGCGCCTTCCCAATGAAGGCGCACAAGGGCCTGAAGTACCTGCGCTACCTGCTTCAGCGGCCGGGCGAGCCGATGACCGCGTTGGCGCTGGTCGATCTCGCCGAAGGAAGGGATGTCGCGAGTCATCCCCTCTCTACCAGCCTCGGGGTCGACGATGAGACGATCGGCTCGGTGAAGGAGGCCCTCGAGAAGCTGAAGAAGGACCGCGACGAGGCGGAGGAGTTCTGCGACCAAGAGACAGTCGCCCGTTGCGAGGGCGAGATGGAGCAGCTCGCTGCGTACCTCCGCAGCGAGGCCGGCCTCGCCGGCAAGGCAAGGCGCGAGTCGCCAGAGCAGAAGAAAGCACGGACCGCGGTCTCGAACGCGATCAACCGGGCCATCGAGAAGATCAGCAAGCAGAGCCAGCCGATGGCGAGCCACCTCGACGATCAGGTCCAGCGCGGCTTCTTCCTGAAGTACCGCGACACCGGCATCGCCTGGGAGATCTGAACGCCTTCGGCTTCGCCGGGCGCGCAGCCCAGCTCTCACCCGCCATTCGCCGCCACCGCAGCCGGCCCGGTCCGGCTCCTGCCGCTACACGATTTGTAGCACCAGCTACATGCCTTGTAGCGCCTTGGGGTGGGGAACGAGGCGCCAACGACCTCGCTCCCGTGAAGCCGGTCGCCAGCCGGAAGAACCGCGAGGCACCTGGGTCGAACGTCCCGAGGACCTCCTCCTTGCCAACGGCTGGTCGAGGAGTTCCGCATGGTTGCGTTCACCGATGTCCCCAGCCGGAGCAAACGAGACGTTTCCTTTCAGGAGACCAAGAACGGCTGTCCCAATCCGGCCGGCAAGGCCGCGTTTCCTGATCAGGAGAGAGCAATGGCCGAACGGAAGTACCAGGAACCACTCCGCCAGGCGATCATGGAAGTCGCGCTGGCTCTCGGCGGCGTCATCGCCACGCACCCCATCGAGGACGATGTCGTCCGCGCCCTCGCTGGCTCGATCGGAGCGATCACCGACCGACACCTTTCCGATCGCTCCGGTAAGTCCCGAGCGATGGACCTGTCCAGCCCCAACGCTCGCCTCCAGCCGCACCCGGCCATCGAGAAGCTGCTCGCGCGCATCGCAGCACCGCCCGCACCGTCGCCCGCGGCGGCGACCGAGCCTGCCAGCGAGGGGGACCGCCACGACGATGAGGAGTGGCTGCGGCTGCCTGGGCTCTTCCGCCGTTGGGAATTCGCCGAGGTGATTGACGCCGGCGACGAGTACCTCGTCCAGCAGGCGGGCCACGACGAAAGCGGCGGGAGCCTGTTCGCCATCTACAGCCGGCCGAACGCCGGGAAGGAGGAAGCGCCGTGATCGAGGACATTCATCGCACCAAGCACTCACTCTCGCCCGCGCGGCGCCGGCTCGTGGAGCTGATGCAGGAGCTGAACTTCGGCCGCATCGAGGGGCTGCACATCCGCGACGGGGAGCCGTCGTTGGTGCCACCGCCCAGCGTCTTGCGCGAGGTCGTCTTCGGCAAGGTGAACGCGCCCAACCCGGCGCGCGGAAAGGAGGACTTCACACTGAAGGAACAGCACGTCGAACTCTTCGACCTCTTCGACCGGGAACGGTCGGTCACGATCGAGAGCCTCGTCGTGCAGAACGGACTGCCGGTTCGCATGACCGTCGCGAACGCGGCCCGGGTCGCCTGACCCGGCAGAACGACGGTCTTCACCAGACAACGCACTGGCCGCATGAGCGGAGGTCGTTGTGGGTATCGCCAGCTTTGGCGCACTCGCAACGGCACGCCGCACGCGCGGTCGTCTGCCCTGAGCACGGAGATACCCATAGGCGACTTCCCCCGCGGCCCGAGAGGGCCCAGTGGGGAACGAGAACAAGTACGAAGGGTTAGACGAATACGCAATCCGGCTGATTAGGCACAAGGCGCGGCAGCTCGTGGGCCGTGCGGGGTTCGTCGAGGCGGACCGCCAGGACATCGAGCAGGAGCTGGTGGTCGATCTCCTCCGGCGCCTGCCGCACTTCGACGCCGCTCGCGCGAAGCGCGAGACCTTCATCACGCGCATCGTCGAGCACCAGGTCGCCACGCTCATCGAGACGCAGAAGGCGGGCATCCGCGACTACCGGCGCCGCGCAGGCTCCCTCGACGAGCGCCGCGAGGATCGGGATGAGGATGCCGGCAACTCGGCCTCCGATCTCCCGCCCGTGCTCGACCAGAAGGAATACCGCCGCGAGGTCCTCGCGGCCGCGAGACGCGGCGGGGACCTGCTCGCACTGCGCGCCGACCTCGCGCGCGTTCTCGCTGAGCTGCCCGCGGAACTTCGGAAGCTCGTCGAGGACCTCCACACCGCCACGGCCAGCGAGATCGCCCGGAAGAGATGCATTCCCCGCGGCACCCTGTACGAGGCGATCGCCAAGCTCAGAAACCGCTTCGATACCGCGGGGTTGCACGACTACCTCCGAGACGGCCCGACAGATCTCGATGCCCGCCGGTAGGTCTCCAATGAACGCGAACGCACCGCCCACCGGGAGCCTTGGAGATGACGATGAGCCGAGAGGTCTACCGCTACCACTTCGACGAGAAGGTCTCCCTTGCCGAGGTCCGGGACTCGCTCTTCCTGGCCGTCTTCTCGACTGAGGGGCTCCATGGACGATCACAGGTCCGGCTCGACGCCGCCTTCTGCCTCGACGAGAAGAAGCGCGCCTGCGTCGTCGACGCCGCGACGCCCGTCGGTCAGGCCATCGCCCGGATCTTCACCGAGTTCCTCACGCGGGAGTTCGGCGAGGAGGCGTTCACCGTCGAGCGCGTCGTGGAACCGCCGCCCGCCGATCCTCAGCCGGCCGCCGAGGTCGCGCGATGACCGAGCGGATGACGACCACCTACTCGATGTGGAGCCTCTTTCGGAACTGCCGCAAGGCGGCCCAGTGGCGCTACGTCCTCGAGCTGGCTCCGATGGAGAAGGACCGCCATCTCTCCTTCGGCTCGCTCATCCACGAGTGCCTGGAGACCTGGCACCAGGGCCGGCAGCTCGCGCCGGTCCTCGATCACATCGACCGCGCCTGCCCGAGCCGCGCGCAGGACGAGGAGCAGCGTCGCGTCTGGCACCTCGCCACCGCGATGATGCGCGGCTACGCGGTCCGCTACCCGGCCGAAGACTTCGATGTCGTCGCGCTGGAGAAGAAGTTCGAGGGCGAGATCATCAACCCCGAGACCGGTGCTGCGAGCCGCAGCTTCGTTCTCGCCGGCAAGGTCGACGGCATCGTCCGCATCGGCGACCAGCATTTCCTGCTGGAGCACAAGACCGCCGCGGCCGTCGACGCCGGCTACCTCGAGCGGCTCTGGACCGATTTCCAGATCACGCTCTACGCCTACTACGTCGAGCAGGCGCTGGGCATTCGCGTCGCCGGGATTCTCTACAACGTGCTCGTCAAGGCGCGGCTCCAGCAAGGTGCCGGCGAGACCGAAGTCGAGTTCGAGGCCCGCCGGGCGGAGCTCGTCGCCAAGTCGAAGACGGGGAAGAGCAGCGCGAAGCGGCGCATGCCGGAGACCGACGACGAGTTCCAGGCTCGGCTCGCAGAGAAGTACGCGGCGCCAGACATGTTCCACCGCGAGATGCTCTATCTCTCGCGCGACCAGTTCTCGACGCTGCGCGCGGAGCTGTGGGAGCTGACGCAGTCCTTCCTCGACGCCCGTCGGCGGGACGTCTGGTACCAGAACACCTCCTTCTGCTTCCAGTACGGCAAGCCCTGCCCCTACTTCGCGCTCTGCCGCTCGGGCGGCAGCTCCAACGTTCGCGACAACTTCTACGAGCACCGCCGGCCGCACGAGGAGCTGCGCGGCGCCGGCGACGATCTGTCCCCAGCCGCCGCAACCGAGACGTTTTGAGAAGCCCAACCACGAGAGGAGCAAACATGCTGCCGACGCAGAAGACCCCGCCGAAGACGACCCTCAACGACCTCACCGTGCTCGCCTACGGGCCGAGCAAGATTGGCAAGTGTCTCGGGGGCGACACGTTGCTCATGCACCCCGGGAGCGCGCGCCCCGTCACGCTGCGCGAGCTCGTCGAGGGCAGGGACGCCAGCGTCCTCACGATGAAGGAGGCGGGCGTCATCGTGGCCCAGCGACCGTCCGCCTACCTCGCCAATGAGCCGGCCCAGCTCTACCGGCTCACCACGCAGACCGGCCGGAGCATCGAGGCCACCGCGAGCCATCCCTTCCTCACGCGGAAAGGCTGGCAGCCGCTCTCGGCGCTCGGGCCGTCGGACCGGGTCGCGGTGGTGGCCGAGTATCCGCACCTCTTCGGTCAGGGCGACACCGACGACGCGCTCATCAAGATCCTCGCCTACCTCATCGCCGATGGTTCCCTCGGCGGCTCGTCTCCGGTCTTCACCAAGAACGAGCCCGAGGTCCGCATGGACTTCGAGGCCGCGGTGGAGGCGAAGGGCGACGAGTGCATCGAGTTCGTCAACCAGCAAGGCATCACCCACGTCCGGGTGCGCGGCAAGCCGGGCGCTCACAACAACGTGCTCGCCTACCTCAAGGAGGTGGGCCTCAGCGGGCTGCACTCGGCCGACAAGTTCATCCCCGACTTCGTCTTCGGCCTCAAGAAGGCGAAGCTCCGCCTCTTCCTCAACCGCCTCTTCACCTGCGACGGGTCGGCCGAAGCGTTGGGCCGGGTGAGCTACAGCTCCACCTCGGTCCGGATGGTGCGGCAGGTGCAGCACCTGCTCTCGCGCTTCGGGATCGTCTCCGTCATCCGACAGAAGTACCGGGACGGCGCCCTCTACGGCGCGGAGTTGCTCATCGCGAGCAAGGCCAACGTCCTCCGATACCTCGACGAGATCGGCTTCCTCGGCGAGAAGGCGGTCAAGGCCGAGGCCATCCGCAGCGCGCTCTACCAGGTGCGCGAGGCCGAGACCCAACTCGACCGGCTGGGCCCGATCCTCTTCGACCGGATCACCAGCATCGAACCGACCGCCGTCGAGGAGGTCTTCGACCTCACGATCGATGACAGCCACAACTTCATCGCGAACGACTTCGTGGTCCACAACTCGACCTGGTGTTCGCACGCCGAGGGCGCGCTCTTCCTCGCCACCGAGGCGGGCCTGAACAACCTCGACGTCTACCAGGTGCCCATCGCCACCTGGGACGACCTGCTCGCGGCCGGCAAGGAGATCGCCGAGGGGAAGCACCCCTTCAAGACGGTCATCATCGACACCATCGACAACGCCTACCGTATGTGCGCCGAGCACGTCTGCGCGAAGTTCAAAATCGAGCACGAGAGCGACCTTGGCTACGGCAAGGGCTATGCGCTCATCAACAACGAGTTCTACCGCGTGCTCAACAAACTCGCGCTCTTGCCATGCGGCCTCTTCCTCATCTCCCACTCGCAGGAGAGGGAGATCGAGACGCGGACGGGAAAGCTCACGCGCATCGTCCCAACGCTGCCGGACAAGGCGCGCAAGATCGTCCTGGGGATGGTCGACATCATCCTCTTCTGCGACCTGGAAGTGACGAGCGGCGCCGACGGCAAGCCCGTCCAGCGGCGGGTCATCCGCACCAAGCCCCACGTCAACTACGAGGCGGGCGATCGGACGGGCCGGCTGCCCGAGATCCTCGACCTCGACTTCCAGAAGTTCGTCGCCGCCTACGCCCAGGGAACGACCTCGACCGCGCCTTCGCCGGCCGTGGTGCCGGAGCCGTCGCCCGCCGCACCCAAGCCGAACGCCCCCCAGCCCAAGCCCCGCGTGGCGTTGGCCACCCGGTAGCCCCTCGAACAGAAAGGAACAGAAGCCATGAACCAGAACCGCAATCCCGGCGAAGACGACGCCTCCGCAGTCGACCTCACTCAGTTCGATGACGCCTTCAACGAGGCGCCGGTCGAGGAGAAGAAGGAGTTCGAGCCGGTCCCGGACGGCAAGTACCAGGTCAACGTCGACAAGGTGGAGATCACCACCGCGAAGACCTCCGGCAACCCGATGCTCAAGTGGACGCTGAAGATCCTCGCGCCGAGCTCCCGCGGCCGCCTGCTCTGGCGGAACAACGTGATGGCCACGCGCGAGAACATCAAGTGGATGAAGAACGACCTGCACGTCTGCGGACTCGATCTTGCGAAGCTCTCGGACCTGCCGCTGAACCTCGAGCGGCTGCTCGATGTGAAACTCGAGGTGACGAAGCGGACCAAGGGCGACAACGAGAACGTCTACTTCAACCGGCGCATCGTGCTGGACGAGGGCACCGGCGCGGAAGGGGGCGAGGCCCATGGCGCCGCTGCCAAGGACGACATCCCCTTCTAACGGAGAGCCGGTCGCCGTCGTCATCGACACCAGGGAGAAGGAGCCGTACGCGTTCGACCCCGCGGTCGTGACGGCGGAGCGTAGGGCG
>JAEHJW020000636.1_pt1 | contig 12184 bp, 21 predicted proteins | sample 9271431 | NCBI WGS metagenome assembly JAEHJW02
ATACCATGTTTTGCAATATTTTAGGTATTGAAAACAACAAACAAATCGAGGAAATAACCGAAAAAATAACTTTTGCACCTGAGCTGATAACCAAGTTGAAAAAAGCTATAAAATATACACAATCACAAAAGGATATTATTACAAAAAATAATGATCACGTTCCGATATTAATAAAGGAAGGCTTGGCAGAAGTTTGCGCAAATGATCTGCATTTACTATACTTATCCGAAAAAATTAAATGCAAGGGGAAAAACCAGCAAATTTTGATTAATCCGCGTTCATTCTCGAAAATACGTGCAATAAAAGAAAAGGATTTTAAACTAAATGTTGAGTTTTCGGTATTTAAAAAAGATAACGTTGTTTTTGCAAATTTTTGCGGCGTAAATTTAGTGCTTACTGAAGGCGAATACCCAAATTATAAACCCATTATACCAGATTATACCGAAAAAATGATATTTAATCAGATGGATATTTATAACTTAGTCCGGCAGGTTAAAAAATCTGCAAATGAAGTCAGTGAAGTGATTCATTTGCACCTTAATGGTAAGATTGAAATATCCGCATTTGATGAATATTATAAAACCAAATCGCTATCAGCCATAAACTATGAAAATAAAACTTTTCCTGATATGGATGTTGATTTTAATGGCAGTCAATTTTTAAAGGCTGTTGAGGTTTTTGATTCTGAAAATATCGAAATGTATTCCGAAGGTAACAATCAAAAATGCGCTTTATTTAAGGCTGAAAACTCCAAGGATGTTGCAATGTTGATGCCTTTTTATTCTTATGACAGAAGATAATCACATAAAAAAACAAACATAAAATGAAAAATATCTTTTTTTACTTATTCTCTATTTACATTACATTTCAATTATTTAGAGGATCCTGGGAGATAGGAATTATGGTCGGATTATTTTTGATATTAGTTATAAAATGGCTAAGACAAGATTCATATAAACATCGTTAACCACATTCACAAGACAATTTAAAACACAAATCAAATGAAAAAATCAGAATTAAAGTCAATGGTGAAACACGCTTACGAGATGAAAGCTAAAACGCACGAAACAGAAGTTGCATTTCAAATTTATGCTGACGGATTTTACATTTTAGACACGGAAGAAGACAATGTAATTGACGTTACCAGAACGGAAGAAGAAGCAATTGAAATGTGTGAATCGATTAATGACGAGTACTTCGAAGAATTTGGCAAAAAAGGTGGAACTTACTACAAGCCTATTTTGATTGATGCTGATAGTGGCGAAAGAGTTACTAGCGAAAATTTCAAGTACTACGATCTTGAAAGCGAGTGGGTGAAGAATTATATCTATGAAATGGCTAGATTAAACTAAAATCTCCAATTATTAAAGTAAAATGTATATATTTACCTAAAATTTACACAAAATGAACGATCAAACTTTAAAATTAGCTGAGCGATTAGCTCAAAAATCTGGAACTACTGCCGAATATCTTTGGCAAGTGCTTTTAAAACAGGCTCCGATTAGTGCCGCCATTGATTTGATGTATTTTGTTTTAGCCATTATTGGCGGATTTGTTATTTACAGGCTGAACAAACATTTTTTAAAATTGACAGCGCAAGGAAATAACATTTACAAAGAACAGGAATGGATTGCAATTATAATGTTCGTCTGTTTAGTTGTTTGTGCCGCTATGATTATGGTCTGTTTTCTGTCATTTGGTAATATTATTAACGGTTTTTTCAATCCTGAATATTGGGCACTAGATAAAATTCTCAGTTCTTGTAAATAATCTTTCAACATAATGCTAGTCGTTTCCACGGAGCGATTAGCATTGGTTACAACCGCACGGCAAATACACGCAGGGCTTGCGGTGAAGTCCAAATAAGTACGAAATATTAACCTTTTCAGCGAATAACTGTCAAAGGGCCAAGGCAAAGTAATAATTTAATAACTATTTAAAAATAAACAAAATGACAACTTCAAAAAGATTGAACAAATTAACAGATGAACAAAGAGTAAACATGATGAACCTGGGTATCGGCACAAATCACAACACAACAGAGGCAGACGTATTAAAAGTATTACGACACAAAAAGTTTCCAAAATTCGCTCAGAAAATTAATGTTTAAAATGTCAGGTGGAAAAAGGATCGGGGCTGGGCGAAAGCCTGTCCCCGATAAAAAAATCCAGGGCAACTCTATTCAGGGGTCACAAGGAAATCAAGGTAATCAAGGGAATCAAGGTAATCAGGGTTATCAGGGCGTTTCCGGTTCTTTATATAATCTTCCGTTAGCATCACCAACTGTTAGAGGTGGTTTGCAAATTGGATACCCCGAAGGAGGTGGAAATTTAGCATTAAAATTGGCCGGAGAACAGGGATTAATTGCACTTACATCGAGTGCAATACAATATGTGTTAATCGGGGATATTACATCTCATACTCATCCGATGTATGCACTTTTAGCCGGAACAAAAACGCAAGCTTTTTCTGCTGAAAGATTTTGGATACACAATACCAATTGGTGTGTTACTGACTATGTTGATCAAGTCGATTTTCAATATTCAGGAACAGGAAAGATGCAACTTGCTTCATCTGGTAATCTTACGGTTTCCGGTATGGTTACGGCCACTGATTTTAAATTGGCATCTGATATACGAAAAAAGAAAAATATTCAAAGGATTCAAAAAAATGTTGATTCTATTGAATTAAAACAATTTGTTTTTAAATCAGATACGGATAATCGAACACGATATGGAGTCATCGCACAAGAACTTGAAAAAATAGCACCAGAATTGGTAAGTACAGATAGAGAAGGAATGAAAACCGTAAGTTATATTGAATTTTTGATTTTAAAAATAGTAAGTTTGGAGAAACGAATAAAAAATTTAGAGCAACAACATGGCAACTAGCGTACCAGATACGAATACTTTTTATTTATCGGATGTTGTCGCCGTTGTTGGCGGTAATAGTTTGACTTCCTGTTTTGCAAATTCAGTAGATGCTTTTTTCGATCCGGCATATAAGGGGGTAAAAGACAGATTAAGTAATTTCAGAAATTATAAACCATATTATTCTGATGTTGTTAAAATATCGGCAGTAAACTCCAATAGTTTTACTTCTGCCCTTAATGCCACATCTCTAGAAATGTCATCAAATGGCAAATATATGTATTTGTTGTGTATGGGTCCTAATAGTAATACAGCCTATCTTCGTAGATATACACTTACAATAAATTATGATATAACTACATTGGAAAGAACATATCAAATTTATGATATGTCATCATCAATTCAGTGGGATGGAGACACAACAGGAGTTACAGGATTATGGTTGGCAGCAGATCAAAGAACCATGTATTTCACGTATAGTCATTATATATGCAAATTGATTATGCACACAGCTAATGATTTATCAAATATTGATTTATTTTCTTCTAATGATAAATCTGACGGAACATTTGCAGGGGCAAATATTATTAAAGACCCCACAGATACCTATTTTACAATGACAATGAGTAGTGCGGGAGTTAGAAATGAAACAAGAACATATACAAATCCATCGGGCAGTACTCTTGTACTTTCTGATAGTCAATACCATGATCCGTGGGATTCTGTTGGATTTGAATGGAATGGTACAGGAACCAGTTTTTTTATATTATTGACGTATCCACCAACTTTTTCATTGTATAAATATCCCGTAGGAGCAAATCCATATCGACCGACAGGGCCGTGGGGAACACCCGTTCAGCCAACTTCAACTTTTACAATACCCGGTTCAATTATAGACGTAAGGGATTTTTGTTTTTCTGATAATTTGGCGTATTTTTATATTTTAGAATTTACACCTGAATATTATCCAAAGATTTCTCAATATTATTTACAATAAATTAGAATAATTGTTTCGTTATTTAAACAAAAAATATCCCAAACCTAAGCCTATTCCAACATGAATATATTTCCATCCACCCCATTTTTTTTTAGGGACAATGGTTATAGAATTGGCCGAAACAATAGACGCATAAGGATCGCCAAGATATGCTGAAACCACATAGTTGTTGTTCTTTTTTTCTGAAACAAAATCTATTGGCGTTTTGTATTTATAATTATATTCCACATTTTTTTGGATTATTGTTGCATTAAAAGTCAAGAATCTGTTTGCAACTGTAAATTTAGAAGCAAATATTGTATCAATTGAATTTTTCCATATTGTATCACGAAGAATAGTTGTCCCGCTGCCCAATGCTTCTATTTGTCCTTTTAATGCAAAAACAACATCATTTAATTTTATATTTCTTTGTTTTAATTCCTTAATGTCGAAATTGGCCGTTTCCAGTGCTTTTTTTCGACTATCTGATTCAACCTGTATAGAAGATACCCTATATGTTAATTCTCCATTCTTTGACCTATAAACAGCAACAGAATCGTTTAAAGTGGATAATTCAACCGACTGAAGCTGTATTTTGTCACTAAGTCTGTTTGTTTTGTGTTTTTGAATACCTAATAAAATTAGGATAACAATAATCACCAATACATACCAATATTTTTTAAATTGTGCCATTTTAAACTGTTTTAATTGAAGTTGAAGGATTATCTGTTTTTTCTATACCACCAGTTTTTGCTTCTGCAAATTTCTGGATTGCTTTTGGAACGAAAATAGCAGTAAGTAAAATTACAACTATATCCCAATCAAATCTTTTTTGTGTTGATATAAGGAGGTTAAAACTTTGTTCTGTAATTAAATTTCCTGTTCTTAAAGAAACAAATTTTATAAAATGATATTCATACGATATACCTGCAAATATCATATATCCCAAAAAGATTAATAGTGCCACCGCCGAAGCTTTTCTCATCCAACTAGCAGCGATTTTGCCTGAAGGCAGTTCTTCTTGAAATGTTCCGATTTGTGATTTCATAACTGTGAATATGTTGTTTCACCATTAATTTTTTGAGATGTTAAAACATTTCCTCTATTATTTGTTTCATTCCAGGAAACATGAACCCATGAAGGATTATTATATTGATCTGGAAATTCATTTATTAATTGATCAAATTCCATATTATCCCTGATATACTCAAATATTTCTTTATTTGATGGATTTGAATCATTATCTATGTCCATAGCCTGTCCTGAAACATGTTGGCTATTGCTTGCACCACCCACCGCATCGTTTAATTTTTTACACCTGAAAAAAGATGAAATATGTATTGGGTTATCGCCTAATCCTTTCCGTAATGGTTCAAAAATATTCGTTGCCAGTGCTGTCATATTTCGCATCTGTGCCGCATCTGGTTCATTTACTATACCAAGTTGAATTGCCGTTTGACTGAATGTTGCCTCTTTAATAGTGATATTTACAGATAGTTTTTCCACAATTTATACTTTTACATTTATTTATTTCCTCTTAATGTACCTTTAAATATTGATTTCATTAACCAATTATAATTAGCAGAATCAATTTTTTGTTGTTCCTTCCATACATATTTACTGTCGTAATACGCATCTCCTAATTTCTGTATAGATTCTGCCTCATTAAGCAATAGCACCTCTGCCCTATCCGCTTTTTCATTTTGAAGATCAGAAATCATTCCAGCATTGTAGCTGACAGCACCCACACAAGATATTACCAAAACAAGACAAATACCCATTACAAATTTAACCAGCCCCAGGGAACTCTTATCTCTTTTATCAACATGGTCTTCTAGTTGCAATTTTTCTTTTTCATTGCTTATACTACATTCATTGATAAAAACCGTCCATTCATCCCGCATTGACTTTTGCGTTTCCTGAAACTCTTTCTTTAATTCTTGCATGATTAATGATGATTCTTTTTGAATGTCTTCTATACAAATCAGACATTCATCACTTAATTTTTTCGTTGGACACATATAGCAATTTTTTTTTGTTTCCATTTCAAAATTATAATTATTATTGTATAATTCATATATATTTTTATTTTTTTTGAACAAGAAAAAAGCCGGAATAAATCCGGCTGTTTTCAATGCCCCTTTATTATTTTTTTCCAATAATTATAGGCTTTGTCTGGTTGTGCATCTTTATCTGCTAGCCATGCTTTAGTTAAAGAAACATAAATAGATAATTTGTCATCGAAAATGTTGCAATAATCACTGTACATCATATTCATTACATAATACCAATCGAAAACATCTCCCGTATAATTTTCAGATATGGCATAGGAATTTGTTTGTTCCATTGTCCAGTGTTCTCCTGTTGTTCCGTCCTCGTTAATCATACAAGAAACGGCATACAATACTGATTCTTCATCGAATACATTACCTATTAGCAGTTCATAAATATTATTCATCGTTTCCCAATATATTTTAGGATCAACCGTTTCAAGTTCAATAAAATGTTGATCTAAAACATTTGTTAGGGCAACCATTTTTGAATCGTCGCCTTTCTTAATTAAATCTTTAAAATAACTCATAATTTTAAGATATAAGGTAAATAATTTTTAGCTTGCATTAATAAATTTGGTTTTTTTTCAATCTTATCCATAAGGGTTATGATTGTATTTGCCCCCATTTCATTTACAAGCATTTGAATAGCCCTTAAAAGTGCATATCCTTCTTTCTCGGAATTTATAATTGCCCGAAATGTCATTTCTTCAACCATCGGATAAGCTTGTTGGGTTATCCTACTGTCATTTTCGGTTATTACTTTTTCCTTTTGATCTATTGCCAATATCCCGTCCATGTTGTTTAATTTTTAGAGTGATTTTTATTTGCTAAACAATTTTAAAACTTCAGAATCGGTGGGAATATAAGCATCCATCATATCAGCCGTTGGTTTACCAAGCTTGTCCAGAAAAAATTTTCTGATTTTTTGCCGTTCTTCGTTGAGGACTATCTCAATTACTTTAGACATTGGAATCTTCATATATTCTTCATCCATCGTTTTAAATTTTGACCGTTTCTAAAATTGCTAAACTGCCACCCGTCGCTGAAGCAACTACGTTTATTTGCGCTGTACTTTCGGTTTCCCAAAAAGCTTCATTTGGATCAAATACAACTGTTGTTGGAAACAATGCCACTTCATAATTTGTTGCCGAAGGAACATTTGGAATAATCCCAAATTGCCGTGTAAAATAAAGGACTTGTGTTGCTGAAACATTTTGAAACCTTACTTTATCACGCATCCTGTTTTTGGGTACAGCAACTATCGAAGCTGTCCCAACTGTGATTGGTGTAATCATAGTTTTAGTTTTAAAGGGGGCTTTTTAGACCCCCAGTTAAATTAAACAACAACAGGATTTGGATGTAAATGTGTCAGAATAGTACTTAAAAGGTACTGATTTTGTTCGTTGTTGCTTACCTTGTTATTGGCAGCAGCTAACTGATCACGTAAATTCTGAACATTTAGGTCATTGATTAAAGCTCTTGTTGCACTACCTTCGGCTGCAATAGCACCCTTCATTTCGCAACAACACTGTGCCATTTCTCTGCTTATCTGACAAAATCCAGCAGCAGTAGCGGCGGCATTAGCTGTTCCCTGTGCAATAATCTGATTAGTCGCATTTTGATTTTGCATACCAAGAGAATTAAATCCCTGTAATGTAGTAGTTGTCAATACATTAAAAGAATTTAGATTTTGAAGTGCAGCTTGGTTTTGAGAAGCGGTAATGTCACGACCCAGATTATTTATAGAATCCAAAGTCGTATAATTAGCAGCAGCAGCAGCAGTTGATAAACCACCTAATTGAGTGCGTACATCCGCAAAATTGGCAGCATTGGCGGCTGTTTGACCGCTCGAAATTGTTGCAAATGTGTTCTCAACCGATTCAAGTTCATTTCGGATATCATTGGCTCCAACCTGACCTTGAAGTGTTTGGATTTGAGTCTGAAGTGCATCATAAGCAATGCCCCCTCCATTATCGGTTCCGTTGCCACCAAAAAGACCACCATTGCGATTATTCCCCAGAAGTCCACCTAAAAGAAGACCTCCAATCAAACCGGCACCAACCCCTAATCCAGCACCAGTTCCCATTCCTGAACCTCCACCCATATAGGGTACTGTTCCATCAAGTGTTAAAGGCATAATAATAAGTATTAATGTGAATAAATTAAATATCACATTAAAATTATTTTATACCACATTAATATACTAATGTGTACCTTTATCGGGTTAATCGTATGATTTTAATTGCATTATCTAAATCTGATTTATAATAATGCAGTTCTTTCATCCCAACAACTTTTTTGGGTTCAGAAATTATGCCTTGTTTTCTGTATTCGTGAAATTTATTAAGGCAAATACCTAGATATTTTGCAGCATCTTCACGACCATATATTTTAGGCCGATGGATTAAAACGGATATTTGTTCTATTTCTTCTTCGCTGAAATCCGTACATTCTCCATTATCTATCATTTCGATTGCAATCACTAATAATTTTCTTAAAACATCCATAATGTAAATATAAATATGCGGAAAATAAAGAAATAGAACTCATAAAAATTAGCATTATCCAAATATATATGAGTGAATTAAAATGTATTAAATTTACATTTATCCATTCAGTTACGTTATACACAATCATGTTTAAAATTAATAACCTATGCCATTTGCAAAAATGAAAGGCATAAGAAAAAGGCATAAGTAAAAAAATATCAAATATAATAGAAAAGCCAAATATATCGTATGTAAAATCACTTGTATTGATATGTAACAAAGCCAATATAAGTTGGGCAATCATTAGTATTACTACTATAATTGGGATCATTTTAATTGAAATGATCCCAATTTGTAATGAATTTTTTCTAAAAGATAATTTCGATATTAAATGTAATTGCTGTGAAATCATTGTTATTTCGTAGGGATGCCTCCACCGCCACCTCTGGGTGGAACTACTTCTTCATCGATTGTTGAACTAATTTTTGTATTACCCTGATTACTTTGTGTTCCTTGAATGGAGTTGCCTTGGTTGCCCAGATAACCCTGATTGCCTTGGTTACCTTGTGGTTCCGGTGCATCTGACGGACCTAATAATCTCTGTAAAACCGAAAACAACCAAATTTTAACTTGATAAAATAATTTTTCCATTGCAATCTGTTTAAAATGTTAGTACTAAATTAATTATATTTCAATTAAACCAGCAGGTCGATACCCATCTTTTAAATTTATCAAATGAGCAACAACCCAACATACCTGAAGATTATTTTTTTCTGATGTATATAACCTTGCTTCCTGAAACCGTACAGGAGTATCAATATATTTAGCAAAATACGACTTTGTATAATAAAAAAACGAATTTTCATTCCAAAAACTTACATGAGTAGGGTCTTGAAATGCTCCTCTCCCGTCAGTAGAAGGTACTTGACAAATCAAATATCCACCTGGCGCAAGGACACGGGATACTTCTTTCATCGTATGAATTGGATCTTTTAAATGTTCAAATGTGTCAATGGCACGTATAACTCCCACTGAAGAATCAATAAATGGCCAATCTTCATTTAAATCACAATTTATATCGGAGTCTTTTAAATCAACTGTCTTATAACCTTCTTTTGCCGCCATTCGACCTCCAAGTTCAATTTTATCTAATCCTGAAATATCAGACCATCTTTCAACTAATGATTCAATATATTGATCGTGTATCCGATAAACATTTTCTTGTATCTCCTGATTAAATTTTAAATAAGTATTCTCACCGTGTATGCGATAAAAATATAATCCACGGTCTATGTGTTTAAATTTGGTAACCGCATACATACGACACATTAAATCCAAATCATCCAATACACGCATATTTGAGTTATATCCTCCAACCTGATCATAAACTGTTCTTCTAAAAGCTCTCAAATGATTTGGTGCAAACCATATTTTTGACATACTATCCGGCGTGGGTTCAAAACTTATGTGTTCTTCATATTCATCGTTATATTTACGATATTTCCATCCAAAAGATTCATCATAATGGTCATTTATCTGGTGTATGGTATTACTATATACAAATCCTATTTCCAAATCAGAAAATGCCTTTTTAACTTCCGAAATAGCATCCGGATGCAACCAATCATCATGGTCAATTTCAAGGAGAATATCTCCTTTACATTGTTCACAAGCTTTCGACTTTAAAGCTCCAACCCAATTCGTATCATTCGATTTAATGGAAAAGCTTTTAACCCGATTATCGTGAAAATTAATAGGTTTTGCCCCGTTATTATATAATATTACCCATTCAAAAAAATCTTGCGTTTTAATTGAATCATACAATTCTTTTAAATACTTTGCATCGTGAGTTGGTGTAAAAATTGAAATTTTCATAAGATTTTAAATTTATTTTTTGGTGAAATGTTTATTATATTCTTTTTTGTTATGGTATTATGCGATAAATAATTCATCAATAAAAACACAATCAATAACATTATAAATAAAATACTCGATTTAGGAAGAACTTCTGTATGTCTTTTCTTCATTTGATTAGTTTATCAATATATTTGTTAATAGATGTTGGATTTAAACATGTTAAAAAACACGTTCAAAAAGGTATCATAACTAGCAAATAGACAGGCAGTTGACTTTTAGACTGAATTATTCAAATTCGACAAAGTACTGTAAACTTTCCGCTATTTGCTAGTTGTACGCAACCTTAAAAGAGGCTCGGTGCATCTTTGAAAGTTTTAATTCGCTTGTTCGACATTTCGACATATTTATTTTCAATATCGTAACCTATTGCTTTTCTACCTTCTTTTATGCTCATTGCTACCTCTGTGCCACTTCCTGCAAAAGGAACTACTACAAGGTCGTTTTTTCGGCTACAAGTCAAAATTAAGGCTCTTGTTAGTTTTTCGGGCTTGCACGTGTCGTGGTCGTACTTAGCCCCTGTTTTAGTTGCTTCATTTCCATAAGTTATTATTTCTTGTAATTTAAAACTGTTTTCAAATGGTCGTCTTAATGCTTCGTACTCGGTTCTTAATGCTTCGTACTCGGTTCTTAATGCTTCGTACTCGGTTCTTTCTATTGGTAGGTTTTTACAAAGTATTTCCCATTGTTCTTTTTGTGGCACATTATATCCACGTTCCCAATTTGTAACCGCTCCACCGTGATTTACGTTTCCGTAAAATTTACCATATTCAGCAACTTGGTTAATACTCACACCCTTTTTTAATCTTGCTTTTTTTAACTCTAAAGCAAAAGGGTTTCTGGGTGCTACATATTCCATTTCAACTTCTTTTAATCCAGTTGTACCTTGTGTTTTACTACCATACATTAAAATCCTTTCGGTACACGGTGCAAAACTTCTTAATCCTTCGCTTTCTTCTAATCCCATAAAACTGCCTTTATTCCAAACAATATTGTTTATAAGGTTAAAATATTTATCAAATATTATCTGAGCGTATGCAATTCGTTTAGCGTGTCCATACCAAAATAAAGTGCCATTGTCTGCAAGTATTCTTTTGCACTCAATCGCCCATTTTTCAACGTCTTTTAAGTAGTCATCAAAGCTATCCCAAACAAAGTCAAACGCACCTTTTACCTCAAAATATGGAGGGTCTGCAATTATTAAATTTGCACATTTGTCGGGTAATTCGTTGTTTAAAAAATCGCTGTGAATTACTGAATCAAAAGGCAGCGTACAACACGTGGTATAGTTAATTGCGGTTTCGTCTGTATTCATAAGTTCGTTCTCGTATTAAAATTTGTACTCGGTGGATAGTGTGCAGCTTCGATGTCCGCAACTAACCATACCACCATCGTTAGCCACAAGTTAAGACCTGCGTTCATTCAGACATTCTTCGACTACATTTGACACAGCTAATGCCATTTTTGATTTGAATACAGCATCTTGTTTTAACTCATTTGAAACTTTATCAAACAATCCATCGTTGTTTGAGATTATATTTCGAGCAACTTTGTGAGAAAAAGCGTTGATAATTGAGTTTTTAAATTCATCGGTTCTTATTACCGTATTAAAACTTTCTGAAATAAGCTGCTTTAAAAATATTGTGTTTTCAGAAACAACAGCTTCTACCAGTTTTTTCAATGGGGAATTGTAATCAGTTAAAACTTTCTGAATACTTTCATTCATTGCTATTTGAGCTGTTTTCAAAATATCTTGTTCCAAAGTAATCGGAACGTGCTTTTTATCCGTTTTAGTGTTAATTGTTTCAACTTGCAATTTCACATCTTCACAAAATTTTGCATTTTCTGTTCTTAAATCTTGGACAGCTTTAAATAAGTTGT
>JAEHJW020006938.1_pt1 | contig 12184 bp, 13 predicted proteins | sample 9271431 | NCBI WGS metagenome assembly JAEHJW02
AATAATTATTCATACGCAGATATAATGAATTGTCGCCTATTTGAAGTAATATTTTTTCTAGATCGAGTTGTTCTAATATTTTAACAAAATCGGCAGATGATTTGATTTTTCCAATATCGGAATATTCGCGTGGTACTCGTTTTTGTTTTTTAGCTGCATCGTAAACTCGTAATAAATCAGTATTGATATCTTCTAAACGAATCTTGTCATTGATATATAATCTAGTTAGCCATTCAACATATGAATTGTGAACTGTTGGATCTTTATTTTCGATGTATTGCAATATACGTTGAACTGTTTGATCTTTGTCTTTTAAACGGGATTTGATTTCAGTTGGTAAGAACTGGTCTTTTGATGCACGTGCATATATTTTGTCACTGTAATTTCTTTCTGTAACACTTCTGTCGTATTCTAATAATATTTCACTGATTTTCATATGAAGAAATCTCCCTAGATATTGTATTTAGTGAGATTATTTAATTCTGACAGTGTCACAAATCGTATCGATTATTTCCATTTCGATACGATTTGTATCACAAACGGTATCTAAATTTGTCTAAACAAGAAAACAAGATCGGTTTTCTTGCCACAGTATTTTAAAATATTAACCATGTCAGTAAAACCTTGACATCCTCACAGTCCTAAAGAACGGGAGGATGTCAAGTGCATTAACAAACTTAACGTAGAGTTGGTACGCACGATTATTGTCACATGTATCTTGCTCTCCACATGCACATGATTTGTCATTAAACACGCTATACAAACTCGACGAACGAACATCTGAATAGTTCCTATCACCTTCCAACAAAACAGATACCATTCAATACTTGTTTGGGACAAACTCAGAATGTACCACATTCTTGGTGGATCGTGTGCATGACGTGGACGTATCACAAACTATTTGACGAATTGACATTTTAACTTTCTCCTATTTGGTCGGTGAAAGAAGTATACGCCAAAAACAAAAACAAACAAAAAGCAACTCTTTTTCAAAACTAATGCGCTAAAAGGTATTCGGCATATAGTTGATCGGAAATCGATTTTAAAAACGCTTCATATCCAGCACGATACGTTGACAATCGCAAAACTTGTTCCCCAAGGATAAATCGATCACGTTTTCTAAATGCAATTTCATATGAAATCCAAGGGATTAAGGCAAACATACTTTCAGCTTCCGATAGCAACTTCTGGTCGCGAGTTTGGTCATAATAACGCCACACAGTTTTAATAACATGTACAACTTCAGGGATAACACCGTCCGCAGTAAGATAGTAAACATATTTGTTATCTTTAAAATAATAGTGGTCTATAATTTGGTCAAAACCGTTAGAAATATCATAATGGTACACACGAAAAACACGCTCGGCAAGTTCTTTTGGAATCGATTCAGTATGTGACATTTTTGTACCTCGCATTATTGTTCAGTTTACTTAAAAATCACAAAAATCTCTTTTACCATGTAAGGCACACCAATCATTACACAAAAGAGCAAAAACCATCCAAACAGTTTTTTAAAGTCAAATTGTGGCAAGGAACGGTTCTGGTAATAGTTGTTACTTATCCAATTTAAAATGGTATAATTCACTAGCAAGTACAATGGCAACGCAAGAATAACCAAAAACGGATAATGCGAATGACTTGCTATATACCGTTGAACCAGCAAAAGCAAGAAAAACAAATAACAATGCAGAAAAAGTCAGCGCATTGTGATTCACAAGCCTTTTGTTTGTCACGTCATGATGAATCATCCTGTACGAAAAATTGACAACTGTTGGCAATACGATTAAAAACAAAACTAAATAATACATATTTTCACCTCACTTAAATGAATCGATTGCAGCGTTTGCTATTTTCAGACAATACTCTGCAATCGTTCCGCACAGTTTAGCGTTAACTTGTTCGTCACCAATAGTTGAAATCTTTGACGCGAAGAATTTAGCAGCAAGTTCTAGCTTACGCATTTTCCAAACAACAAATCGATTAGCTTGCCATTAGTTTATTTGGAACTATTTTTTGGTGCTTCCAATGTTTATCTGTTTGTACATGATTCTTTCGCACAAACTTCGCCATTGAATTGCCAAAAAAGTCATAAGAAAAAGAACTTGCCAACCGCATAACAACTCCTTCTTCTTTCGTTGTGTCTAAGTTGTTGCATATATCTTTTACTATGTTAAAGTCAAAAATTCCATTGTACAGTTCTTCTACAGGGGAAATTCCCAACTCATCGAACCACATCAAAGTTTCATCCCATGACAACGATTCGTTTTGTTCATTCCACACCGAAAACCCAAGAAAATAAGATGGCAGATTTTCTTGACATCCTCCCCGTCCTAAAGAACGGAGATTCCTACAGCTAGACGCTCATGTCCGAGCGCGAGAATGTTCTTTGCGGCATTAATGTCGCGGTTGTGAGTGATACCGCACTCATAACAAGTCCATTCTCTTATTCGTAATCCTTCTAATCCACTTGGACCAGATCGCTTTTTACAGCAACTACAGGTTACGGTTGTATACTTCTCGTCTATGACATCAAAAACCACATCTGCGCTATCACATTTGTATTTCAACATGGCTTTGAATTTACCCCAAGCAGCATCTAGTACTGATTTTGCTTGTTTTGTCTTGACAAGTTTGGTACTTGATACATCTCCTACAAAAATAGCACTGTTTTCTTTGACTAATTTTGTAGTTAATTTTTGATATTCATCATTTCTTTTGTTTTTAATTTTGGCGTGTATATTTTGTGTTTGTTTCTTTTTGTTTGCTCGTTGTGAAATCTTTAATTTTTGTTCATATGAACGATAATGTCTGCCAGTTAATGTTTGTCCATCTGATGTGGTAATAGCTGTTTTGCATCCAAGATCGATGCCTATTGAACCTGTACCTTCTGACTTGGTGTCATGTACTTCAACAACTACATTGAAATACCAACGACCACGTGCATCTTCGTTAAAACTTCCAGATTTAAATGTGTACTTAGACAAACCATATGAATCCCATACTTTATAATATTGTTTATTGAAATAAACCTGTCCGTTTTTCCATTCCGCTGCGCCTGTGTTGAATGGAATCCACCCAAGCGATTTGTGCGTACCTGATGATTTTCTCCATGCCAATTTTGCTTTTTTAAATTGAATTCGTCTTGTTACATATTCTTTGGTTACTAACTGAATGGTCTGTGAATGCAAACCAAGTAATTTTGATGCACCAGTGGTATATTCATGGATGTCATATGTAGAAAGGAATTTACCTTTTTCTTTGATTGATCGGTGAGACAACTGATTAACGTAGTTCCATACAAAATTAACTGATTTTGCTTGTTTTTCAAGATCAGGTATGTGTTTGTCTTTAACTCTAACTTTTAACGTCTTAGTTGCCATTTAAGTGTCTCTTGTTTATGTATTTAATGATTATATTGTATTTAGTCAATTTGTCAAGTGTTTTTTGTGTTTTTGGTAAAATTTGTCTTGACTTATTGGTTTGATAGTGGTTATCAATGACCGCCTTATATCACAGCCATAAAGAGACGGGGTTTTACGGCGGGTACTGATAAAGGATAATCTGATTTTTGTAAAAAATTTTTACATTTTTTTGCAATAATTCTTTTTAATTTTTTTATTTTATTTTCATCCATTTAAATTATCCTCAAAGAAAAGACTTAATGCGTTTATTAAAATCGTCAAAGTTTGGTTTTTCCCCAGTCTCATCGTTTGTATCCATTATCAAATAAGCAGATTTGCAATAAACCATTACCTCTTTGTTTGACTTTATAGCTGAAACCAAATCTGTTGTTCTATATCTTGCTTGTTCCATGTACATATTAAATTTAACATCGCCATTGTCACCTAGATTGCTAATATAAAAGGATAATGCTGTAAAATCGGAAATTTTTTCAGACCAACAAAAACTAAAATCACCAATAGGCAAAAAAAGACAAGGCATACCATAAAAGGACGCTGTTGTTGAATTGCCAATAGCAAAAAACGAATCTCTAAAAGGAACACCAAATTTATTAACAAAATATTTATTTGCTTCTTTATGAAAGTACAAATCAGTATCCTTTGGGTTTCTATTTTCTCTTTTATTTTTTAATATAATAGCATAATCACCAACCATATTATTCACGGCAGATGTATATACTCCCCTAAACAACTGATTATTTAAATCTTTACCAATTTCGTTAAAATAAGACGAACAATTATTTGCTATCGTTTTAACAACTTCATTGTCAGTTGAATCCAACACTTCAAGTAATAACATACTATTTAACCTTTTGCTGAAATAGTTGTTGCTCGGTCAATACCCTAAAATGAAATCCTTTAGCAGCGCACCACTTTTGGGCGCATTGCCATTTTACCATGTTTACGGCTAATGCCGCTTTGTCCCTTTTTGTTTTAGCATATTCCAATGCGGATTCTTTAAGTGGTTTTATCTCGATAACTTCTGCATGTCTTTTGCTATATCTATCCTGATAGACCATAAATAAATCCGGTATATAAATTGAATTTGCACCAGTCAACGGGTTTATATAAGGAATTCTAATAGCCTCAGATGCCCATTGAATGACACTAGGGTGGTTATCCGCAAAATTAAAAAACACTAACTCCCAACTAGAACGATAAACTGGGTCTTTTGTTCCTATATATTTCTCTGGATGTTTAGGATTATAAATCCCTTTTGCATATTTGCTTTCTGCCATATCCGTTACCTATACGTTAGGCAAAATAGTTCTAGCCACATAATTGTTTACTTGTGGTTTTGCAACTGCACCTAACAAACTAGACCCAACACGAGAGTTATTAATTATTATTGACAAATAAACTAACTGTTCTTTTGAGTTCATATTTCGTATTTCAGCAACAGCCAGCGCAGGATCAACGTTTTGTACAATACAACCTTGCACAAAGGCAGACGCCAATAATGCTCCACTTTGTTTATTGCCAGTAAATAACTCAAAAAAACTTAACACTATATCATTTGTTCCAACACTCAACGTTTGATTAGGATTAAAATAATTTTGAAAATACAACTGTGTCAAATCCGATGTCGGAGTATAATCTTGAATATTTGTATAAGAAGTCACTTATATCCCCTTAGCGTTACACTACATTATTTAGTATGCTTGGATCTACGTTTCCACCAGATGTAATATCCGATAATATACTACTTGATGCGTTAGTAACAGGCGACACTGTCTGCAATACTGGATTAGAAATATTATTTAAAATACTAGAATTTGACGGTTTAAGAACTTGTTGCTGTGTAGTTGAACCTTTTGCAAAATTAAAAATACTAGCATTGTTTTGTCCAGATAAGAAATTTTTAACAGTTCCAACAGCTTCTGCACCAACCATAGTACCCAACGCACCAAGAGTTGTGCCTTTCCATGTATTTGCACCGCGAAATGCTGTAACTGCAGCACCAAGCAAATTTCCACTTTTCATATCAGAACCGATAGTACTAAGAGATGATAAAAGACCACCTTGACCTGTTATACTTTTAGCACCGCCAGCAGTTGGTGCTAATGGACTAGCAGAAGTGTCATATCCACTTTCGTACATAGTTGATAAATCACCGTCAAATGATGTTGGTGCAGCAACTGATCCAAATGAACAATTTATACCTTCATAAGCCAAACCCAAATCTATACTCATTATACCGTTTGTACTATCTGTTTTGACACCACTTTGTTTAAAGTTTGTTATTTTTGGATTATATATATGATAACATGTATAATCTTTTTGATGAAATATATACACTTTTATGCTATCAAAAAAATGATATTGAATAGCATTTGATTTTTTAACCTTTGATCCATTATTACCATAACCCCAATAATAATCTGGACTGTTCAATGAAGCAGCCATCGAACCACTAGAAATATCGTTATGGTATTGCCATGCATTTTGAATAGGGCTATATGTACTATCCAAAGACGATGTTACATTTTTTGGAACTAATGGTTTTTGGGAGTTGGTCAACATAAATGAATCACCATAATAATACTGAAAATAATTCCACCACAAAGAAAGGGAATTATCATCAGAATCATCGTGTAACGTCAAATGCAATTCTCCATAATCAACTTTTGTTTGAATAACATTAGGTCTATTATATGCATTTAATGTTTTTGTTTGAATTTTCAACTCAGGTAATGAAAAATCCTTGACTAATTTTCCAGACATTTTTACCGAAGATGGCAATTTTATATTAGGATTTACATTAAATGTAACATAATACAAAAAGTCCAATTTCGGAGCAAGAGCATAATTATTATTGGTAAACAATATATTGGCATGTTGCCAATCTTTTACCAAATCATTATTAAGCAACTGTCTTGCAGTTGATTTCAAAATGTTAGCAGGGCTACCGGATACACCAAATACACCCTGCTCAACAGTTGAAAGAATATTAGAAAAAGGATTAGACATATGTCAATTTTTCCATTATTAAGCAATCGTTCCAATAACATTACGTGCGATTTGTGTACCAACACCAACACCGACTGGGCTTTGAATTGCATTATCAATCATGATCGACAATCCAATATCCATTGCTTCGTTTTTGCCATAATCGAGTTCGCTATAATCAACCCCTTTCAAGATACAACCATAGCATGTCCAAGATTCAATAACGTTTGGTGTATACGATCCATTGCCACCGTCCAACACTTCGATGATTGTTTGAAACTTATAATCAGCAGCAGAAGCAGCAGATGCCTGTTCCATAAAATCAAATTGTTTCTGTAACTGTTCGCCTACTACTTTAGCAACTGCGTTAGAAGCATCATCACGAATTTTAATAGAAATATCTCCCCATTTTGGTTTGCCCAATAAGTTAACTGTACTATTATACACACTCAATGAAACCGGATCAAAATCTGGCTTTGGTCTACTACAATTCATAATTTGCTTTGTTAATTCTACCGTAGAAGAACTGATACCAAAATTCTGCAATGTTACCCGAAACCTAAACGAAAGTTTAGGCATAATTAAACTTTGATTCATCGGTGAAACTTCAAGTGGCACCGAAAGTTGTGACATTAAAAATCCAGCCATAATATATCCTCCATGACTAACACTTATATTTAGTGTTTGTGTCCAAAAAATCAAAATGCACTTTTTAACCGATGAACTTACACCCTGTGCAAACCGTTGGGATATTAGAAGTACCCAAACATGTTTTCATATCGTCAATTCCGTTAAAATTTGTAGCATCTTTAATAAAACAGCAAGGAAGTTCAACCATATCTATATTAAAAAATCTAGTATTATTATTTTTAACATAAAAACAATTAAACTGCGGTTTATCGGAAACAATTAAATTATGTTTTACCTTTTTGTAATAGTTGCTATAATCCGGTTTTGTTTGTAATTTTTGTATCGCCCAACCAACTTTTCTTTCACTAACAAAAAGTTTAAGGTCAGATAAATCTTGACCATAGTCAACTGTCATAACAGTAACCGTCATATGTTTACTCAAATAATCTACAAAGTTCATCGCACGTTCTACATTATACCTTCCAATTTTACTCGATGTATTTTCGTCTAGAGAATCGATAGAAACAGAAATATGATCCAATAATCCGACAAAATGTTCTGGATGATGATACATACCATTAGTAATGATACTTGACCTAATAGGTTTTAAATAGTTTACCATGTCAAAAAACTGTGGATGCAAAGTAGGCTCACCTTCTCCTTGTAAAAAAACTTCAGATGGTTGGCCATATTTTTTTGTGAAGTCTGTTATTAGTTGTTTAAAAGTTTCAAACGGCATATCCTTTTGTTCCATATGCCTTCCAGCACAATAATCACATTTAAATTGACATCTTGTTGTTATTTCTATTTGTAAAAACATATTTTTCCTTTTGTTGTTGACTTTTTGTTTAAGTTTGTATACCATAGTCGTATTTAGGAGATAATATTATGGGCGGAAAAGCACTAAAAAATCACACATCGTGTAGATTGACCAAAAGCAACTACACAAAAGTGTCACAGCATTGTTTAGACAGGTTACGGTTGTCTTTTCCAAACAACAAAATAGAAATTATTGGAAGCTATCATTCTAAAGCAGACTTTGGAGATTGTGACATATTGATAGAAAACACAATCGACCACACCGTTAATATTTCTAAAGTTCTAAATTCGGTCGAAGATGTAAAAAACGGAACTGTTACTTCTTATGGAATAGAAACAGACAATATTATCGGGCATGCCGGAATATTCCAAGTAGATTTAATAAAAATTTCACCAGAATCATTTGAATTTGCAAAAAATTATTTTGGTTCTGGAGATGCAGGAAACTTAATTGGTCGGATTGCACATAAAATGGGACTAAGTTTCGGTCACGATGGACTTAAATACTATTTTAACGATGGAGACAATAGGTTTTCTGAATATATGTTAACTAAAGATTTTAGCAAAGCATTAGAAAGCATCGGATATGACAGTACTGTGTTTATGAAAGGCTTTAATACAAAACTGGACATCTATGAATATATTACACAAAATCAATTTTTTAATAAAAATATTTATTTGCTTGAAAATAGAAATTACATTGCTAGGGTACGTGACAAAAAACGCCCAATGTATATGGATTTTTTAAAATGGTGTCAAAACAAAACCAATCTTAACGAGTACGATTTTCCATCCGATAAAAAATACTTTCTTGATAGAATTTTTCACTATTTTCCAGATTTTATCGAAGTATACAACAAAACAATTCAATCTTTAGAAGAAAGTAAAAAAGTAAAAGAAAAATTTAATGGATCGTTAGTGATGGATTTAACTGGTCTTGCAAACAAAAAACTTGGCGAGTTTATGAGTTATATTAAAAACTCAGAAGAAAACTTGAATCAAACGATTCTAAACATGGAAGACAACGAAATAATTGGATTCATTTTGGAAAAACACGATGAATACAAAAAAGGGGAACGATAGTTCCCCTTTTTTCACATAATATTAATTATGTGCTTGTTCCCGTAGAAGTGCCTGTATTTTGAATAACAACTGGGATATAAATAAATTCAACATCCTTAGCTGGCTGAATAGCAACATCGCAATACATTTCATTTGCGTCAATAACAGTTGGTGTATTGTTGGTTGTATCGCAAACTGTAGAGAAAGCATACAACCCACGTTTAGACACCAAATCGCTTAACGCACCATCAATAATACTCTTGAATTCGCGCCTTGTAATAGGGTCATTTTGTTCAAACAAGAAAGCAGTACTTAATGAAGAAAGCACAACTCTAATATATTCAACCAAACGTGCAACGTTAACTCTATTAAGTGCTGAAGTAGTTCCACTTCTCGTCAAGTTACCAAAATTAACAATACCTACATTTGGCAATGATGTTATTGGATTAATGAACAATGGATACACTACATCACGCATACCCTGTGACATTGCATTGTGAATAAAATCACCAGAATTGGCATCGATATACCCAATATCTGTTGCATTATCAATGGTTCCTCTTCTAACACCAGCAAAAGCGAACCAAGGATAAGAAGCATTATCGCTACGCAAAGCAGTACGCAAAATCATATGGCTTGGAGGAACAACAATTGTATTTCCAGCCAAATCATTAGATAATCCAGATGGGTAATAAACACCATAGTTTGGATCAGCTGTTGCTAGTCCGTTTCCGTTTGCATTTGTTGACCAAGCAATAATATTCATGGCATTTGGAGCAAGAGTCATTGGAGTATCCCCAATGATAAATCCAGTTGATCCTCTATTATTGTTCATTGCTACCATATCTGCAATAAGTTCAGGATATCCAGGACATGCGATCAAATTAAAGAAATAAATCGATTCCAAAATCTGTGTATTCGAAGAAATCGCAGAACGTAATGCCTCAACTACCATATTTCTCTGTGCAGCCGATCCCATATATGGTGCCCCGTTTTCTTGCAATCCGCTTGCCGTGACCCATGTAGATGTTTGTTCCGGTAATGTTTGATTTGGGAACGCAGAAGAATTAAAGTAGTTTGAGACATACCGTTTTACATTGTAACCAGAACGTCTTAGGTTAAACAATAAGCAACCACGTGGATAAAGTTGATAATTTGGAGCATCCAAATCTACATAGTTACTTAAAAGCATCGTTGAAATAGATGGCATTGCAGCAGTTGCAACGTCTGTTGTACCAGAAGTATCCCAACGAGCATCTGCAAATACGATGCCATTTTGATCAACGTAGTCTGTATTATTAATCAAAGTCCAAGTTGCACTTGGAGCATCATACCTACTAATAACTGGAAAATTGACCAAGTTTCCAGTATTAACCCATAAATCACCAGACACCAAAGGTGCACCAGTTGATTGTGTTGTTGGTTGTGTTGGGGACAATATTGGTCCATTGACGTCGGTATTCACCAAATCGTAACCACGCGCATCTTTCGATACTGTTCTATACCCTTTCCAACCACCAACATCGTTAATCATGATATCAACATCAAGTGGATTATTATAATACCACAATGCACCGTTGACTGGTTCAGAATATGGTTGGGTACTGGAATATAAATAACTCAATGGTGAAAAATTACTTAGAATCAATGCACCAGTAGAAGGATCAACTCGAACGCCCATTGTTGTCATAGAAAATCCGGCTTGAGCCAAAATTGTTGTTCCAACCGATTCCGATAACCAGATAGTTCCACCAGCAGTATTAGTAATAGTAATTGCCCCTGCAGCAGAAGCAGATGCTGTAACATTTGGAATGTTTGCTGCCAAAATTGCACTAACAAACGCGCTTATAGATGCAGAAATGCTTGCAGTGCTTGGTACAGTTATTGTATAAGAATTAACAACCGAAGACCCAACTGCTGTTGTTTTCAACGTAATCGATCCTGCAGATATCTGTGAATTTACAACAGAACCAGTTACGCTTGTTGCGCCTTGAACTGATCTAACAAAAGGCTGATAGCTAAGAGAGTTATTATTCAACGAATCAGCAAGAACATAAAGCGAACCTGCTTGAATATTTACTCCTCCACCAGCTGCATCTAAACCAGCAAGTGCTGCTGCTTCACCTACATATATTGGCGAAGTCTGTGAAGACCATGCATTGGTTGATGAATTATATTTGTTAATTACAAAACTTGCACCAGAACCCAAAACCGAAGTTTTTGCCCAAACAGAACCACTTGGTCTTGGCATTGAACTAACAGAAGACCATTGTGGAACATTAACATAAGTACCATATTGCAAATCAGGTGCATTGAACGTAGCAGATGTTTGTTCAAATGTGACCGATAGTCCACTAACCGAAGAAGATAACGGATTTGACAAAGTGACTTGATTCAAAGAAGAATTAACACTCAAAACAGTCGTACCAGATGTTATTGCGTTCCAACTTGAAGCAGTGACCGACATCCCAGATGTTATTCCAGAAACACTACTTAACGAAATTACCGATGATCCAGAAGTTCCAGTAACCAAACCATTAACGGTTGGTAATATTCCTGCAGCTGCCATTGGCGATCCAACACCATCCGTTACCGATAACTGTCCAGCAGTGTTTCCATTCATTGCTAAATTTGTTACAAAAAGATCAAGTCTACCAGTTGTTGCATCTACTGCTGCCGAAATACCAGAAATATTTGCAGCGTTAATATCGCTTGCCATTGCTGACGTTGAAGTTCCATTGAATGTTACGCTAATGCCATTCAAAGTAGCAGTTGAATTGGCAACTAAAGAAACTGTCGAATTCGTGCCTTGTGCTGCTGGCCATTCTTGTTGCCATTGTGTAGAACCAACCAATGTCCAATTGTTATCGCTTCCTTTAAAGAATACGTAATTATGTGTATCGAACGTTGTCACAGCATAGGTTCCAATGCTACCATATGATGACAAAGGATAAGGAATGCCGTTATAATTTGTAGTTTGAGTTGGATCAGTAATCAACGATGGCTGTTTATTTGTGAAACTTTGTGTTGAACTATTCCATTCAAACACACCATAAGTCGATTTGCTAGTATCTAACCAGTAAGCACCGTTTGCTGGATTACCAACTGGGCGCACTGAAGTGCCTTGTAGTTCCGCCAAATCGATGTTTGCTCTCATAACGTACATTTGGTTTGTTACACCAAGCGCACTATACGCAGCCATTAGACCATACTCATTTGTCTCATCGCCATTAAGCGGAGTTCCAATTGAGCTTGTGTAAAAA
>JAEHJW020009465.1_pt1 | contig 12172 bp, 26 predicted proteins | sample 9271431 | NCBI WGS metagenome assembly JAEHJW02
AACCGAAAGAGTTGAGTTTCGATCTCCGCAGTCAATGTCAATATCTGTAGTTTTAATTTCCATGTTTCCCTTCAACTAAATTTCAAAATAAATAAAAGTATATTTGCCTCGGCCTCAGCATCTGGTTCTTACTTTTAGCGTTTCCTCAGCTGGGGTTTTTGGAATAATTAAATCAATATTATAGTTAACCTTTATCCAATTGGCAAAATCATATAAAACGTCAAGTTTTGAATTAACAGCATACACTGACTCCATAAAATGTGTTAGGGCATTTACTAAAGCACAGCGTAATGTAGCGGCGCCATATTCGCTGTCATCATATATATCAAGTATTTTCATCGTTAGGCCCTATATTGATGCTTGTGACAATACCGATTTAATAAATTCAGAGTCTGATGCATAAGAGCTAAGTTTCCCTTGCCAAAATACAGGATCTATAAATTTATAAATCAACGCTAATTGCTCAGTGTTAAGCGATGCCAAAAAATCAATTCCACTATCGCATGAATATATAACCCATGGACTGATTCTGCCATTGGCAATCATTGCGCATATTTTATATGGCGACCCTTCTCTAAAAAATGAAGTAAACTCCAATTTACTTTCAGTTGCCCATCGTTGTATTTCGTTAACTGACCGTTCTAGCGCATCCATTGGATTTTCTTTTCGCGTATACTCGTATATATATGCCCCATAATGACTGTCGTTAGTCCATGAATCAAGTTTTTTATTCTGAGATATTATCCAATCAATAAATGCTGAAATATTTATGGCTCGTATTTGTATCAAGTATTGTCCAAATTTTACAAACGACGAATAATATGGAGATTCTACAAAATCACCATAATTTTTTAGTTTAGCATTTCCTTGTGTTGTCTCGTAAAATCGTAAATATGCCCTCAATCCTAATTGCACCCCAGTGTCTTTTTCTTGCTTCCATCTGCGTTTTTTCTCACACATATGGACAGCTAGGGAAGACTCTTTTCTAAAATGCTTATTGCAGTATTTGCAGGTTGGCTCTGTTATAACGGGAGTATGAGTAGTTTTCATTGCATGCTATCCGTTTTTAGAATCAAATATACTTTTGCGCGGTTTAGTAAATCTCGCATTCCTTCATCGGTTTCGGCTAACGATAACATTGCTAAGTATTCAAACAATGTCATTATATTGAATACTTTTTCGTCGTCAATTGGGTCAGGTGGTTTAACCGGCATTTAGCCGAGCTCCTTTTTTACTTGCTCAGGAGGCATTCCTAAATCCCGCGCCACTTCTTTCCAATATGACAATTCAGTTAATTTTTCAAGCAACATTAAATCCGATAATTTTGCTTCGGGATATAGTTTTTGTATGAACGCTTGAACTTTACTTGATGCGCCATTTAGTGTTGGCCCTTTTATCCATTGATGGTACTGATCTCCCATATCGGGAGATACTGTGGTCGCTGCGAGCCAATTTAATTTATTATGGTCTTTGTTTATTGAAAAGAAATTTTTATTTAACTTTTCATTAGTTGAAAGTAAGTAATATGCTTGCAAGTCAGCGGATCCAGTAACACTCGCTCCCCACCGTATCATAAGATATGGAGAAAATTTCTTTCGGTCTTCGTCGGTTAGGGCGTCATAAAATGTACGATCTTTCCTGTCAAATGCTTGCATTTCGTCTTTAATTGATATTGTTGCCATATATTACACTCGTTATTTCCGCCATACTTCGCCAAATGTATCGCCTTTTCTAATAATATCAAATTCAGTTAATGCATACTCTTCGCATACTATTCTCCAATTATCGGTAAACACATGATCGAATGTTAGTATAATAGTACGCATATATATGGATCTCAACCAAACATATTGTGTATTATACGTTATGGGAGTCCATAAAAATTTTCGCCGCCACGGGGTAACAGTAATAGAGTCTGCAGAATACGCCTCGGCATTTAACACTTTACCGGAGGGCTTGGTAGTATCTATTATGTGTACTTGCAGCCTTGCCATGCTTATTGGCCCTCTATCTCACCGCAAATTAAATCTATATCATCTGCGTATATGTAAGTATACACTAACATATGCGAGTCGTCGTCTTTGATTAAGACGGCTTTTCTATATACCTCTCTACGCCATACATGGCTTCCCCTAATAACTATTGGATGCCATGCGTACCATATTTCCCATTCACCACTTATCCGAATGCCGCGATGATGCAACACGGTATACCATATGCAGTCCGTTACTGCATAGGTAACGGACGTCGACCATTTAATTATTTTTTTAAGCGGAGTGATCACCATGCCTTCCCGTAATCAACGAGTTCACATTGGCGTGCTATATCTTTGACAAAAAACGCACACCGCGATCCAACTGAATTTTCCTTTAATGGAACCGCTAACAATTGGCCTGGTCTCAATTTTGGAAAATACCAGCGGACGTCTGGATAAATGTCAGTTATTTCAACCTTCTCAAACTCAGGTCTAAACCCGTTTAACGGATTATATGTAAATGATGAAAACCCACGGTCATTTACATCAGTCAATGGGATAACTTCTAGGTTTCCACCTTCTTCTGAACCGATTAAAATTTGCCAATCGGCTGGCATCTTTAATGTGTGCTCGCCTAAAGTTAGCACCAATGCAGGACTGTTAAAAGACTCTAAATATAACAATGGCACAAAGAAATAGTCTGGATCTTTTGGGTCACTGTTATCCAACACACAAAACCGCAAGTCGTCAACTTCTGTTGGGACTTCGTTCATTTCAACACTATTATTACCGTCTAAGCATAGTATTCTCACAAAATATACTCCTGAAATTTATTATACTACATTATTACTGCCAGTTCACCTTTTCAATTGAAAATTTATACTGCGCTTCGTTATAATACTGTTTTCTTTTTGCCAAATGAGCCTTTGCGAATTTACAAGTTGACGTGAAATCGTATATATCGACGTAGTCTTTACCATGCCCTTTACGCAAACCTCGGCCAATGGATTGGACAACACGAACAAACGATTTCCCTGGCTCAATTAATACTAAATTATGAATTTTAGTTATTGAAATTCCAGTTGACGCTATTCCATAACTACATATTAGCAATTTATTATCACTATCAGTAACGGAATCATATTGCTCTTTTCGCACTGATGATTTATCTCGCCCACTTAAAAAGACAGCGTTCTCTATGTGGTCTGCAATATATTGCCCTGGTTCAACTCTATCAATCAATACCAAAGTGTTTCCAGTTTTTGCTATCTTTTGTATTTCTGCAGCAATATAATCAAGTCGAGCAGTAGTTTTAAGCAAGTATGCCAATTCGTCTGGATATTGTTTAAATTCGACGTAATCGACCATTTGCTTAATATGGACAAAACAATTTGAAAGAACCCCAGCATCCTGCAATTCTTTGGCTTTGATGGTGCCTACCACCTCGCCAATTGATACTTGCAGCGACTTCCGCGCGAATAATTCTTTCGGAATTGTGCCGGTAAATGCCCATCTGATAGGAATATTAGCCATTGGCCCGGTTAATAATGATAGTAACCCATCGGCTGACGCAAGATGGCATTCGTCGACCATGACACAAACTACGCCGGCAATAAAATCAGAAAAAGGAATGTTAGCTTCGCCGTCTTTTGTCTTTTTGAACAAAGATAAAAGACTCTGCCATGTGCAAATAGTGTGAGTTTTAGTATACTCTTTACGGTTGCCAAAAAATACTCCAACGTCAAGTCCTAATAGTTTATAATCAGACTCTGTTTGACGCACTAGATCTTTACTCGGAACAATAAGTATAGTTCGGCCGAACGGCTCGCACTTGTTAGCTAATATGCCAGATACGATTGATTTTCCTGATCCTGTTGCGAGGCATTGTATGCATTGCAAATCATTAAGGAAAATATTAACTGCCTCGGCTTGGTAGTCTCTTAGAATAATTGGCGAACCAGCGTGAGGATGGCCTTCTCCCCATGAAATATGGGAAAAGCTGGTCTCTGTTATTTTCTCAAAAGTGAAATCTTGTTTTTTCTCACGGTTATCAACTAACTCTAACTCATACCCTGCGTCGGTTATAATATCAACCATTTCTGGTAATAAGTTAATATATGTTACTCCACCTAGACTGAAAAATTTCTTTTTCCCATCCCACCGCCCCAATTTAACCGAAGGAGTAAATCTAGCCCCTGGAATATCATAAGAAAATTTATTTACTAATTGTTGCCGTGTTTTTAATTCTAAATTTTCAATTTTACACGTTGTTTCTGATATAAGCCGAATTACAGCACGTTTCATTATTCCACCTTTTTTATTTTTTCACTTATGCATATTATCTTTTGTGTACGAGCAGCCCATACTTGTTTACTCCACGTATCAACCCACGGTGTTGTAAATACCCTGCTAGTATAGGTAAGAAAAACAGGTATCGACTCATTCATTTTTTTCATTAATTTAGAGGTCAGTGTATCGGTATATATAATTTTGATGTTATCAGGTATGGGGTCGGCTAACGTTTCATTATAACGCAAAAATTCATCGTAATTAACTAATCGTTGTAGGCCCATTCTCCGCATCTTTTTATTTTGGCTATCATATACTAATATTGGCAACCGTTTGACTTTTGTAGCCCATTCAATAACTTCCGTTAGGTCAGCATCTTGAGCCCCAATTGATGCATTCCTTGAACTACACAAATAAGAAAAATTCTGGCTAAGTTTGTTTAACTCAGTTGCGACTTCATCGGAAATATCAAACCCTAGAATTCCACTTATATCAGCTAGCGTGAGTAAATCATTAAACCCACATGTCTCATTTATATAGTCTAGCATCGACTGTGGAGCATTTGATATATAGTATTTTCCGTTCTCGTCGATTTTTAGTGATATTTCATATTTGCCTTGTTTTTCTACGTCTAAAATCAATTGGTTTAACTCTAGTACCTCTTTTGAAATTTCAAATTCATTAAGGATAGCTAACTGTGTAACCCAACTTAGATTATACTCAGTTAACCCAAATTCCCATATTTTATTATCAAAATTAAACTCTACACTCCCCGAGGAATCTTTCGCAAATTTCTTAATGGTAGTTAACAACTCATAATTATAGCGAAACCGCAATGCCAATTTATTTTTAACTAACGTCAGGGTCTTAGCGTACGAAACAATTCTTAACCCTAAGCGTAAATTGGAGTGATTTGGTTGTTCGACCCCTAACTCACTCAATTGCCGTTTATATTTTGCAATTAGTTTCATTGCTAGCGAAAATTGTTTTTCTGTTAAAGCACTTGATGCCGCGATCTGAGAGTTAATACTGCTGATAAAAGAAGCGTCGATCTTGGACATTGACAACACGGGCATCCCCGGTCCAACTCCCATACTTACATTAATTCCACGTAATAGATTGCCATAACGTCCATTAATATCTCGGTATCCCGAAATGAATTCAATATAATCCTCAATATATGAAAATATCATACTTTTTCTCTGATAAAATATAATTTAGGTGAATTATCGAAAGATAATGGACTTGCGGTATACATAGAATGGTCTAAATTTGTAAAACCGCCAAATTGCCCATCTGCATGTAATGTTGCCTTTTTCCTTACGGCGATACTCAGTGGAGATAAGTTAAGAACAGTTGCGATAAATAAATCCCGGCCATCTAATATTGCCGCTAGGTCGCCGATCAATACGTCTTTCTTAATGTTCTGGTATTGTAACATTACATTTCTCCTTGCATATTATGCAGCATACTACATTGTATGTATACTGGTTTGAGTAGTGTGAGTTATAATTTGCCTCGTAGTAAGACAATCGTAGCGTCTTGAGTTCCTACTAGGACAGTGTGGGACGTATGAATAGTTAATACACCTACGTTACTCTTGGGAACTTTTATACTAACCCAGGTTTCGTCACCGCTTTTTCCGATAACTTTTCCAGTTAGTATTTTACCGTCGAGTTGAAATACGACTGACTCTCCGCATTTATATTTTATACCATTTCGATCTAACACAACACACCTCGGGTTGCGGGATCTCCAGTTGACAGACACCATTGCAGCAAAAATAATGTGAAGTCTGGGCTATTAACCTTATACAGCCAATCAAATGTTTTTCCACGTTTACATTCTTCGCGCAGGTACCATTCTGACATTTCATGAGTGTACCGACATTTACATTGAGTCCACTCAATGTAAAAAAAGTATTCATTAGCTATAGCAACAGTGCCAAATTTAAGAGCTGTGCCACCATTGACTCTACCTGTGTCACATACTTTGTCGCCTACCTTTAATTCAACGCCACGGCAATCTTTCATTATAAATCTCGCATGTAAGAATGTTATAACATAATTATACACTAAGGCAACATTTTTTGCAACCTTATTGCACAATTTATATTTATTTGGATTAGAGTATTATGGGCGCGGGTCGGTTTTAAGATATAATACAGTAAATTCAGGCGAATCTACTTTTACAATATAAGTTATTATTCTGGATACATCATACTCTTCTCTCGGGAATACTACGTCTCCCTGCCAGTCGACTTGGATATTTGACTCGGTAATATGCGTGACTACACCTATATTACCTCGAAATCCAGTTGTCATCCCCGTATAGCAGTACTCAATGAACCACATTACTTCGTCGCCAACTTGCAAGTCGTGCCCAAATCTATCTTTCATACGCGCTCTCTACTTGAAATTACCCTGCCATTTTATTTATGGCGATATTCCAAGTAGTAAGTAAAAGATGAAATGTTACTTAATAGTTTGGATCGTGACTTTAGCTTGCATTGAAAGCCCTGATATCTCGATTGACCCAAACGATGGCCCAGTGGGCACCCCGTTATTCATAACGCGAATATCACTAAACACCATGCTTTGGATTTTTTCATTAATATTAATGGACATTGACCCATTAGGGTTAATGACAGTTGTTGAATTATTGATTATGCCCGATTCAGTTAAGTCATAAGTAATTGGAAATATTCCAGCAAATGCCGATATCATCTCATTGAAGGGATCGGAATATGTTGTTTGAGTTTGATTATTTTTTGAAAATTGGGAAACCATCGCCGATAATGACTGCAACGGCGTAATTTGACCAGTCACAGTTGAAAGACTCGTTTCGTCTAGATCAGTCATTGCTGCCATTGAATTGCTAACGGCTAACATCAGAACTATACTTGCTATAAATTTCATAATGAATTCTCTCTGTGGCGTAGTCAGTTAATTATAGTAAAATTACATCAATAAGTCAACTGCCCAATAATCCCAGCTTATCAAGAACAATAGTGGCTATAATAAAAATTAGCATAAGATACGCAAACCAATTAACAGTGATATTGAATTTTGCGCGGGCACGATTGACTAATTCTTTATGCTCAGCGAAGGCCATTATTGCCCCCATTATTAAAAAAAACATAAGTATTTTAAGTAATATCATGCGCTATTTCTCCTACTAATTACCTAAGTATTTACGGAGAGAAATCAAATAAATCTAAATGTATATATTAATCACATTCCCTATCAGGGGTGTATCTTCTTCGTCGGGGATAACTGGCGGGGGAGCTACAGTTTCGGGTATATCCCACCATGTATTCCAATCATCTGAATCAGATATTATTTTTGGCGTGTTAGTTAAATCAGGGCAATACACTCGCGGTAATCGAGCCATTCGTTTATAATCTTCGATTATTTTAGCAACTCGAAATACAGGTAATGGTCTTGGCCCAATTACCATAACCCTTTCCCGTCTATATCAACGAAAAGCATAGGGGAAATAATAGCTCCGTGGCAATCAAGTTGTTTCTTTTCGTATGTTGTTAGGTAATCGCTATGAACATAGTATCGTGTAATGTTGCTGCTTATATTAGCTTTAGCCTTAACTCGATCAACGATTGCACGGAGATTATCCCGATTAAAATATGTAGGAACCGTAGTGAAATACACATTCTTTTTGGTTTCGACTATGATTTTCATAATAATACCCTTTTGTTGGCCGATATAACAGAATCTACGCGAAAACTTCGCCACTCTTTTTTGTCATTTTCTGTACAAAAAACTCTAATTACTGACGTGTTTTCTTTTGTGGGTTTTTCTTCCTTACCGTTTGCAGCGGTTACTGGAGTCGGAAGCATGGACGGCATCAATGTGCATCGCATTTCTCGCATCGTGCCGTCTACTTTTGTGAATACCACATCTACTTCGTGTTGTAGCAGTAGATCTAATAATTCTTGCCTTAACATTTTATTCGGCTGCGTCGGATTTAGAACTTGGCGCATATGTAATCATAACATCGCGCACAAATTTCATAAGCCTGCGCTGTGTTTCAAAAATATGTTCTTCGGTTTCGTCGTCTATGCTGACTACAACGATAAACCCATTTTTTACTACGCGAATTTCAATGCTGTCTAACATAATTTGCCTCGTTCAATAACTCAAAGTTTCGTAATATCTCTGGCCGCAGAAGTTAATACTCTACCTAAGTCAGCTGCGACACCTGAGGGCGCCTTAGTTGAAATTAAAGTAGGATTATATCCGTATCCTAAATTATACGCGTCAAATACGGAAATGTCAAGCATTCCTATATAATTTTCTACCAAATGATCAGAAACTGCATCATCATTTAAGTATCTTGGCGGAGTAAGTTCTTGCAATTTTGTAGGATCAAGCAATATGATATTAGGCATTGAAGTGTAAACTTCGCCCGGCGGTAACATTGGAACGATATCCCTGATATTACTAATTACATAGCTAGTCAGATTTGGCAATGATGAAATATGTGATATTAATTTTGCATCCCCTACTTTAGGAGAAGCTAACGCAACCAACGTCACCGGCCGTTGTTCTGCTATTTGAGCACTAATGATTGTTCCGCATGCCGCGCCTAAACTGTGGCAAACTATCACTAATTCTCCCTGGAGCGCCGCCAAATAGTTTGTGAGAGGCACATTGCCTACTACCAAGCTAGTAGCAACCAAATTAAATCCATGCTCAACTTGCCCGTATGGTGTGTTATCTAATAGAAATTCAGCATCTTGTATCCATTCAATAGGCCGTTCAGTACCACGAATTGCTGTTACGACTAAATTATTTGCGGTTAACACCCATCCAAACATAGCATTTCCGTCGCCGTAGATTGTTTCAAGTAAAGTATACTGACTTGCCACTTCTTGCGGTGGAGCATAATTCCCTGCCATAAAGGCTTGTTCGGCCGCTGATACTAATAACGCGAGGTTGGCTAATTCTGTGTTTGTTAATTGCATGATATCTCCTTATCAATTTAGTATTTATGCTATCGTATGGCATTGATATCAGGGAGGTGTAATGCAAAAAATGTAGTTTCGCTAGGCGACTCAAATGCTACACAAAATTTAATACGGCTGTCCGCGACTGCGCCTATATAAAATCTGCTATTAGTGTTTTCATAGATCCAATTAGATATTGCCCTTTCAGAAACATATTTATCAAATACTAATTTTTCAAAATGGGGTGGACAAAAATCAAGCCGCCGCATATTGAAAACTGCTAGTGGATTCGCCTCGCCATATTTAATCATCGTTGAATACCCAGCGTAACCCAAATACTCCCGGAATAAAAACTAAGTTATTTGAATCATATACCCTTCCAAGATCAGTCATTCTGTTGGGTTCAATCGCCCCTACTATAGTATGATACAGCCCTGTTTGACTTGAAATTTTTTCTTGCGGGAATGTAACAATTTCTCCAGACAAAGACTCAACAAGTGACCAAACCATAACTAACCCTCCCATGTAATTTACTAGCGTGAAATATCCTATTCTTTTTGCAAAATTATTTATACTTACTATACCGTGGTTTTTTTGGCATTTTTTCAGATATGCGTTCTCTATTTACTCGAAACGCATGCTCGTCGGGTTCCCAATCTGCAAATACAAAACCGCAAGAACTTAAATCTAGATTTCTAAAAAAATACTGAGTGTTAAACCCTCTAGCTAAACATTCGGCATGTAACTCATTGTATCTCTTATGTAAGTATCCTAATTTGTTAGTGAAAAATTTAACATGCCCCTTTCCTAAAGTGTACTTTAGTGGGCGATCTGGATAATTATACTTTAACCTGCCAGTGAGCAGGCAGTTTGGGATTCGTGTTAACTCACGATGTTCGGCAAGTAAATGCTGGTCGCATAATTCAGTTGCAGGAACAACATTAATTCTAGTCATACCCATGCCCTCAATATTTACCGGTTTAACATATTCATTATTAATGTAGGAGTTATCATTTCATCGATAGAAATTGTTAATGTTATATCTTTTGTACTGCTGTCGAAGCTTACTATTTCCCAGTCTCGGCATAATAGAACTTTATTTTTTGTTAATACTTTAAGGAACTTTTTCAAACTACGCAATTTAAAAAAATATCGAGCTAACTCAAATTTATCAGTATACAAAATACCACCGTCGGGAAAATATGGATTATAGCGTTCCACCCATTTATTAGCTAGTTTATGCCTAATTGCATAAGTTTGTTCTCCCAATTCCTGGATCACTCTTTCCCCTCACTCTTTAAACTTAATTTTTCCATTGCGAGCGTTTCGTGAAATTCAGTAATTTCCTCAACCCCATTTAGAATTAGCCCATTGTATATATCCACAAACCCGGTAATACCGCTATCGCTGTAATATATTTGACCAAGCGAGTCAATGCAGACTTCTCCCGTTATTTGCATACTTTTATTAATAATAACATTATAGACTTGAGCATTACCGTATACCCATGCGTTATCATATATCTGCGCGTCGCCGAATACTCGCGCATTGTCCCCAATCCAGCAATCGCCTGCTTGCCTTAAATTGCCTTCATGTTCAATGTAGCCGCCAAGATCACCTGCTCTGACACCGAATCTTGGAATAACATGCAATGCCTTAATCCGAAATATTTCGGATTTTCGGGATGTTGAATGTTAGTAATTTTGTATTTAATTAACATTTTTGCAGCTCTTTGCTACCATCTACTATATGCAGTAAGTATACATCCATTTTGCCTAGAACGCAAGGCATTATGATAGTTTCAACCTGGCCAGAGTTTTGTGGTGATCGATATCAGGCGAGGAGCCATTGACCACTAACTCTTTAGATATATCAAAAAATGCCGTAATTCCATCCGTATAATATATTTGGCTCAATGAGGTAATATGACACACCTCTGATATTCTCATATTTTTATCGATGATTAGCCCTTTACCATATAAATGCGCATGCTCATATACTTGGGCGTTGCCACTTACCTGTGCGTCGTTAAACACTATAGCATTACCGAATATTCGGGCATCACCAAAAATTAAGGCCTTCCACTGCACCGATGCCAAGTTATACACCCAGGCATTTCCAAAAACTTGCGCTTCACCATATATTCGCCCTTGCCCTTTTATTTGCGCATTGCCATATATTTTTGCGTTAGTATACACTTTAGCCCTATCAAATATTTGAGCCCTATCATATACTTGTGCCCGCTCATATACCCATGCATTGCCAAACACTAGCGCATTGCCAAATACTTTGGCCTCGCCAAGTACTCGGGCATTGTCTAATACCTGAGCATTGTCTAATACCTGAGCATTGTCTAATACCTGAGCGTCATTCCCAATCCAGCAATCGCCTCGTTGGCTTAAATTGCCTGTATTTTTAACATATCCGCCGAGATCACCTGCTTTGACTTTAAACCTTGGAATATCACGCACTGCCCTGATCCGAAATAATTTTGGTTTATCGGGATGTTGAATGTCTGTAATTTCATATTTGAGGGTCATGATAGTTTCAATCTGGCTAGTGTTTCATGGTGGGTTTTGTGTTTTCTGGTGCCGTTAACAAGTAACTTTTCAAATTTATCAAAATAGGCCGTAACTCCATCAATATAATATATTTGATCTGATGATTCAATATAACTCTCTCCCAATACTTTCATGTTTTCATTGATCGCTACATTTCCATCTATGGTTGCACTTCCTGATACCTTGGCATCCCCATATACCCGAGCACTGCCATATATCTTTGCATGGCTGTATACACGAGCATTGCCAAATATATGGCTATTGCTGTATGCAGATGCTTTGCCATATATTTGCGCATTGCCAAATATGCGCACATAGTTAGATAGATATGCATTACCATATACCTGCGCATTTTCATATACTCGTGCTTTGCTATATACC
>JAEHJW020008788.1_pt1 | contig 12169 bp, 12 predicted proteins | sample 9271431 | NCBI WGS metagenome assembly JAEHJW02
GATGATGTCGAGTTCAATGGCGAAATGTTTTTGTTGCGCAAGGAGACGGCCCTTGCCCTGAAGGGGGGCGGGGGTGGCGTCCACGATGCGGTGCCGGCTTCCGAATCCGGGGCTGCCGAATCCGGGGCTGCCGGCACGGCGCCGCCTGAAGGGGCTCCGCTGCCGGAGCCGTTTCCGGGAAAGATGGCCGCGCCCGATGCGGCCCCGCGCAAGCTTTCTCTCCTGGCGACGGTGCCCTCGGACCACTGGAACCGGCTCGGCACCAGGATCCTGCCCAAGTTGCGGTCGGGTTCGGAGCTCAGGATCGAGGTTTCCCTCTTCGCCGTAGTTCCCGCCGAGAAGGCCGAGGGTTTGGCTCAGGACCTGCGGCAGGCGCTCCGGGAACTTGGGCTCGCCGCCGCCGTCAAACTCGAATAGGGGTGGCAGCGGAACGCACTTCGCCATGTGGTTCGCAACGCAGCCCCGCTCGGGTTGGGCTTGCGCCATGAGCGGGAACGGCGGCGACATCGGCGGAGGTTGCCATGCTCGGGCAGGTGCTGCACACGCGGCAGGAGCAGGGGCGAATGCTGGCCGAGCTCAGCGCCGGTCTGACGGACGTCCGGGCCAGCCTCATCGCGGTGAAGAGCGCGCGCCGGTGCGCCGGATCCTCCGGCGGGTCGGTGATGCCAAGGCGCCGGCGGATCACGTCGCGGATTTGCGCGGCGTTCAGCCGCACGTGCGTGTGCGCCAGCGCAAGCCCGTGCGAAACGAGCCCCGCGCGCGCTTCCGGAGCTGCGGCCGCTTCATCTCGAGACGGAGCCGGATCGTTTCCCACCAGCCGGTATCGGTCCGTCCGTCGGTACTCGCAGCCGACCCGGCTCGCCGGCACGGTCGGGCGCGGGACGAGCCGCGCCCAGCGGTCGGGCCAGGCGGCGCGGGCCACGGAGAGCAGGGCGGCGTTGAACCGGCCGATCGCGTTTCGGCCATTGGTGATCGCCACCACCGCTTGCGCGAACTCCTCCGCGAGCGAGATCGGCGGGCAGGGCGAAGGTCGGATGCGGGCCGCTGTCGCGAATCGTAACAAGCCGACGCATATCACCAAGCTGCCGCAATTGCTTCCCAAGCTGCCGCAATCGCCTCCCATATGATCGCCACGATCACTTGATATCGGGGAGAAGAACAATGCGGCTCAAGCGTCGATTGCGGCCCGTCCCGGCTTTGCTTCTTCTGGCCACCCTCGCCGGGTGCGTCTACGGGCCCGCGTATCCTTATCCGGGCTACACGTATTACGGGACGTATTACGAGCCGCCGGTGGTAACCGGCGGGCTGTTCATCGGCGGCGGCTGGTGGGGCCGGGGCTGTTGCTATGGCGGCGGGCATTGGCACGAGCGGTAGCCGCTTGCGCGCGGAGCGCTGGATGCCCCGCCCCAGGGCCTCGATCGCGGCACCGCTGAAGCCGAAACGGCGCCCGGCTTCGTGCACGAGATCGACATGGCGGCAGGAGGAAAGGCGAAGCATCCGCCTTGAGCGATCATGCGTCGGAGAACTCCGGGTCGCGGAAGAATGGCTCTTAACATGTTGAAAAAATAACTGGTGGGTGCGGCAGGGATTGAACCTGCGACCCCCGCCGTGTGAAGGCTGTTCCGAGCCTTTGCGGGGGGTTGTAGCAAGCAGATTGCCTTTGCGAAAAGCCGCTATACCCTTACGATTTCCTTTGCGACCCCCGCCTTCGCTTTGCTATAGTTTGCACCAATCTGCTTGCTATCTGCTTGCTAGAAAGCTTCGGGAGTACGGCGCAATGGCGGAACGGAAACGGATCACCCTGACGGACGTGCGGGGTCTGCAACCGGGGCAGACCCTATGGGATGGAGCGGTCGCGGGTTTCTATGCGCGGCGGCAGCAAAGCGAAGCGGTCCGGTTCGGTCTGTTCTATCGAACGGAGACCGGACGGCAGCGGTGGCAGACGATCGGGCGCTTCGGCAGTCCATGGACCCCTGACACGGCACGCACCGAAGCCCGGCGGCTATTGGGCGAGGTGGTCAGAGGCCGAGACCCGGCCGGCGAAAAGGAAGCGAGTCGCCGTGCCGTGACGGTTGCCGAGCTGTGTGCCCTCTATCTTGCCGATGCCGAAGCTGGCCGGCTCCTGGTGCGCGGCGGCAAGCCCAAGAAGCCCCTCACCCTCGCATCCGATCGGGGCCGCATCGAGGGGCATATCATCCCGCTGCTCGGCAGCATGAAGGTTGCCTCTGTGACGCGCGAGGATGTCGCGCGCTTCATGCACCAAGTGGCAGAGGGCGCAACGGTGCAGCAGCACAAGACGAAACCGCGGGGCGTAAGCCGGGTGCGGGGCGGCCGGGGCGTGGCAACCAGAACGATCGGCCTTCTTGGGGCCATCTTCGCCTATGCGATCGAGCACCGCATGCGGCGGGACAACCCCGCGCATGGCATCCGCAAGTTCGCCGAGAACAAGCGCGACCGGCGGCTTTCTGAGGACGAGTATCGACTGCTCGGGAAGGCGCTGCGCGAGGCCACAGAGGGCTGCCTGTGGCCCCCGGCAGTATCGTGCGCCCGTTGCCTCGCCCTGACCGGCTGGCGCTCCGGGGAGGCCCTGGCGCTGCGCTGGCAGGACCTGGACCTTGCCCGCCGCACGGCCGTCTTGCCCGATACCAAGACCGGCCGAAGCATGCGCCCGCTTTCGCATGCCGCTTGCGAAGTCCTGAGCACGATGCCGCGGATCGGCATGGGCGCCTTAGTGTTCCCTGCCAGCCGTGGCGACGGGCCGATGCTCGGCTTCAAGAAGTTCTTCCGCCGCATCGTCGTAGCAGGCGGCCTGCCAAAGGCAGTGACCCCGCACGTGTTGCGTCACAGCTTCGCATCTCTCGCGGCTGATCTTGGCTACTCCGAGCCGACCATCGGGGCGCTGATCGGGCACAAGGGCACGACGATCACCAGCCGGTATGTCCACAGTGCCGATGCGGTGCTGCTGGCGGCGGCTGATGCGGTAGCGACGCGCACGGCCGAGCTGCTTGGCGATGCCGTAACCGCTGGTGCGGTGGTCGAGCTGCGCCGGGCCTGATGCCCCGCGCCCGGCGGTTCCGGGCAAAACGGCCGAGGCGACGGTTGCTGCCGTCACCCCGGCCTCGCCAGAAGCCATGGAGGCACCATGCTTCGACTTGCCGATCATCCTGCCACCAGCCGAGGCGCCTGACCATGCCGAGGCGCACGCGCACAAGGCCACCTTCACCGTGGCCGCCGCCCGAGCAGATCCCGCGCGACAACTTCCGCCTGACGGCTGAACAGCGGGCCGAGCTGCTCGAGCTGCTGCCACCGCGCCTGGCCGAGATTGCCGCGCTACCCGAGTACCAAGCACTCGGATGCCGCACCATTGCCGACGTGGCCGTGCAAGCGTGTGAAGAATGTGTGCAGTGCTACAACACGATCGCACGCGCGCGGCAAAACCGGCAGGTGCCGACCAATCCGGCAAATGTCGCGCGTGCCATCAACGATCTCATGGTAGCGCTACGCCCGTTCGCGAGCGGCGCCGTCGATCTTGAGACCATGGACGTGATCGCGACGGCCTTGGGGCTGCCGACCGATGATCATACGGCGCACCCCGCGGCCGTCACGACGTGCCTGGCTAAGCTCAAGCACGCACTCGCGGTGCAGGAAAGGGCCGTGCGCGGCCGGCGAGTTCGGGACGAAGCGCATCGTGACCTCATGGTTCTTTGCGGCTACATCGGCTTCTGTCTCCAAAACCTTTACGAGACGAACAGCGCATCGATGAAGGATACGATGCAAGCGCGGTTTCTCGATCGGCTGCTCACCTTCGCGGGCATTCCGCACCCGAACGCCTTCGACAACCCCAAGCGGCTGATCACCCTGCTGCATTCGTAACCGCAACGAAGGGGGTCATTTCGAGGGGCGGAAAAGGACCGCAACGAAGGGGGTCACCTAGAGGGGCGGAAAAGGGGCGCGAGATGACCGCGATTTTCTTTGCGGCACGGCCAATATCCGCATTGCTGGCACGCAAGAGGTTGTAGCGTGCTGCAATTTACGGAGGGTTCCATTGGCTTTTCTGACCACTCGCGAAGCAGCTGAGTTGCTGCGAAAGGAAGGATTCCCGGTCCGGGCAGCGACTTTGTCAACAATGAGGACGAGGGGCGGCGGACCGCCGGCGCGAAGATTTGGCCACCGGGTCCTCTATGTGCCGGCTGAGCTCCTGGATTGGGCCATCGCGCGGCTGAGCGAGCCGCAACGCTCGACCTCGGAACGCAACGCGGCATGATCGCCCCCGAGCTTGCTGGCCGCCTCGGGCTGCACCGGGCCGGGCGCGAGTGGCGCGGCGCCTGCCCGGTCTGCGGCTACCCGGCCGCTTTTGCGCTCGCTGACGGGCGCAACGGGCGGCCGGTCGCGTGGTGTGCGAATTGCCAGGACCGACACGGCATTGCGGCGATCCTGGTGGGCGCTGAAGGCGCTCTGCCTCGGTCCGCTGCCGCACTACCCGGCGAGGACCGCGCGGCTGCTACTGGCCGCAGGACCGAGCGCGCGAAGGTGCTTTGGGCCGGGGCCGGCCCGGTGCCGGGCAGCATCGCTGAAACCTACCTGCGCAGCCGCCGCATCGGGCATGTGGCGGCGAGTCCGGCGCTCCGGTTCCGGGCTGACACGCCGCACCCGGCCGGCGGCAGGCTGCCGGCGCTGCTCGCCAGGATCGACGGATCGGGCGGCGAGATGATGGCGCTGCATCGTACGTATCTGCGCCGCGACGGCGGCGGCAAAGCTGATGTAGAGCCCGCGCGCGCGAGCCTCGGCCTGGTGCGGGGCGGTGCCGTCCGGCTCGATCCTGCCGCGCCCGAGCTGGTGGTTGGCGAGGGCATCGAGAGCGCGGCTGCTGCCGGGCGGTTGACCGGACTGCCGTGCTGGGCGGCCGTCTCCGCAGGCAACCTGGCCGGTTCGATGCTGCTGCCGCCGGGAGTCCGCAGCGTTGTCATCGCGGTGGACCGCGACGCGCCGGGCGAGCGTGCCGCGCGTGAGGCCGCCTGGCGCTGGCAGCGGGAGGGACGGCGCGTGCGGCTGATGGTGCCGGATCGAGCCGGCGCGGACATGGCCGACGTACTGATGGAACGGCGCCATGCAACCTGACGGCACCGCCGGCGCCGAGCACGCCGAGGATATGGCTGGCCCCGACTACACTTTCTCCGAGTCGCCGCAGGAACCGGATGCCGCGGTGATCAAGCGCCTGGCAGCGCTGCCGCTGCTCGAATACGATCGATGCCGCAAGCCCGAGGCCAAGCAGCTGGGCGTGCAAGTGAGTACTCTCGACCGCCAGGTGGAGGCAGCGCGGCGCAGTGCATCATCGGCCGGGGGGAGCGAGGCTCGAGCGCCGGAATGGTCGGATGAGGCCCTGGCGCTGCGATTCTCCGCGCGGCATGCGGACGAGCTGCGCTATGTCGCAGCCTGGGGCCGGTGGTACCGATGGACCGGCACCGTCTGGCGCGAGGATGATACGCTGCGCGTATTCGATCTCGCGCGGTCTATCTGCCGCGAAGCAGCGGCCCAGTGCGAGGATGGGGGCACCGCGCCGCGGATAGCATCGGCGCAGACCGTCGCCGCAGTGGAGCGGCTTGCCCGCGCTGACCGGCGGCATGCCGCTACGGCGGACCAGTGGGACGGCGATCCATGGCTACTGAACACGCCCGGCGGCGTGGTCGATCTCAGGACCGGCACTCTGCGCGAGCACCAGCGAAACGAATATCTCACCAAGACGACCAGCGTTGCACCGGCGGAACGTGCAGACTGCCCCCGGTGGCTGCAATTCCTCGACGAGATCACGCGCGGCGATGCCGACACGATCGCATTCTTGCAGCGGGCGATCGGCTACAGCCTGACGGGAGATATCCGAGAGCACGCCTTCTTTTTTCTGCACGGGCCGGGCGGCAACGGCAAAGGGGTCCTGCTCTGCAGCGTAGGAGATATGCTCGGCGATTACGCCCGCGCGGCGCTGCAGAGCGTAGTGACGGTATCGCGTGGCGATCAGCACCCGACAGAGATCGTAGCACTGCGCGGCGCGCGGTTCGTAAGTGTGCCCGAAGTCGAAGATGGTCGAGCCTGGGCCGAGGCCCGGCTCAAGGGCCTGACCGGTGGCGACGTGATCTCGGCCCGCGTCATGCGCGGCGATCCGTTCGATTTTCGCCCCGCGTGCAAGCTCTGGATCGTGGGAAATCACCGTCCCGTGCTCCGCAACCCGGACCCGGCCATGCGCCGCCGCATGCACCTGGTGCCGATGACCTACGTGCCGCCGGTGCCGGATCTCGAGCTGCCCGAGCGGCTGCGCGGCGAGCTGCCCGGAATCCTGCGGTGGGCGATCGACGGATGCTTCGCTTGGCAGCGCCAGGGGCTCGACCCACCGGCCACGGTGCGGGCGGCAACCGATTCCTACTTTGCCGAGCAGGACAGCATCGCGGCGTGGATCGAGGAGCGGACCGAGCGCCAGCGTGGCGCCGAGCTCGGCAGCCGGATGGCCTACATCGATTGGCGCGGCTGGGCCACGGCCCGAGGCGACGATCCCGGCAGCGAGCGGCGATTCTCTGCGGAGATGGAGCGCTACGCCGCGCGGCGCAAGACCAACCACGGCAGGGTGTTCCTCGACCTTCGGCTGCTCTCGACGGAGACCGGCGTATGGAACGGGTGACGCATAGTGACGCTTCTTCCATATCAGCCGTATACGCGAGGGATCTTGTACTGTTCCGTGTCACGCGCGCGCAGATAACGGGTATAATGGGAGAAGCGTCACCAAGCGTCACTCATGGCGGAAAACCGCCATTTTTCCGGATGCGCAGACCGCCGAAATACCCGGCTCGCCGGGGAAGCGAGCGCACACGCGGCGCCGGAGCTGGCGCAATGACCGCCGCCCCGCCCGCGCCGCCCGTAACGCACGCCCCCCGCGCGCGTATGGCACCGTTCTTGCGTGCCGCCCGGTGCCGGCCATGACTGAGCTGCGCCCCTATCAGGCGGCCTGCGTGGCCGAGCTCCGGGCAGCCTATGCGGCCGGGCATCGGGCGCCGCTGCTGGCGCTGCCGACAGGCGGCGGCAAGACGCACGTTTTCAGCAGCATAGCGGCCGGCGCTCAGGCAAAGGGTAAGCGCGTGCTGGTGCTGGTGCATCGGCGCGAGCTGGTGCGCCAGGCAGCCGCCAAGCTGGCCGAGGCGGGGGTGCACCACGGCATCATCGCCGCCGGGTTCCTGGCCGAGCCGGCCGCGCCGGTGCAGGTTGCAAGCGTGCAGACCTTGGCGCGCCGGGCCGTGCCGGCGGCTGACCTGGTGGTGATCGACGAGGCGCACCATGCCCGCGCGGCGCAGTGGCGGGCCGTTCTCGAGGCGCTGCCAAAGGCGAAGCTGCTGGGGGTGACCGCGACGCCGGCTCGGCTCGATGGCAAGGGGCTCGGCATCGAGGCTGGCGGCTTGTTCGACGCGCTGGTGGTGGGGCCGGGCATTGCCGAGCTGACCCGCGAGGGCTTCCTGAGCCCGGCCCGATGCTTCGCGCCGGCGCAGCGTCTCGACCTCTCGGGCGTGCGGACACGGGGCGGGGATTACGCGGCGGGCGACCTCGAGCAGGTGATGGCGCCGAGCATCACGGGCGACGCCGTGGCCGAGTATCGCCAGCGTGCGGACCATCTGCCGGCCTTGGCGTTCTGTGTGAGCGTGGCACACGCGCAGGCGGTGGCCGAGGCTTTCCGGGCGGCGGGATACCGGGCGCGAGCGGTGCATGGCGGCCTCTCAATGGCCGAGCGGGATGCGGCGATCGGCGGCCTGGCGACGGGTGCCGTCGAGGTGCTGGCGAGCTGCGACCTGGTGAGCGAGGGCCTGGACGTGCCGGCGGTGGGCGCGGTGATCCTGCTCCGCCCTACCAAGAGCCTGGTGCTGCACATGCAGCAGGTTGGGCGCGGGCTGCGGCCGGCGGCGGGCAAGCGCGAGCTGACCATGCTCGATCACGTGGGCAATACGCTGGCGCACGGGCTGCCGGATGCCGAGCGGCGATGGACCCTTGCTGGTGGAGAGCAGGCGGCGGCTGGCGACAAGCGCAAGCCTGCGGCACCTGTCTGGCACTGCGAGTGCGGGTGCATCAATCCGTCCGTGCTGCGCGCGTGCGCGGCCTGCGGCGAGGCTCGGCCTGGCGCGCGCGAAATCGAGATGGTGCCCGGCGTGCTGGCCGAAATCACGGCGGCGCGGCTCGAGCGGGCTCGGCGGATGTCCTATCGCGAGATGCTGCGCGCGCGGCTGAGCGAGGCCGAGCTGCGGGCCTTTGCCAAGGGGCGGGGCTATCACCACCGGTGGGTGCAGCATCGCCTCTGCGAGCAGGAGCGGCCGGCGCTGAGCGGCGCGCCCGGCTGCGGCCCTGGGAAGCGCGGTTCGTGGCCGACCTGCCGCAGTTTCGTCGGCTGAGCGTCAAGCAGCGCTACTGCCTCGCCGAGATCGCCGCGCGCGTGCTCGGGCGTCAAGGAGATCGAAGGGCCGCATGACCGACCGGGCCGGCGCGTCAGTGGCCGCCTGGACCGGGAATGCTTCGGCGTCCCCGCGCAAGTCACCGCGACGATTCACTCTCGTGTTCCTTCCAGAAGAGTCTCCTCTTCTTCTCCAACTCTATCTCTTTCAGGCTCGAGCGGATGTCATCCACCAACCAGAGCACGAACCCGATCATAGCGCCCAACACAGCGCCTGTGAGAAACCTCACCATCATTGCCCGCTTCCTCCTATCGTGTGCCCGAGCGCGGCAGCCAGCGGCGTCACTGCACCGCGGATCGCCGGCGCCACGGACGGACTGAACGCCAGTGCCCTCGCCGCAGCCGCGCCCTGCTTAGTGAAGGGCAGCGTGCTGCCGAGCAGCAGAGCCCCCATCCCCGGGAATCCATGCGCGGCAAAGCCCAGGCCCTCGAGCATCCCGGTACCCATTTCCAGGCTCAGCATGCTGTCGTCCGGCGGTTCGCCCAGGACCGATCTGTGGGTCTCGAATATCTTCTGGAACGGCACGGTTCCCGCAAGGAACTGCCGCTGCCGCGGAGAGGTATCCGATCCGTGCATGGCGTTGAGTATCTGCCGGGGGGACAATATCGCTTCATCTACGCCCTTTTTCGCGACTGCGCTCGGAACCGCCGACTCAAGCAGAACCAGACGCCGCCAGGTGTCGTCCGCTTGCTTGAGCTGCTGCGCGATCTCCGGGTTGTTCGCGGCAATCGTGCCGGTCAGGCGCTCTCCGACATGGCTGAGAAGCGCGCCTGCATCGCGCAGATAGATATCAGACGAATGCGCCAACTGCACGGCGCGCGCCCTGATCGCGGACTGCACTTCCTTGAGCGCCCGCGCCGGGACGCGGCCTCGATGCTCGACCGACCGCAACGGATGCGCGAGCTTCGCGCTGAGCGTCCGCGACACTTCTTCCTGGGCGTTCGTCGGGAGCGCCCGGAAATCCTCGCCGAGCCCAAGCGCCTGGATTGCCGCTGCGGCGCGCCCGGAGTCGGCGGTCTTGGCCCATGCCGGGCTGAACGCCGCGTAACCGGTCGGCAGCCTGACCTCGGCATCGCCGAGCGCCCGGTCGTATGCCGCGCTCGCTGCTTCTTGCACCGCCCTGATGCCCTCGCGGCCGACCGGCCCCGCATCGCTGTAGCCACCGCCGATCGGCTCCAAGGCCCAACGGTAGAGCACCCGCTGATAGCCCGCCATGGCGCGGGCCTGCTGCGCCGCGTTCCAAAATCGTCCCGGCGTCACGCCTACGAGCTTGCCGGCGATCACGGCAGATTTCTCCGGCAACACGTCGGTCGTCGCCAGCGGGACGCCCTGCCGCGCCAGGTCTGCCTGCGCCGACGATGCCGAGCGCCCGAACGCCTCGCCTACGCGCCCCAGCGCGCCTCCGAGCAGTCCTCCTCCGAGTGCCTGCTCAAGCTTGCTGGGCCAGAAGCTTCCTGTCCCCGGCGCCGTTGGCTGAGCGCCGCTCCAAAGCGCGCCTTGGAGCGCGGCGTCGGCAACCGCCGATCCGGTCACGGCTCCGAACTCCGGGGCGATGAAGTTGAGCGGCGATGCGAGCGCGCCGATCAGGCTGGCGACAGGCGCGGCGCGCTCTTTTGCCATGGTTGCCGCTGCCAGCCGGTTGCCCCACGCGCCCGGTCCCGGCATCCCGGTGAGGGCGCTTACGCCGCGGGCTCCGAGCTGCGCGGCGCCCGTGAGCGGAGACACGGCGCCTGCTTCCAGAGCCGCAATCCTCGTCCGGTCGGCAGCCGTCAGCGGCGCGAACGCGGACGGTATGTCGAACTCTCCGAGGAGTAGGGGAACACCAGACGCCGGGAGGTCGAGACCGAGTCGCGGATCGGCAATGTCCGTTGCGCCAGCGAGGAAACCACCAGGCGCCGTAGGGTCGATCTGGCCGAGTCGAGGATCAGGGATGCTCTTGGCGCCGGCGAGGAAGCCACCCGCAGGCGCAGATTGTCCCAGCGCGACGCGCGGATCAGGGATATCCTTGGCGCCGGCAAGAAAGCCGTTCATTGAGAGCCTCGCGCAAGTTTATTGCCCTCCCCATATAGATGAATTCGGACACGTTGCCAGCTTTCCACTGGCGGAGGGCAGCATGAACGACACTGAAGACCCGGTGCTGGCGTTCTGCCGCGAGCGCTCCCTTGCCGCCGCCAAGGCGCTCGCCGATGCCATCGAGGACGCCAAAGCGTCGCGCGCCGTCCGGAACCGAGCTGCCTGCGCCGTACTGACCGTGGCCGGCTACCTGCCCGGCTACTTGTCCGGCGGCCCGGTGATCGGGCAGGACACGGCACGGGACGAATGAGCGGACGGGCGTCCTTCCGACGTAAGGAGGAAGGACGGGATCAGGCTCGGCTTGGCATTGTTCCGGCCTGGCGGCGTGCTTCACGCAAAGGCGTCGAGTATGTGATGCAGGGGCGCGTCGCCTGCTGGCTGTATCAGGCTCTGGCGGGTGCCGAGGGCGTGTTCTGGTCGAGCGAGGACAACAGCTTCAGCAGCACGAAGGCGGCGTTCTTCAAGAAGTTCCGGGGCTGCAAGCCGGGACTGCCGGACATGATCTTCCTGAAGGGCGGGCGCGCCTGCTTCATCGAGCTGAAGGCCAGCATGAGAACGCGGCCGAGCGAGGCGCAGAAGCGGGTGTTTGCCGAGCTCGAGGCGGCCGGCTGCCGCTATGCCGTGTGTCGGTCAGGCGAGGAAGTCGAGAAGACGCTGCGGCGCTGGCGCTTTCCGCTCGCCTGCCCGTTCCACGACGGCTACCCGATCCCGGACGAATGGAAGAGCCAACCGTGGAAGCGCATCCGGCCAGAGCCCATGACACCGGCAGAGAGGGCGAGGCTGGCACGTGAGCGCCAATCGCTGCCGCGGCTGACACTCAACGAATGGCAGGCCGCAATCGCTGCCAGGGAATCGGAGCGGGCGCAGCGCAAGCACCTGCTTGCCGTGGAGCGCGGCAAGGCGTCGTGGCGGGCACGGCGCCAAGGACCGCAGAAGGCCGAGGAAGCCACCGCCTGATCTCTGCCGGGACGGGCGAATAAGCGCCAACACCACGCGCGGCCGAATTTTCCTGGGAAAAGAACGCGGGAGACAGGGATTGAAATCATCACGACCGTCCCGACGGTGACCGCTGGCATGGTCGTATGGTGCCCGGGCGGGTGGTCGAGGGTGCCCGGTCGGGATCGAGGATGGCGAGCGGATACCGCATGACGGGCGCGCCGGGCGGCTTGGCAAGGGATTGTTGATGATTTGGCGCGAGGATCGAGCGCGAGCGGGTGCCTGATGGGGCAAAGATGGGGAAGCTTTATGCGCGGCCGGGTGTGGCATGGCTGGTGGCCGCCATCGGCGTGGCGCTGGTGGCGGCCTGCGCGCCGCTGCCGAAGGATATCAAGCCCGCGGCAGTGAGCGCAGTCCCGTACGAGAGCGAGAGCTGCACGCAGCTTGCAGCGGAGCAGGGACAGCTTGCGAGCACATTGACTTCGGAGGCGGCCAAAGAGAGCGCGGACCGAGAGAAGGACGCGACGGCGATCTTCTGGCTTGGGATGCCGCTGCAATCCTGGCTGGGCGGAAATGAGGCGAAGAAGATTGCGATACTGAAGGGGCAGCAGGCCGCGGTTGCCGAGGCCGAGGCCCACAATTCCTGCCAGACGGTAGCGGCACCATCGCCAGGGCAATCCTGA
>JAEHJW020003271.1_pt1 | contig 12163 bp, 27 predicted proteins | sample 9271431 | NCBI WGS metagenome assembly JAEHJW02
GGCCCTGGCGCGCGGCACGACGAGTGAGGTTGCGCGCTCGATGCACCGCAAATCAACGGATCTGGCGAACGCCAAAAACTGGTACGTGAACGCCGACGAAACCGTGCGCCCGCGGCAACTTGACGGAACGCTACCACCGGTGTAGGATGCGTTCATGCAAACTCTGCTCAATGTTCTGCTGACTGAAGCGTGGGTTGGAGGCATCGCGTTCGCGTATCTCGGCTGGTTGCCGTTCGTCGATTGGTTGAACAGGTTCCGGCGATGATCTGCTGGCTGAGGAATCTTCGGCTACCTCAGTTCATGAGATGGCTCTGGAGTCTGCTGAAATGATCCGAGTTTCGCTGCAAGCACAATTTCAAATTCCGGGGCGGCTGCCGTGCTCCCAGACCGGCGAGTTCGTTGACGGAAATCTCTGCATTCCACTTATCTCGAACGGCCGCTCCGGCGGAGTCTGGCAGCAGACGATGCAGAGCACGTCGACGGCAACGAAAGAATGCATACTCGTTGACGTGACGACCGGTGCCCAATCCCAGGTTCTCATTACCAATCTCGACCCCGTTGCGACGAATCAGAATCGGGCGCATGCGTCACATGTCCCCGGTGCACGCTATCCCGCCGATGTCTCGATGCTCGAGGGATGCGCTTACAATTACCTGGGCGGCGGTTATCTCCAATCGCAAATCAACTGTGAAACAATCTATTTCGGGGCCATGATGCTGCCCGACACGCTCTCCAGCGCATCTGCAGGTGCCTGGACCGGATGGACATATTCACCGTCGCTCACAGATGCTCAGGTTCGATATCAGCGCAACGGGCCGCTGAGCGCTGGTCCATTGGCTGTTTTCCCATATGTGTACTGGGGAGCGTGTGCGGGGGCGTGGATTCCCACATTTTCACCCGACGGCCGATGCACGTTCGCAGCCTCATATTGCTCGGCCAGCGCATCGAATCCGACCGAGGGGGGTACAGCAGGGGCGTGGTATGGCACCCCCCAGGGGTTTTTTGAGATGCCTGCAGGGTTCCTGACGGGCGGCCTCTGGGTAGACGAATCGGGACGCCTTGCGCCACTTGTGATGTGTGGCAACGTGAACCAGAAAATTCGCGGGTACACCTATCCATCGTACCCGGATTTTCGCTCCTACGAACCCGCTGCGCTGATCAACACGGGTCTCGTCGTGCCGCTGGTACAAAATCAGGATGCCCAGAACGGAGCTGTCAACGGAATCGATTCGCCTTATTTTCTGAACGGTGATCAGATATTGCAATACTCGATGGCCGGATCGAACGACCCGGGGGGGACGATTGCATCCGCTCTGGCATCATATCAAATACCAAAATGCGGACGCGACTGCATCGTAGTCGGCAACTGGGATGTCCACAACAACGTGCCCGTCTCATACAATGTTGCACGCTCGTTACATGAGGCGGCTTGGTTCCAGAACAATCACAACTCGAACAACAATGGCGTTGGAGGCTGGCTCGATCAGCCACTGGCCCTGACAGCGCGATGCGATTACCTCGGAACGGATCTGCACGGGCGCGCACACCACGCTGCCCTGATCAGCCGCACGACGACATACTTCACGTTCGGCGCGGGGGCCTGGTACAAATCATATTCGTTCCTCTCACCCGTTGTCGATCCGGTGAATCTTCAATCGTTCAGCGCTGCTTGGTTCTCGAAAATAGCGACAGCCGACTCGGAGTTTCTGATCGACATCGTTGGCAACACGCCGGACGGTCAGGCATCGTTCACGACCCAAATTCCTCAGACACCGAACTATTTCACACTGCCGTCGGGTACATTCTGCGCGATCGAGTTCCTCCACATCCGCCGCTCCGATGGTCTCATCGGTGCGATCGTGGTTGACACTCTGGGCCGGTCGTGGTATGCTGTCGGCGCACTGCCGCTGATCACGGGCGGCTACACTGTCAACAATTTCCGCAGGGGCGTTCGATAAGACCATGAATCTCAACCAGTTCTCGACACGAAACTACGAGGTTCCCGCGACCGGCGGCACGCATGTCGTCACGTCGAGCGGCACAGCATCGAGCACGCCTCAGTTTTTCGGGTTCACGAATTTGCAGTTCGCTGGTATCTCGTTCCTGCCCCAAGGTGCCTGGATCGACAACACGCTCGGCACTGCACCGCTGGTGATCACGATCCAGCAGATCAATTTCACCATCAGCGTCCCCGCCGGCGCTCTGCAGGCTGTACAGTTTCCTGCAGTGACGGGGTTCTCTGCGTCGGTCACCGGAACGGGAAATTTCAAAATTTTCTGGACCGATTTCCCGCTGCTGCCCTCCGCGGGCGTGGTGACGATCGCGGGTGGCACGGTCGACGCGACGATCACGAACACACCGAACGTCGCTGTCCCGGCGTCGCCCGGCGGCGGCGCAGGATACCTGTCAACGCTGACACCGTCCGGCGCGACGCCGCTGAGTGCGGTGTTGACGACGGGTACAACCGTCTCGGTCGCACCACCCGCCAACAGCAATCTGCGCAAACTCTCGATCCAGCTGAGCGCGAACGCAATCGATGCGGCTGCAGGTCTCGTAACGCTGACTGCTGTTCTCGGCGGTGTGACGGTCTACACGCGTGCCGTCTACGTGCCGACGGCGCAGACGAGTGCGGTCGATCTCGTCAACGACGTCCTGGACTTCAACGGTGTCGCTGTCAATGCAGGCGCGGCCGGAGACCTCGTGTTCACGGTCTCGACGGCGCTCACTGGCGGCCAGTGGACGTTCAACGCCTGGTTCGATTGATGAAACCGTTTTTCGCCATCGGCCTGCGCGCATTCATCGAACGCCAGGAGGAGCTGCGCCTCACGGCCTACCAGGACACCGGCGGCGTCTGGACGATCGGCTATGGTCACACGCCGGCGCGGGCCGGGCAGGTGATCACACTCGCCCAGGCGCATGTCCTGCTCGATTCCGACATCGCTGCCGCCGCACGCGCTGTAGCTGATCTCGTCCAGGTTCCACTGACGCTCGGCCGCCGCGGCGCGCTCATCGATTTCGTGTTCAACCTGGGCGAATCCGCTCTGCGCACGTCGACGCTGCTGCACCTCCTCAACGGCGGCGATTACGCGGGCGCATGCGCTCAGTTCGACCGGTGGGATCATTGCGTCGTCGACGGTCGCATGATCGCGGACCCAGGTCTGCTGCGCCGCCGCGAGGACGAACAGTGGTGCTGGAATCATGGGTTTTTCCGAAACCCTTGACAAATCCAAAAACCTGCCGTAAAATGGTTCGCATGCTCGCGCACATCAAACAGTCGCTCATCCTGCTCGCGCTCAGCCCCCTGGTCATCGGCGGTCTGGTTTTGAGCATTCCTGGATATCTTTTTCACGCAATCGTAAACCCCCGGCGTGGCTGGAAAACGGCGCTCGCTGTGGACGATCTCGGCAACGTCGTCGCCAACGGACACCTCGGTCAGACCATCAGCTCGCGTGCAGCACATGCGACAGTGGCAGGAAAAGCCTGGGGTAAAATCGTTTGCGGTGCGCTGGATACGGTGAACCCGGGACACTGCAAAAAGGCGCTCACCGCGCACGATCAGAATCTCAACGTCGAGGACAAACCATGAACATCCTGGGCATGCTGGGTATCGGCGAAAACGAAATGAAAATTTTCACCGATTTTTTGCACTCGCACGAGGAGGTGCTTCGTCACCTGCGACACATCGAGGGCCACCTGGGAATCGGTGAACCCCCGGCTGTCACCAAACCCGCGCTCGCGCTGGTGGAGAAAGCGCCGTGAACACTGAGATCGTCACCCAGACCCAGGACGACGCCGCTGCCGGTGCGCACATCGCGATCGGCGAGGCCAAAGCCGCGGTCGAAGCGGCGGCGCGCGCCGCCGAGTCGGCCAAAACCGACGCGACCGTTGCTGCAGCGGCGGCGGCCGAGCAGGCGAGCGAAGCGGCGCGCGCCGCCGTCGCGGACGCCGCGCCTGCCGTCGCCGCTGCGGCCGCGAGCGAGGCCGGCGCAGCGCTGGAGCGCAGACTGGGCGAGCTGGAGTCGCGGCTATCGAAAATCGACAGCGATCTGAATGTCAAGCTCGCGCGCCTCGAACAGCTGGCCGCCGAGGCTGCGTCTGCGAAAGCTCCGCCGCCCGAGGTCGAGGCTGTGAAGCCACCCCCGGCTCCGCCTGAACCGAAAGCCAAGAAGAGTCGGTGGATATGAGCAGCAACGAGGCTCCTGCACTCGCGCCGGAAACGCCGGTCGCGCCGATTCCGACCGCTACGGTGAAGCGGCCGCCGGGTCGGCCACGCAAAGACGGACTGCCAGCCGGGACGCGCACGGCGGCCGCGGCCGACAAGATCACTCCGCCTCCCGCCGCGACGGTGAAGCACTCCCCCGCGCCCATCGACGTTGAATCGCTGGCGAGGCAGCTGCAGGGGCTGCATTTAATGGCTGCCGAGGTCACACACGAACCCGCATGGATACTCACACCCGCAGAGGCCAAAAATTTGGCCGTTTCGCTGGCCGAGATCGCGCGGCAATACAGTGTGTCGGTCAATCCGAAAGTGGCTGCAGGATTGCAGCTGGCAGGCGTCGCTGCAGCGATCTATCTGCCGCGCATGCTGGCGATCCGCGCCAAGCGCGAGACCGCGCAGCGTGAGGCCGCGCGCAGCGCACCCGCAACATCCGCACCGGCAGGCTGACGTGCCATCCGACGGATTCCCATTGCTGCAGCCCGGGCAGCGCGCCGCCATCGTCGGGCGCAACGGCACCGGGAAATCCTGGCTCGCACGCTGGCTGGCGCAGCGCAGCCGCGGACCCTGGGTCGTGATCAACCCCAAATCGACCGAGACGTTCGCAACGTTCGGCCGCCGCGTTACATCGGCGGATCCGGGCCCGATCCTGCAGATGATCGGTCGCGGAGAAAACGTCAACTGGGTTCCTCCCGTGCGGCTTGCAACAGCGAGCGTCATGGACGCGATGGTTGGCGACCTGTGCGACCACGCGCGCAATTTCGGCATCGTGATCGACGAGGCCTATACGTTACACAATCATGCTCAGGCGGGCTCGGGCCTGACCGGTCTGCTGACGCGCGGTCGCGAACTGCGGCAGAGCGCCATCATCTGTACACAGCGGCCGGCCTGGGTTTCGCGGTTCGTGTTTTCGGAATCCAATTACATCGCGGCGATGGATCTGAGTCTCGAGGTCGACCGCAAAACGCTGGCGGAGGCAACGGGGAACGAGCTGTTCTATGAACGCGTCCGCGCGCGCCATGCGTGGCTCTGGTATGACGTCGCCGAGGACCGGACCGAGGCGTACGAACCTGTCCCCTTGACAAATCTCAAATGATGTGCTATTCTGTGACCCACCAAAGCACTTGAGCGGCAGCGAGAGACAACCATGGGCGAGATTCGCATCAACCTCTCCAATTTCGTAAGCATCGGTCTGCTCGCGTTCGTGTTCGTGTGGGCTGCGAACCGGATCCTGTCGAAGATCGGTTACAGTCAGTATCAGGCCTGATCATGTTCAACATCCCGGATTTCCTGAAGATCGGCGCCGCCAGCTTCCTTTTCATCTTTCTCATGGACAGGATGCTGCGCGCCGCCGGCGTACCGCAATACACAACCGAGGGCAAGTGAGATGAACCCTGCAAAGACCTCCACCACGACTGCTGCGCAGATCATCCAGGCCAATCTGGCCGCGCGCCTCAACCTGCTGCAGCGCGGCATCCGCAACCGCCTCACGCTGCAGACGCAGACCGCCCAGCTGGGCGGCAGCATCACTTTCAACCTGCAGCAAATCGGTCTCACGACCGGCGTCCGCCTGTTCGTCAGCGTGCCGATCACTGTAACTGCCGCGCTCACGCCGAGCCAGCTGGCGCCGCACAACCTGATCCAGTCGATCACGATTACCGACCCCAACGGTATCAATCGTTCTCAGGTCGATGGCTGGTCGCTGAATCTGGTTCAGTCGCTCAAACACCGCGAGAATCACGGCCTCGCGTTCGCGTTCTCGGGAAACGTTGGCGACGCCGGTGGCATCAATACGAACATCGTCAACGTACCAACGACAACTGCCGGTGGAACGCTCTGCTTCGTTCTGCATGTGCCCTTTGCCTACGACGCGATGAGCGACCTGCGCGGATCGATCCTGACCCAGCTCAGCTCGGGTGTCGCGCAGCTCAACATTCAGTTCGCCTCGGCCCTGGTCGGTGCGGACAGTGCGAAGTTCCCGTTCACGGCCGGCACAGCGACGGCGGGCACGATCAGCGTCATCCCGGTCCAGGAATTCCTGGGCACGGGCAATGGCATCGACATTGCCAATCCAGCCCAGCTGCCGCAGCTCGACCTGGCGACCGTGTATGGTTTCCAGGCCAGCGACGACAACACCAACATCGTCGCGGGTGGCAACAAGCAGATCAACTGGCCCGTCAATCGCACGGTGCACAGCGCGTTGCACTTTTTCGAGAATGGCAACGCGGGCACGCTGAATGAAACGGACGTCTCGCTGGTGACGCTGCTGGCCAACACGACCTCGCCGATCCTGGTCGGGCCGCCTGTGACCTGGCGCTATGCGATGCGCAGCCTGCTCGGCAGCGATGCAGCCAGCGGCGCCTACTACATCGGCCGCCGGTTGCAGCCGGTGCAAACGGCCATGATCGGTCAGGTGATCACGCAGTTCAACCTGGAGACCGTGGCAGGCGCGGGGACCGTGAATTTCCACAACGTCTACGAGTTGACCTACCCGCTGGGTAGCGCTCAGCCCGCAGTCGCGGTGGCCTGAGGCCGGGCATGAGCACGCTGATCACGCTCAAGAACAGCCGGTGGTTTCAGCAGGGCGGATTTCTCTTCGCCCTGCTGTTGCTGCTGTTCGCCTGGCGGACCGTCGTCGAGGGCCTCGTGGGTGGGGAATAATGAATGTCCAGCATGCCTTCGCGCCCCATCAACTGGGTCGGTCTGACCTTCGGGGCCTTCGCGCTCTACCTGCTGCTGCACGGCGATCTGGTGGCATTCCTGAGCCTGATTCGCGGCGGCACGAACATGCCGGTCACGCCGGTTTCCGCCCCCTCGCTCTCGACTCCGAGCGGCCCCAGCGCGGCATCCACGCCGGGTCTTCCACTCGCTCCGTTCCAGGAGGGTTACACACCTGGAGCAGGGACTCCCGCGGCCTCGACGACTCTGCAACCGCCGGTGCCTCCGGGCCTGCTGCCGTCAACGGGAGGCCAGTGATGGGCGCGATGATGACAGCGGCGACGGGGATCTATCTGACGTTGGTCGGCATCAACGGCAAAGGCGCGCAGCTGATCAACAGCGTCGGCGAAGTCGCGGGTGGTTTCATCCCGTGGGTCGGGTCGCTGCTGGTGCTCGCACTCCTCTACAAAATTCCGACAGCGCGCGACGTGACCAAAGCACTGCTGGCGCTGATCGTCATCACGCTCGTATTGAAAAACGAGGCAACGCTGAGCGCGCAGTTCAAACAGCTGTATGCGTCGACGCAGAGCGGCAGCTTGTTCTCGACCTCATCCACATCCACGTCAGCACCGCAACAGGGGGCAGCATCATGAGCGAACTCGGCAAGGACATCACGGGCATCATCACCGCGATCATCGGCGTCGCCATTCTGTTCGTGCTGGTCAGCCCGAACAACCGGACGTCGACGGTCATTCGACAGAGCGGCGCGAGCATCTCGCAGATGCTGGGTGTTGCAATGGGTCTCAACAACGGCGCAGGCATCCCAACCGCGACCATGTCGTACGGTGGTTGATGATGTACAGCGGACGGCAGACCTTCCTGCCCGGTGTGAGCCAGTGGCAGATTACGCAGGCACCCGAACTGGTTCCCGTTCTGGGGACCGGCCCGCGCGGCGTGCTGCCCGGTTCGCTGCTGGGCGGTGCGGGTGTACCGAACGAGCCGGGGTTGGTTACGCCGACACCTTTCACAGCGATTGGCGGCTCCGTGATGACATCGCCCCTGCCCAACATCGTCGTGCCCACGATTCCGCAGGGCTCCATTCCGACACCCGAGCCGTTCTATCAGGCTCTGTCGTTCGGAGGCGGTGGTTTGATGATGCCGCCGCCGCAGCCGTTCACGTGAGGATCTGACGATGACATTCCCCTCGATGCAGGGTTTCAACTACGGCATGCCGAACTACGGCGGCTCCTCGTCAATGGAGACCACCAACACAGGTGCCCTGCAGCCGACGGCCATCATGGCCGCGCCAGACCCTATCGGCATGGCTGGCAGTGGCTCTGCAACGACGTCGTCTACAGGTGCCCTGCAGCCGACGGCCATCATGGCCGCGCCAGACCCTATCGGCATGGCTGGCAGTGGCTCTGCAACGACGTCGTCTGCGGCCTCCGGTTCCGGTGCGACAACCAGTACCAGCAGCCCGACCGGCCCGGGGCTGAGTGCGTCCAGCCCCGGCCTGATCATCGACGGCCAGAACTATGGTGGCGGCTTCAATTTCACGATGCCCCTGGGTTCCAGCCCGTCGTTGCTGCTCAATGAGGCGGCTGGCCTGACGCAGAACGCGTTCGCAACCGATACTGGCTTCATGTCGAATGTGATGAGCGGTCTGTCAACACAGCAAACACATCTGACCAACTTGGCATATGGTCAGCTGGCAAATCTGACGGCACTGGGCAACAATGCAGTCAATCAGGCGTCGATCGACAACCAGGCTACTGCAAACTCCGGAGGTGGCGGGTCCTACATCACGACGGCCGTCGTCGAATCGGGTGTCGCACCTGCGGGGACGTTGGAGCAGATGATGATCTGGCGTGAGACCTGGCTGATGAAGCAGCCGTGGGGCGCGGCGGTCCGCGCGCGCTATGAGCGCTGGGCACCTGCGATCGTGCGGCGCCTCGATGCGCGCGCCGACGCGCGCCGCATCTACCGCCGGATGTACCGCCATTTCATCGCGCCTGCGCTCGATCGGGTGCGCGCGGACCCCCGCACGAGCGGCCCCGCCGTCGCGCAGCTGTACGCCCAACTGATGTCCTATGCAAGGAGAAAAGCGCATGACTACCGTCGTTGACACACTGAAAAAGCACTGGCTTCTGGCCCTGGCGGCCGTCGCCGTCGTCTGGTGGTTCTACAGCCGCAGCAAGTCGGCGGGTTGAACCCTGATGGAGCGCGTGCAGACCGTCGCGCGCGAACATCCGGTCCTGGTCGGGGTCGGAGTCCTCGCGCTCGTCTATCTGGGCTACCGGTACTACACCGGGTCCGGATCGAGCGCGAGTGCCAGTACGGCAGCCCCCACGACGAGCTATGCAGGAGGCTACGCGGCCGGCCCATCGTCGGCAGCGTACGCAGCAGAGGCTCAGATGTACGCGGCGCAACAGCAAGCGGCGCAGGCTTCTGCTGCGGACGCTCTCCAGCAACAGCAGCTGCAGGATCAGATGACGTTGCAGACGCAGGCTCTGCAGGATCAGTTCACGATCGGCAACACGCAGGCGCAGAGTCAGGCACAGACGGCATTCAATGCCAGCACGGCGGCGGAGATCACGGCGGCTGGGTCAGCGCTGAACGCTGTCGAGACACCGCAGCTGCAGGTCGTCGCCGACACAATCAACGGCATCCAGGCAACCAATGCAGCAACGATCCAGAGCGCCGCACAGCTGGCAGCTGATTCGATGGTGAGCGCGAACAACATGACCGCGGCCACCGCAACCGCGACAGGAACGAGTGTCGCGGGCGCGATGGGCTCACTGAGCACGGCAGGCCAGAGTGCACAGCAAGCGGCTGCAGCGAATGCCAGTGCGACAGGATCGACGATGATGGGCCTGGCGGGTGGAATCGCAGGGGGCATCGGCGGTTTCATGGCCGGTGGACCAGGGGGCGCGATGGTGGGTTATCAGGCGGGTAGCAGCCTGGGGGGCTACGCATGATCGAGTCGTCGAAAGTCGAACGGCATGCGGTCGTGGTGGTCGCCATCGCCGGCATCCTGATTGCGATCTGGATGTGGATGCATCGCAACGCCCAGGCCGCTCAGGCCCAGCAGGCGGCGACAGCTAATGGGTTGAACTCGGCAATGCCAGCAGCACCAGGCAACGTTTCGTTCGGCGGCTGGCCGGTCAACAGTCAGTTCTACCCACAGATCACCACGGTCTACGAGAACGTCTCCAGCCCGAACGTCAATATCACGCCCAACACCGTGCTGGCCAATTTCCTGAGCGAGAAGTACATGCCGCTGTTCGGTTTCGTGGGGGTAGCGGGATGAGCACCATCTGGAGTGACATCAAGTCGACCATCGAAAACGCGAGCACGAACCCGATCAGCACGGCCAGCCCTCTGACGGGTCTGGCCCTGTCGATCGACAACAAGGCTGCACCGGCAGTCGCCCACGTCGCCGGGAAGGTTGTCAAGGGCACAGCAAAGGGCATCCTGTATGAGATCGTTCACTACGCACCGAATCTGATCATGATCATCGCGGGCCTGGTACTGGTGTTCTATGCAATCAAGAGCAGCGGTGCAGTCGGGACGTCCATCAACATCACGGAGATGATGGGGGGTGGTGACAAGAAGGAAACCGCGAAGGTGCCGGTGGAGAAAACCGCGAAGGAAGGGGCAAAGAAGACGGCGAAGGAAGGGGCAAAGAAGACAGCAAAGGAAGCCGCGACGACAACGGCTGAAACCGCCGCCGAGGTGGCCGTGGCATGAGCGCGGAGAATCTCGTGTCACTAACCGAGATCGCCCGGACCATTGCCGACGTTCTGATCCTGCCGGCCGTGTGGGCATTGTTCTCGTTGCATGGACGCATCAGCCGCATCGAAGGGAGCATTGACCAAATCTCGAAGATGCTGTATAATCGATTCGACGAGGGGAAGCATCGATGAAACCTGTTCTGAGCAAGTCCTGGGAGCACCTGCTGAGCGCCGCCGCGGCGATCACTGCGCTGACGGTCGTCCAGGCGTCGGGCCACGGCTCGGCGCAGGTCGTGGAGGCGCTCCTGGTCCTGTGCGCGGCGGCATCGGGCGTCGGCATCATTCGAGGTGGGAAATGAACGGAAATCTGCTGGCAACTGTCGCATCCTTGCGCTCTCTGCTCAACACGCTCGAGCTGCAGGTCGCCAGCGCTGACAAACAGCTCGCGGGTGTCCGTGCGCTGCTGGGTGTGCCTTCATCCGTCGTCACGACGCCTCAGGCGGCCCCATCTGTGCCCTCGTCCTATTCGCCTACATCTGTTCAAACATCAACTGCAAGCGCGCCTGCGGGGGTTCTGGGCGATCTGGGGAGCACGCTGAGCGGTGCATTACAGGCGACGTCGGGCCTGGTGTCGGCCGGAGCCTCGGTCGCATCCGACATCGCAGGAGCGGCCGCCGCGGTGGGTGCGGCGTCGCATCCGGCGAAGAACCTCAACCAGAGCTGAAGTTGGTAATCAGGACCTCGTTGGCGGTGGCAGGGCGAGAGGCCGGCCTGCGGGAAATTGAGCGCCTGCCGCAAAGCACCCGAGTGTGGTATTTGCCGTACCTGTCGTACGTCTCGCGAACGATCGGCTCATTGCTGTTGGTGAGCATGAGGCGCACGCCGCGATGGTCAAGCTGTGAGTACAGCCCGGCCCACTTCAGGAAGGGCTTCATGGGTGTCTCCTTGTTCACATGATGACTGCATCGAGGGCCTCGACCTGTAGCTCGGGCGAGGACAGGAGGCGCTTGATGAGCGGGGCGTCCTCGGTCATGACCTCCCAGAATCTCACGCGGCGGCCGTCGGCGAAGCGCCAGATGGGGACCCAGTAGGAGAAGGGAGGACGCTCCAGCGACGGATCCCAGTACCCGAACGGGTCGGTTCCTTGGCTGCTTTCGTACGGCTCCCAGTCCAGTCGGTCGAGGCGTGAGCCTGGCGGCGTGTTGCGGATGGAGGCTGCCAGAGTTCGCAGGTTGAGATCGAGGTTACCGCGGTCATGGTCATGGTCATGGTCAATGACGGAGGGCCAGTTGAGGTGGTAGGCCGTTCGGAGGCCGAGAGGTGAACCCAAAGGGGCGCTGAGGGTGATGCCACGCTGACGGGTGGGGATTCTGTTCATGGCGCGGTCTCCTGGGTGGTGAATGGTGCCGCAGCAGTCCCCGCGACGGAAACACTATGAAGGAACACCAGGAGACTGTCTAGGGTTCCGCAAGGCACTCGTTTAAGGGCTGTTCAGGGTAATGATATGGACGTATAGACGGCTAAATGAAAGGGGCCTACAATGTGCTATACTACT
>JAEHJW020001753.1_pt1 | contig 12161 bp, 15 predicted proteins | sample 9271431 | NCBI WGS metagenome assembly JAEHJW02
CCGATCTCAGAATCGCGCGCTCGTAGCCGAGATAGCGACCCGTCGCGGCATCACCTTGGGTCATCTGCGCGAGGACGGCGGTTGCGAACTGGCGCAGATCATGCGGCGGCTGGATGCGGCGGAGGCCGAGGTCGAGCGGCTGCGCGGCGCGCCCCACTGCCCGACCTGCGGGTGCGGCGCCTCAGAGCCTAATACTCCGGGCCCTCAATCCTGACGGCCCCCGCCCCAGCGCTACGCCGGCGCCCCCGCCGACGACACGATGTTGTAGACCTGCGTATCGTAGCGGTATGTCCCGCCCGGGATGCCGACCTGTAGCGTGACCTGGCGCTGTTCGATGTTCACGCTGAGCGGGCTCATGGTATTCACCGCGGACGTGAGCGTGATTGTGCCAGACTGCGCCGGCGTCACTGAGGTATACGGCAGGACGTTTACGTTATTGGTCAAGTCCCAGACCGAATACGACAGCGACGTTGGCGTGTACGCATTGCCGTTGATGTCGAGGCAGCTATACTGCGCGTAGCATTCTGTTCCATTGGTGATCGTAAGTATCACTGTAGTATCCTCAAAGTGTCGCGCGCCTGTACCATCGTTACAGTGTCCTGCGCCTGTACTAGGGTCACAGTGTCGCGCGCCTGCACGATTGTGATGATCGTTTTAGCGGCGTCTATGATCTGCTCGAATGCTGTTGCCGATAGCTCATCGGCTGCCGCTGCGTTTTCGAGCAGCTCGACGGCGAGCAGAACGCTGCTGAGATAGGCGTCCGCCGCGGCTCCGCTCTCTGCGAGGTCGGCCGCTACCGTTGCCATCGCCGCGATCTGGTCGGCCGCCAGTCCCGCCTCGGTCAGCGTGGCCGCAATGCTTACCGTCGCGTTGAATATCGCCGCTGCTGTCGCGCTGTCGGCATATGCCGCGCTCGTTACGCTCCCGGTCGCCTGTGTGTCTGTGGCCGTCGCTGCTTCGGCAATCGCAGCGAGAACCGTCGCCGTAACGCCGAGGGTGTCTTGCGCGGTTGAGACCTCGGCAATGGTCGCGGCAATCGTCGCGACGGCCGTGAGCGCGGAACTTGCCGCCGCCGATGAGTCGAGCGCAGCTGCGACGGCTACGGCAATCGCATAGGCGTCGGATGGTGCTATGGTCTCGGTGAGCGTTGCAAATATCGTCGCCGAGGTCGCGTAGGCATCCGCTGAGGTTGCCGCCTCGCTGATGGCCGCCGCTGCGGTAGCAGAGAGCGCATAAGAGTCTGCCGAGGTTACCGACTCGGATATCGACGCTGAGATAGTCGAGCCTGTGATGAGGCTGTACGCGCGCCGGCGGCGGTGGAAGACCTGCCAGGGATTCGCCGAAATGTCGGCTATTTCGGCGGGGTTCAGGGCGCGGCTCCAAACGGCCCCCATGAATATGTTGCCGGCCCACTCCACTGTTGCTGAGGCGTCCGAGTAGCCCGACACCATCATCGAGTTACCAGCTCCAGTGTACTGCTTTGGCACGACGGTTAGCGCGGTAGGCGTACCGTATTCGATGCCGTTCTGGAAGTTGCGCAGGTAGGTCTGATCGTAGGTGCCGATCAGTACGCTTGGCGTTGTGAGCGCGATAGGGGCGACTGCGCTCGCCGTGAACTTTCTGGTTCCGCCATCCATGATCACCGTGGCGACGCTGTTTGTGCCTTGCGAGCCGTTGAGGTTCCACATCAGCCCATATGAGACATCGACTGCGGTATTGTTATATCCTTTGCCGATAAGAATGGCGCTGTCAACCGGCGTCCCTACTTTCTGCGCGTAGCAAAGTACCGTTACGGTATTGACGGTGGGTCCGTCCTGGTACGCCGTATACGCCATGGACGACGTTGCGTTCCAGTCGATCGATAGGCCCGTGCCGGTAGGGACGAGCAGGGGACTTGCAAGCGTCCCGAGCAGCGTGGGGCGCGAGCCGGTGGTCAGCTCGTGAGACTCTGCGCCCTGGTAGCAGAAGAACAGCCCCTGCGTGAGCGGGTTGTCCCAATCGATCGGCGTCCCTGGCGGGGGCTGTACCGTCCAGGGTCTCCAGCCGCGCATGGCGCTACCCGTTCAGGTTGAAAGCGTTGAAGGCTATCGCGATGGTGTTGCCGGAAGCTGCGAGCGCGTTGCCGAGGTTGTTCACGACGCCGAGTTTGAAACTGTTCGGCGGCAGCTCGGAGGGTATCTTGACCTGACCGGTGAGCGCCGCAGCGGCTTGCGAGGCCGGCCACCCAATGGCGCCGATATAACCTTGCACCGGGATGATGGTGCCGCTCGCGTACCCGTCACCGTAGGTCGTGCCGTCCTGGTTCAGCGGCTGGAGGTAGAACGCTAGATTCGGCGCGCCGGTGCCGGTCGCGACCGAGCCGAGCGCCACGCTGATCCAGAAATCGGTGAGCAACCCGCTCGTGTTGCTGAGGATGACGGAGGACAGCGCGTAGCTGCCTGCGGCCAGTGAGTTGATCTCCGTCCCAAACGCCGACTGCCAGTTCGCAGGCGACGTGCCTAATGGTTCTTCCCAGAGTGCGATGTTAGCCATGGCGCATCCTTACGCGCCGTTCGCGGTGATCGTCCAGCTCGACACGCCGATCGTCTCCCCGGCGGTGAACGAGACGCTGGGGAAGTTGAGGTCCGAGCCGGATGTGCCGACGAGCCCCTGCGCGACGCAGGTAGTCCCCGCGGAGCTGGTACAGATGCGCCAGTACCCGGCGGTCCCAGTTGCCGCGGCTGCCGCCGAGGTAATCGTGGACATGGTGAGAACGCCCGAAGATACCGTGCCGATCGTGGCCGACATCGGCAGGCTCGCAAGGAGCGTCCCGGTGGCCGCATCGGCGCAGCTGGCGGGCGGTGAGCCGCTGTAGATGAGCAGGTACGCCGTAGAACCTGCCTGAGTTACCACATCGTCCATGTCGTTGGTGCGATGCGTGGTGGACCATTGGAGAGCCATGAGAGTACCTCAGCGCATCAGCGCCGCTTGAACACTTTGCCCCATTGTTTGTTGAACTCCGCGGGGTCGGAGATCGCCGCGAGCGCTTCCGGGGTCATCTCCCCGGGTGGCGTCGAGCCTCCTGCGGCAACCGTGGACTGCTGCGCGAGGCCCTTGCGGATCTTGTCGGCAGCGTCGGACGGAACCGGCGCGACGGGCGCCGCGGCAGGAGGCGCGGCAGCGGCCGCAGCACCCGCGGCGGCCGGACCGGCATAGCCCATATTCCGCGCCGCCTGGTACAGCACCTCAGCCGGATCGCGCCCCTGCTGCATGGCCTGCTGCAACATGTTCGCGGCCTCCATCTGTAGCACGCGCTGACGGGTAGCGGGGTCCGGGTAGAACGCCTGCAATCGCTTGTCCTCGAACTGCATCGCGTACTGCGCGGCCTGATCGTAGTCGGCGTGCGTCTGGCGGAACGCCGCCTCGGAGCTCGCCACGGCCTGCACGAATCCCTGGTATTGCTGCACCTGCTGGCGCTGCTGCTCGGTCTGCTGCCGCCACTGGCCCAGCTCCGCGAGTTGCTGCTGGAGCTGCTGATTCTGGAACGCGAGATACCCCATCGGGTCCTGCTCGGGGTCTGGCGCTTGCGGCTGCTGCGCCTGGCGCATCGCGGCCTGGAGCTGCTCGAACTGCTGCTGAAGCTGCCGGGCGGTTTGCTCGGCCTCGGCTCGCCGGCGACGCTCCTCGTGGAGCGCCGCGAGCGGCACCTGCTGCGCTGGTTCGGGAGGGGGCACCGTAGCTGGGGCGGCGGCGGCCGCAGGAGGCACCGCAGGCGCTGCGCCCTCGGGAGCGGCGGCAGCGGGCGCAGCGGCCGTGGCCGCTGGCTCTGCAGGCGGCGTGACCTCCGGAGCGGGCTCAGTGGGCGGCGCGAGCGAGGCATCTACCTCCGCCCCGCGGCTCGCGAAAAACTTGGTCTCAGCATCCGATAGCACGGCGCTCATTGTGTGGTTCCCGGTGGTGGTTGTTGGGCGGCAAGCATCGCCTTGTGCTCATCCAGGGCCGCATCACGCAACGCGGCCTGCGTGTCCAGGTGGTGTTTCAAGACGGCGCCGTGCGCGTTGAGCCGCGTCTGGTGGGCCTTCGCCTCGGCGCTCGTGATCTCGGCCTTCGCCTTCACGACGTCCGCCAAGAGCCCGATCTGCGCGGTCGCGGTCTTGCTCGGGTCTTCCTGGCCCACGTGCTGCGCCTGAGCCTCCTTGAGCATGGCACTCGCGTTCTGCTCCCGCGTCTTCGCCATGATCTCCCCGGCCTGAAGCTGCTGCGCCTGCTGCTGGGCCTGTTGCGCCTGCGGATTACTCGCGGCTTTGAGCCACTTCTGCACCAAGGCCCGCGGGAACGGCGAGTACTCGAGGAGCGGCACGATGAACGCGGGCGACATCATCTGCGGCGGCAGGTGCGGGGCGAGCGCGACGAACGTCTCCCAGGTTTGCTCTTTCACGTTCGGCGCGGTGGGGGCCTCGTCGACCACAATGTCGTACTTCTCCACGTTGGGGTCGAATTCGAGCGGCACGTACTGCGCGCCCTCGGGGCCTTCGATCCGGATGAGCCGTCCCTGCGGGATGTACTCGCGGATCATGGTCATCAAGAGCGTGCCCTGCTGCTGGCGGTACCGGCGCAGCGCATCGAAGAGGTACGACAGGAGATTGAGCCCCGCCTGCTGGCGCGTCTGCTCGAGCACGCCCGATACGTCGAGCGCCTTCGAAAAGCCCATGACCGCGGGATTGACGCCCCCCACATCGTTGATCGACTGGTTCGCGTACATCATGAGCTCCTGCATCCCGGCAGGGGCCTGGCTCGCGAACGCCGAGCGCGGCATGATCTTTTTCTGCGCCACGGCCCCGGGCTTCGTGTAGACGATCTTGCCCGGGTCGGCCCAGTCCTCCTCAGCGCGCCGCGGGTCATCGAAGGCATCGATCTCGACCACCGCGCCGCCCTTGGCGGACGTGCCGATGATCTCGAGCGCGAGGCTCATGAACTTGTTGGACCAGAGCTGCGGGTCCCGCATCGCCCGCACGATGCCGTACCAGCTGTGCTTCTGGTGATCGCGCTTCGCCGTCATCGCCTTCCAAGTGAACCCGGTCTGCGTCGGCGTGGGCGCCGGCCCCTCGAGGACCTGTGAGCCGGACCAGAACATGCGCTTGTACGCCCTGCGCTTCTGCTCGAGCGGCTTGATGCCCGGGGCGAATTCGGCGACGAGCTTCCACTCATCTGCGCTGAACGTCACCATCCCGCTGTCCGAGGGCTTTAGGTTCGGCATGGCCTGCGAGAGCGCCTGCACGAGGCCCGGCACCATCGCGAGCTGCTGGCCCGGCACGCGGTAAATCGGCTCGTACTCCCACCATTGCGTCTCGTGCACGAGCACGAGGTCGCGCTCGACGCCGCTTCGGCCCTGCGCGCCGGAGTCCAAGTGATAGAACGCTGCTGCGATCACATCGATCGGGTCGCCGGTGTCGTTTTGCCGGTTGCTCGGCTCGAAGTCCCCATGCGGCCAGATTTCCCGGGCGCGCTCGCGGTTCATGCGTCGCGTGCGGGTAATCCAGCGGGCGTCCTGGTAGTTCTTCTTCGTGGAGCTCGGATCCGGGTCCATCTCCCGCGGGTCGATGCGCTCGATGATGATCTTGCCGTCCGGGTCTTCGTCGTACTCGATGCGCGTATCGGTCCAGCCTTCGCCGGTGATCACGCAGTCCTGGAAGGCGTCCGACTCCTCGCCGTCCGCGCCGCATTCGTCGCGCACCCACTTTGCCGCCGCCGAGATGACCTCGGCCACCGGCGTAGCACCCAGTTGGCGCGGCAGGTACGCCACCGCCTGCCGGTTCGCCGTCTCGTGCCCAACGATCGCGTCCACGATCGGCGCCACGCGGTTGAAGGTCGTGACCGGGCGCATGAGGTCCTCCATGACCTGGCGCTCCTCGGGCGACCACTGCTCACCGGAGTTGAAGTCGTAGCACTTCTTCGCATCCGCGCGCCATGGATTGCGCGTGCCCACGCTGTCCTTGAGCCACTTTTGGACGGTGGTGAGGTTCATGCCGCCAGCCACCCTGGACGCCGCTGGCTACGGGGCGGGGTCTGATACCGCCGCGTCTGCTGCGACCCCACTGCGAAGTACCGTGCGGCGTCGGCCCCGTGACTGCTCCAATCGTGAGCCGGTTTCGAGTCGAAGCACTTGCGTTCCTCGTCATACTTTCGGTGGTAGCTCACGAGCGCATCGAGCCCAACGCGGCACTTTTCCTCGTCGAACCAGCAGAGCGGCAAGAGCCCCCGCAGCGCCTCGATGCCGTCCTCGAGCGGGAGATTCGGCACGATCTGAGCTGCGATGCCGAGCTCGCGCAGCGTCTCGACCCGGGACTTTCCGGTACCGAGCTCGCGCACTTGTACGTCATGCGGAAAATGGTGCCCTGCGTAGGCGTACGGCTTATCGGCGAGCACACGGGCGTAGTGCGCCATGCCTTCGCCGCTCCCCTCGTAGTAATCGATCACGCGATGCTCAAACGCGCTCGACTGCGTGAACCATATCGCCGTGGGGTCGTTCACGCCGAGGTCCCACCACGTATGCACGCCGAGCTGCGGATCGTATGGCACGCGCGTGATGCGGCCGTCCTTGCGCGCTTCCTCGATGAGCTTGCCGTAATAGCTGCCGCGGTTCGGAGCCTCGAAGCTGCAATTGTGGCTTACGAGACCTTCGGCTATGAAGGTTTTGGTTGAGGTCGAAATGCCAACGACTTCCTGTCGTCCTACGACGGTGATTGATTTTATCTTGATGGGAGGGCGGCCATTAAATGGAAACACGCCGTTCCATATTGACTCGGCTTTACCCAAAAGGCGCACGGGACGAATAGAGCCGAGCAATCTAAGCGATTCGTGCAAGCTACATCCAACGGTACGCGTAGAATTGTTGATCACATAGTACCCGTACCCTTTAGCCTCCATGATTCCAAGGCACTCATCCAGTACGCGCCCTGCATTTTGCCCAAAACTGACTGACCTTCGGGATACGCAACCCTCGCCGTCGTAAATTCCAGCCAAATATCCCGCATCTCGTGACTCATCACGGAGCCATGGATCTAAGCCACAATGACTGATCGCATCCCCAATCTTCAGTTGATCGGTTCGCGTCCATACATATTTTTCGTTATTCCTGTTTCTCCATGGGCGCTTTATAAGCCACGGATGCTCAGTGGAGGCCACTACAGCGCTGCCATTCTCCAGCTCTATGCGGATGCATTCTTTTTCAGTCCTCCATGACCGCGTAACTTGCGCGCGTCGTAATTTCCGACGGCCGTCCTTCGCTTCTTCGTCGATGCCAATCAGGTCTTGAGGATCGCGCAGTAGTGATTGAATCTCGACCCACTCAAGATTCGCGGTAAGCACGCGCGTTTTGGGCGCAAGGCAGTAGTACTCCTGCTGGATGAGGTCCTCACTCATCCCCGACTTGCGTTCCTCGTTGATATCGGCGCCGGTCAAGAGGCCGGTGTCGTCGACGGTGAGTACCTCGTGCATCCACGACGGATTGCTGCGCGCGATTTCGAGCTGCGTGTAGCCGTGGTTGCGGCCCCGCGGTGTGTAGATGAAGATCGCCCACCCGCCGTTCTCGGCGAGGATCGGGCGCACGAAGTCCCAAGCCCGGGGATCCGTGAGCGACCACTCGGAGAACACTACGCCGATCGGGTTCGAGCCAACCAACGAGTTGTAGTTGTCCGAGCCGCAGAGCTGCCAGATGGAGCCGTTCACCAGCTGGATTTTCATCTCGTCGTTGCGGATGGCGGAGCGCAGCGGCTCAGGGAATGCCTGATCGATGAGCCGCCGGCCGTCCTTGCCGAGGCCGTCCCAGATGGCAAGCCGCGCTTGGCGCAGCGTGGGCAGCATGTGCCAGTAGGTGCCCACGCGCTGGATCGCGGCCATCGCGGCCCAGTTGACGGCCGCCGTATCCTTGCCGGCGCGCCGGTGCCAGACGCCGACGTAGCGCTTGCCGCCCCGCTCCATGTAGCGGAAGAAATTCCGCTGGTGCGGGCGAGCTTTCCAGTCGTGGGGGAGGGTGAGGTCCATTACGGCCAGTTGCTCTCCGAGTCCTTCTCCATCGGATCGTTGTCGGCCACCTTCGGGCGCAGGCCGTGGCCGGCCTTCGAGCGCTTGTCGTTGTTGGCCTTGCGCTTGGCGACGATGGACGAGCGAGCAGCCTTGGTTGAGCGCTCCTCAGCCGCCATGAACGGCACCGCGCGCGCGATCTGCTTCGGAGTGAGTTTCATGCCGCGGCCTCCTTGCGCGCCTTCGATTCGGCCGCATCCATGCAGTCCGAGCACGGCGTACCATCGTCGAGCGGCTCCCATTCGAGGCGCGCGCTCTCGGGCGACAGCGTGCCGTGCCCGAGCTGATCGGTGAGCCGCTTGCACCTGGCCCGCAGCTGCTCCTGGCTCTCGAGCGTCTCGAGCTTGATCGCCTGCTTGTGCTCGTCGCAGGTCGGCAGATACCGGATGCGCACTTCCGTCTCGGGCCTTGACTGCGGCGACTTGCGCCGCATGTTCGCGAGTTTGAGCCCAGCGGCCCGCGGATCGATCCCAGCGCTCGGGATCACCACCACGGGAGACCACCGGGCTTTCTTCACGCCCGCGGGCATCTGTTTCGCAGCGTCGTTACGCAGTAATCGGGCCATGGCCAGTCTCCAGTTTTCTGATGAGCTGCTCGAGCTCGAGGGCTGCGCGCTCGTAGCGCACGCGCTCGGCAGCGGATTGGGCGTCCAGGATCTCTGCGCGCAGGCGCGTGAGGCGGTGCCTGAGCGGCGTGAGCGCGGCAGCGGGGATGGATTGCGGTGCGCCCGGCATCACATCACCTGCTTTTCCCGAGCGATGAACGCCCGGAGCGCAGTGGTGCGATCAGCCCGGCGCCGAGCTGCGTCCTTCCCGGCTACCCACACGCCGATGCGCTTGTCGCCAGGCAGGTGAAACGGGCACTCGGCGTTAGGGCCTTTACCCTGATACGCCTCGTACCCCTGCCGGAACACGCTCTCGACGGTGCTCCAGGGCATCGCCGCGATCGTGGCCACGGCGCGCGCTCAATCGCGGCCCGTGTGCTCGCGCACGTCGCGCTTATCCGCGCCGTCCACCGTATCGCGGGGCTTGCCGCCGCCTGACTGATTCTGACTCGACTCGCGAAGGGACGGCCCCTTCGGCTGATTGCGCCAGCGCTCGCCGGGCGCGGCCGTTTCCATCGGCGAGGCCGAGCCGAACGGGCTCTTGCTGCCCCGGTTCACCTGACCGAAGTTGTTTCGCCCAGAGCCCTCGCGCTCGTGAACGCCCCTGCGGCGCGGCTCGTCCGAGCTGCGTGAGCGGCGGCGATCGTCGTGACGGGTTTCACGGTCTGTCATGTCAGCGGCCTCGACCTGAGTGTTTGCGGGGAAGAACGCCCAGGCGCTGGTGCAGTTTTGCCCGAGCGGCCTTGACGATGTGAGATTCCTGAGCGCGTGTGATGTGGTCGGCGTGCTCGGCGCGCGGCGCGTCGCGGATAGCGGCCTCAGCGTGTGAGCGATTCTCGATCGGGAAGCTGCGATGCGGGCCGGCGAACTGTTTGCCTGACAAGCGATCGCGCTCGACTTTGGTGAGTTTGGCCATGTCAGCCCTGTACCTCGGCGCTTGGGAAGCCCTGCGCGAGCACCACGACGCGAAGCGGTTCGCCTTCGCTGTCGCCGCTGATGCGCTGGACGCACTTGCCTTCGAGTCGATCGCCGATTTCCTTGAGCGCCACCATGTCCCCCTCATAGCCCATGTCGATGAGCCTGTCCGCGAGCTCATCGATGGCTTTCATTTTCTGGTCGCGCGGGATGCGGCGCTCGAGGGCGCGCTCAATGGCTGCCCGCCAGATCTGCGGGCGCCGTGCGTTCTGATTACCAGCTGGAGCGGGCATAAATCAACACAGTGGCATGTTTCGCATAGCGCGGAGCATACACCCGCCGCGATGCCCGTCAAGCGCGCTGTAATGCGATATGAGCCGACGAGTGGCTGACCCCTACATCGGTAGCCCCATCAGGCCGATCGCGCCCGTAGCGTCACCTGAACGCTTTGGCGAGGGCCGCGCGCACCGTTCGCTCGATTCTGGGATCGATCCACACCTCGATGCGCTTGAGGCCGGCTGCCTTGAGTTTGGCGCGCTGGCGGCGCTTGCGCAGAGCCCCAGCGGAGGGCGCTTGAGTATGGTTCGGCATGGGTAGGCTCCATGGGTGGGAGGGGAAGTGTGAGGGCCGGTTTAGTGTGAGTGCCAGTTCCACGTGGAACTAATTCGCTCGAAATCGGTGGAGATAGTTCCGTGAGCAAGCGTTTGTGGGCTGCCTGCCACTCGTAACGGTCGAAACAACACGTAACGTTTCCAAGCCATTGATTTGCCACAACCTGTTACTACGTTACAACTGTTACAACATATATATATTATATGGGGATGACGGGGTATGTAGTACGGGGAGGTGTAGAAATGGGGAAGTGTTGGGGAACGCTACGTAACACGTAACCTCGTAACAGCGGGCGGTCGATATACGCGCCCGGTGGACTCTCCGTCTCGCTCGACCTTGCACGTAAATCTCATATTTTTCAATATCTTGGAAACTCTCATCTGAACCGAGCGATCCTGCTTTGAGGGTTCGATGTACAGGCAGTCTGTTACGATCTCGCTCACCGTAACCGCGAGCTTGCCTTTGACGAAGTGAGCGATCTTCGGCGTCCAGGGGTCGTCGACGAGGCGGTTCCGCTGCTCGATATCCGCCTCCTCAGCGGGCATTTCGTGCCACGTCGCGCCGGCCTTGAACGCGACCGTAGCCTCAGCAAAGAGCTGATCTCGGATGCTGGTGAGCAGCTCGAGATTGATCTCAGTGCAGGTGAGCGGCCAATACCGGCGCCGGCCGCGGGCGTCCTCCAGGTATTCGCTGGTCTCGGACGTGGCCGCGAATACCGTGGTCCTCGGGTGGTCCTCGGCGATCCTGCCGTAGCTGGCCCGGTACACGTCCGAGCAGGTGGTGAGCGCGGAAATGATGTGCGAGTGCTCGCGGCGCTCGAAGCCCACCATGTCCGGTATCTCGGTGAGCCAGGCGCCCTGGATGGCCTCTAGGAACGCTTTAGAGCCGAAAGCCTGTGGAGCGGCCTTGTACCAGGGACCGCCGAGAACGCGGAGCGCAGAGCTTTTACCGGCGCCAGAGAGGCCCTCGAGCACTGGCATGTGGTCGACCTGGCAACCCGGGCGGTACGCCCGTGCGACCATCGAGATCGGCCAGTTCCGCGCTACGGCGACGGTATAAGCAGTGCGCGCGACGCCGAGGCAGTCGGCGAGCCAGTGCTCGAGGCGGGGCGTCCCGTCCCAGGTGAGCGATTCGAGATACGCGGTCACGGAGTTCAGCCGGTGATTCGCGGCCACGAGCTCCACGGCGTGCTGCACGGTTTTGAGGCCGATCTTGGACTGCTTGAGCTTGGAGTTGATCCAGGCCGTGAGCCTGAGCGCATCGGCATCCGTCCAGGGCTGGGGCTGCGGTCCGAACGAGTGCCAGATCTGGCCACGAAACGTGTCGAGCCAGATCTTGCCGGCGAGCTCGGGGTGGCGCTCGACGATAAGCGATACGTTGCCCAAGGACGGATGCGCCTGGCCGTTGGCATTGAATTCCAGGCCGAGGCCCTGGCAGGTCACGTAGCCGGAGGTGTCATCGCGGCTGCCGTCTGGGTTGAGAGGTTCGCCGGCAGGCCGCGGCAGTGGTTTGGCTCGGCCGTGGCGCGTGACCTTGGCCGGCGGCGCGGGCGCGGCCGAAAAGGCGCGCAGCTTGTCCGCGTAGTGCGAGATGGTGACGGCGGTGGGAGTGTCCTCGCGGAGCCGCTCGAGCGCCGCGGCGCCCCCTGCGATCTCGAGGCGGTGGTTGGACTCGAGGTGAGTGACCACCTCGGCAAGCCCGCGGATGCCGCCGTTCGCCGCAAGCTCGGTGAGCGTCTGCCAGATCGCGCGATGCTCAGGCCAGTGGAAATTCGAGAGCGTGAGATCCTCGACCTGGCGCCAGCGCGCGGGGTCGAGCAGCACCGCGCCGATCACATATTCCTCGGCGGCGCGGGAGGGGGCAGTCACGGGGATATCCCCAGGCGCTTCTCCAGCGCCGCGCGAATCTCAGCGTAGGTCGCCGTGGTGGGGAGGTCGAGGATGTAGAGCAGCCAGCGCCGAAAAGCGTT
>JAEHJW020008229.1_pt1 | contig 12155 bp, 12 predicted proteins | sample 9271431 | NCBI WGS metagenome assembly JAEHJW02
CTGTTGTCATTATGCTCCTCTCATTTGAGTGGATCACTCGAAAAATCTGGGGATTGCCCTAGTAACATTGGCGAAAAGTTCGCTTAACAATCTGTTAAACCGAAAGCCGCTTGAGCGTGGTGCTTGAGCGGCTTTTTCGTTTCTACTGACAGTCAACTGACAGGTAAGGGCAATAAAAAAGGGCACCCGGAGGCGCCCAATTAGAGGGAGTGTTGCTAACCTTGCTTGAGATCGGTGAGTGCTTTGTTCGCGTAAGTGAACGCCCGGAAACCATCCGGCTCCGTCCAGCCACGCGGATTAGCGGGGTCGGTCGCCTGTCCGTCGTACCGCAAGAGCGCGTTCGTCAGGTCTTGCGCGGCGTGCGTAAGTTGGAATAGGTCACGTTCAAGGCGGTCGAGCTTTTTGTTGACGGCCTCGAAGTCGATGTACTTAGAGGTGTCGGGACTGTTTTGCTTGATTAGCTCGAAGGCTTGCCGAAGGTCGGTTACGCCGTTGCTTGCCGTGTTTGCCATTTGTAATACTCCTTTCATACCTCTCTGTTCTTGTAATCTGTCTCGTACCGTCCGGTTCCGTTAAACTTTACGCTCACCGGACTAATTTGTTTGCGTACCGTCTCGCTGTGGCACTGAGGGCACCCGGGCGGCGCGGTGCTCCATGACTGCAACTCAGTCTTAAATTTGTATAGTGGCACGGCTTACCCTTTCAATCTAAGTTTGTGGCGAATTTGTTCTTGTAATATCGGACTTCGCGCTGAAACTCGGCGGCGTTCATCCGTAACAACCCGTGCAGGTAGTCCCGGACGTTTTTCTCCTGTTGCGCCTCGTGTTGCTCTGCGAGTTCCTCGGCTGTGCGTGCCGGTTTTCCGTAGAGGTTTCCCGTCCGTCCGTCGCGGAACTGATAACCGGACACGTACTTCGGTTCCTTGAAGCGCACCGCCTCCGGCGCAAGACCATACATGACCTGGAACGCCGTGTAGGTTTTGTCGTTGTTGCCTCGGAGCTTATACACGGGTACGATCTCCGGACATGCCTCCCGGATAGACTCAGCTATGAGTTTCGCAAGGTGCAACCGGGTTGTGCGCCGGTCGATTTGTACTTGTTGCATTTGCCCTCCTACCTTCCGATTTTAGCAAATAGTTCGATGTAAGTGCCGTACTCTTCAACCTCCGCGTCGGTGTACCCCTCCGCTCGAACTATCGCGCGAAAATGTTCTTGCCAATACGCGACAGTGTGTAGATGGCAACCGATCTGTATGTATCCCTTTTTGGCGTTGGTAAGCGAGTGACGGGAGCCGACAATATATAACGGGGACTTTTCCCACGCATTACCGTATACCTGCGCATTACCGTATACCTGCGCATTACCGGATACCCACGCATCACCGGATACCCGCGCATTACCGTATACCCACGCATTACCGTATACCTGCGCATTACCGTATACCTGCGCATTACCGGATACCCACGCATCACCGGATACCCACGCATCACCGGATACCTGCGCATTACCGGATACCCGCGCATTACCGTATACCCACGCATTACCGTATACCTGCGCATTACCGTATACCTGCGCATTACCGGATACCCACGCATCACCGGATACCCACGCATCACCGGATACCTGCGCATTACCGGATACCGTTCCCCACACGATTGCGCTAGCACCAACAAAGGCTGTCGCGTCTACGTGCGCATTCCGGCGTATCCAGCCGCCTCCGTTCGGGTGTATGTGCCAATCGGCGGCATCCTGTACGCCAGTATGTTCTTGTAATTCATCAAACGTCATGGTTTTATCCCTTCTGATTTAGTGATTGTTTCGTACTAATAGGCCCCGGCGTGGCATCGAAGCCGCACGGCTAAACCGTCGCCGGGGAGGGAGATTAAATCTCCGAGTACGCTCTGAGGCGACTCGACATTTCCGCGTGCTGCACGTAGGGCAGTATATCCTCCCATGTATAGCGGAACATCTTGCCACAAAATCGGCACCGCACGACGGGGTGGAGTTTACGCGAAATGTTCTTGACGCTTGACAACTCCAGTGCGTGACTCTTGCCGTTCCAAAACGCCTTATAGTCGCCGCCGCTCTCCGGCAACTTGACGCCGTGGTAACACGTAACGTTAAGCAGTAGCCCGGACTCGTGCGTCAACTGTATAAAGCCGGGCACCGAGGCGGTTTCGGGGTCGTTAAAGTCCTCTGTGTATTCTACGTTTCCGTGTTTTACTGGTCGCCACAGCCGGAGGCCTCGCGTGGGGTTTGCGTATTCCCCGATAGGGACGTTATCCTCGTCGGGAAAGGGTAGACGCCAAAAGAGGCTGTCGGTAGTTCGCGGGTCGATACTATCGGACACAGAGGAAAGTTTCACCCTGTCCTCGTACCGCGCGTAATACATTGACTCGCATGTACCGATCTTAACACGTTCGCCGCCTGATTTTCTGATAGCGAATTCACCCATCTTCTTACTGCTCCCTTCTGATTTTTGTTTTTGTGGAAGAAGCCGGGCGGGGAATCGAACCCCGCTTATTCCTTTCCGGCCTAGGAGGTACTAAGTCAATCTTAGCGGCATTATGAGACCGTAAATATCCGGGCGTCCATCTACCTTCACGTTAACCGCCCGCGTCGGACTGATGAACTCAAGCGTTACGAGTTCCGCGTCGATGGACTCAAGCATTTCGATAAGGTAGGCCGCGTTAAACCCGATCTCGAATTTGGCCGGGCCGTTCCAATCGACCTGGCTAACCTTACCTGTTGCGGTCTTGCCGTCGTCGGACGCCTCGACTCCAACGCTCGCAGAGGATGTAGCGAGCTTCACGCAGTGGGTAATCTTATCGGTAACGGGTAGTAAGGACTTTGTTACCGATAACAGAGATTGCTTTGCTACCTTGAGCGTAAGAGTGTTATCGTCGGGCATCACGACGCGGTAATCTGGGTGCGGTTCCATAATTAACCTCCCTTGTACCGTTGCCGTGGGAATTCGGAACTCGACGGCATCCGGAACGGTATCGACCGGGGTTTCGTCGTTGTACCGAAATAGGCCAACCGTTATATGTACGGGGCCGGTATACTTTTCGGTAATCGATAGGACTCGGTCAAGCGTTTGCGTAAGCGGGACGTTCAACTCGTACAGGGCCGTGCTTTGTGGCACCTTAAGAACGTGCCCTTTTTGTTCAACCATTGCCGTACTTAACACGCCCGCAACACGCAAGCGGTGCCCGTCCGTACTCACACCGGTTAGTGTGCCGTCCGGGTTTACCTCAAAGACTATACCCGTCATGCTTTTACGGTACTCGTCGCGTGACACAAACGGCGAGCAGGCCCGAATAATGCCGCGTAAAGTTGCTGCATCAATGTCGATTTCGTGCTTTGGCGCGATAGGTCGAGCGGAGGGGTACTCGTCGGCGGGGAATGTACTTAAAGACGTACTTATTCCTCCCGCCTCGACCACGCAACCGGCTTCCGTTTCCGTCAACGTCACGAGGCCGGACTTAACGTTTTTCAACAGGTCGGTAAAGGTGGATTTATTGATTAAGACCGTGCCCGGTTCCGTTTCGCCGTTTAAACCGTTCGCAAGCTGTACTTTTGTTACTGTCTCAAGGTCGGTAAGGCTGAGACAGGTGCCGGTTTCGGTTGCTTCGATTACCACATTCTCGATGGCGGGAATTGTAGAGTTACGCGGAACCTTGCCGATTACTTTTAGGCCGGTTTTTAGTGCCTTAACGTCAACTGCTGTTTTCATTTCATTTCTCCCTTCTGATTTGTTGTTCTAACCGCCCGATACTTGAAATATTCGGGCTGTAGTTTTACATTCTCCCGGTCATGCCGGGGGAATGTTCTCAACTTCGGTTAGTTGTGCGTTTCCTCTGTTTCCTCAAAATCAAAGTCGAGATCAGAGATTAACGCCTCTGCGATTTCGCGGTAGTTAACCTCACTTAATGCGGCATTGAGTAAATCCGCATATAGGCCCACCGTTTCCGGCGTGTTGTCTTCCATTTCGGACCTGATGGCGTCGGCTAGCTCGCGCGTGGCAGTCTCCCGCCTAGAACTGTACCGACCGGCTTCGGATTGCTCGCAAATTTCGCGCGTGCGTTCATCCCAATATTCGTATGCGTCGTTATCTATCCATAGCTTACACGCCCATGTTTCGTAATTGCTCCAGCCATTGTAACCTTGTTCACGTTCCATATTTCTTACTCTCCCTTCTGATTTTGGTATTTGTTGAATAGTCCCTTAGTTGGAATTGAATCCACACAGCTAAACTGTACTAAGGGTAAACGGACTTAAGGACTAGTCGCCGTCGGCAAACATCTTCTCTTCCATGGTCGCTATCCGTTCAACGGCTCGCCGTAACTTCGCCGGGTTACCGTAGGTTGTACAGAACACAAAGCCATCATTATCTTCATGCAGTATCAACCCAATAACGCCGTCAAGTTCCGGGTACTCCGTCACGTCGTCGGCAGTTACGTCGTACACTCCGTACCAGTCTACGCCATCTTGGGATAAGCTAAACTCTTCGCTCGGTCCAAAGTCTTGAACGTGAAAATGCGGTACGTACAGCATTTCACCTTCATACTTACCCGAACTCGTGATATGTCCGGTTTCACTAACGGTAAAATCCCTTAACGTCTCTTCGCGTTTCATAGCCTGTTCTCCCTTCTGATTTGTTGTTTGTTGACGAATTGCTCCCCTAGCTCGCATTGAAGGATAGTCCTAAAGACACTAAGGGAGAATCAGAAGAAGGGAATCAAATTTGTCAAAGAACACTGACGGGAAAACTTTCAAGGGAGGTAACGAAACAAGGCTAACCGCTTTGATCTAATCGGCTTTTCATGGCCCTAAGAAGGGCGAAGCTTACTAAGCGGGAAAGTCTAACGGCACCTTAGAGACCGTTTGAAACCCTGTCAGCAATGTTAAAAGAACTTAATCAATCAACAATTAAACATACTACACCCGTATAACAAAGTCAAGGGTTTTCTGTAACTTTATGAAAATATTTTTGTGTCGCAGGCAAAGATTCACTTGACATACTTATACACTTGTGATATATTGAGGAAACAAAAATCAGAAAGGGAGAACATGAAAAGTATGAAGCTTTATAGGTTCCGCTTCTTAGTTAATCGGATAGCGGGACTGTTAGGCGCAAGCATAGCGTTAAACGGCAGGCCAGAATTCACAGCCCTTGCAAGACAAGAACTAAATAGGTATAACGTTCAAACGTTCGATCTGTCGGACGGGTTAAGGTTGAATTAGAATCGGGGAGGCAGCGAACGGAAACCGGTAAATATTACCGGTTTTCTTTTGGGGGGTAATCTTGACAAAAGAGTTAAGATAAGTCACTATACTACACAAACGTTTAGTAGTAACGACGCAAAGTTCCCACGCCCACCGTTTACCATTTTTGGCGCAATTTTTACCGTGTTTGACGCAGCCTAAATTTAACGTTAACAACCCGTTAACTAATACCGCGTTTATCGCTTGCTTTGACCGATATTTGCTTGCAGCCTGTCAGTGTTCTGTAAGTGAACGCTAACCGTCGATTTATCGGCTATTTACAAGGATTTCTTCTCTGCGTCCGTTTTGTGCCATTTTGTCACTGTTAAAATCCGATGATTTTGGCAGGCCGTGACAATTTGGCAAAATGTTGAGATCAGGGGAGGGAGGCGAAAACGCAGGCAGGTTGAGATGAGAATGAGGCAAAAGACCTCGGTATTATGCCACAGGTACCCCCGGTTTATACGCTATTTTCCAGGACACCCCCGGTCGAGTGTAACGTAGGTAGCGCATACGATAAACCCCTCTTTACCACTAAAAATTTGTTGAGTAGTTTGCTATATGTGTGACCTTGCTTTCTCGCCCAATCTTCACTACCTTACCTAGCGGAGCAATCGGTCTTACCGAAAACTCCCTTCTGATTAGCCCCTGACGCTACCCGGCGCAGGGGCATTTCTAAAATTCATTCTTTGCCACCAAACAGCCCCGTAGACGAGTTGGGGGTATCTTGGCACCACCCCAACCCCGTTCGTTCAGCCACACCTCCGTTTGACGGCAAAAACGCCTATCGTAGCGCGACACCCCCGGTCGATTTCCCGCCCGCAAGAGAATACCCTTCCGTTTACCATGTCTTTCGCTATACCGTACCGGATATAAACTGCTGGTTCGCTTAAGGGGACGGCTACTGGCTGAGACGTGATCCGCGTCACACTTCGAATTCTCGAAAAGTTTTCCACATTTCCACATAGGACTCAGGCTGTCTGAAATCGCAGTTTTTGCAGACACTATTAAATCTAAAGTATAATCTTAGAATAATATTATTATAGGCTTATACTAAGAGCTAAGAGATATTTTTTTTTATTTTAGTCCTACTAATAATATTTAAGTAACAAATAAGTTGTTACCACCAATAGATTTTGGGTAGCGTGGAAAACTTTTTGAGTATTACGGGTGTGTGGTAAAAATATTTTACGGTTGTGGTAAAACTCTATTGGCGGTCAGTTGTTTCCGTGTAACTTGTAAGTGATACCCCACGGACAACCTCTGAGGTGATAGTCGGGGTTCCGGCGAATATCGAGGCGTGGGGAGGGTCAGACCACGGTAGTTCAAATGGTAGAACAACGGTTTTGTAGACCGTAGGTTCAAGGTTCGAGTCCTTGTCGTGGCTCCGGGGGTGGAAATGCGGGTTCGATGCCTGTCCAACGTGCTTGCACGCTCTGGTCGTCTAACGGCTTAGGACGCCACCATGATTTTGTGGCGCTTGTCTCTGGGAGGGTGGCCGCGACTTGAAATCGCGTACCCGCGATGGGGTTCGATTCCCTAAGCGCCCTTGGTTTAATCTAACGTCCGTAGCTCAATGGTAGAGTAGCGGTCTCCAAAACCGCCTGTTGCGAGTTCGAGTCTTGCCGGACGTGCAATAATACCATAACGTGAAAAACCGGCTCAACGTCGTATCTATCGCTCCGTTGGGCCGGTAAAGATTTTTTTGGTCGGTACAGGATAGGAGCTAAACATTAACCCTTTCAGGTTCTTCACAGGTAGATTCTCGACAAAAAGCAAGGCTGACACGCAGGCGCAGGGTGCGCCGAATGATGTCAACCGTATGCTTCGACATCACCCGACGACTGCGGAAGAACTTTCCGGGGTTATCGGCGCGTCTATTGATCGCAGGGCATCAGCGGTGTCAACGCGCACAACCTTTCGTCTCGTGTACAGACAGAGTACGAAGAAGGGTGTTGAGGTTGAAACGCATCCGGCCCTCGATATTCTGAGCAACGGGGTGACGCTGTACGATGAACACCGCATCGAGTGGCCTAACTTTCCGTGGGCGACGGCGTTGGAGTTGGGGCAGAAGTATATCGACATCAAGGGCGCTACTTATTTCTGGGTTCAGCGCGGATCGTTGGGTGAACCTGTCGGACTAAGGATGTTAAACGGCTTCTTTGTTTCAACGATGCTTATGCAGGGCCAGTTGGCGTTTTCGTATGCCGGGCACATTATCCCGTTCAAGGATATGATGGTGATATACCAGGCTAACCCGCAGATACCGATGTTGGCGCGTGGTATCCTAACGGCGAACGAGGCGATAGCGATTACCATGACCTCGTTAGAGCAGTTTCAGTCGAACTTACTCCAGCGCGGAGGGGTGCCCCCGATCTACGGTTCCGTAGACGAGGATGTTGACGACCCGGACGATCTTAAGGCGTTAAGCGAAAGCTTCTCGCGGGATTTTCGCGGTGTCGAGAACGCGGGTAAAATTCCCTTCTTTGATAAGAACACGTCGCTCAAACCGCTCGGCTTCAATCCGAACGACTTAGGTATGAACGGCATTAAGACCGGCAACCGCGAGGACGTGCAGATAATTTTCGGCGTACCTGATTCCGTGTTGGGGTTGGCAAAGGAAATCAGCCGGGCGAATGCGGACGCAACGATATACTCGTTTTTGAGTAATATCGTTCAGCCGTTAGCGACCAGATGGGCTGTCGCGCTAACAGCCTTTGCGAGACGTGAGTTCGACCAAAAGCTCTTGTGGCAGGCGTTCGTGAATATTCCGGAGGACGAGTTACTCGTTTCGCAGGCGATGGCCGAACGTATTAAAGCCGGAGTGACCTCGATAGACCAGGAGCGCGAGGCACGCGGCGATGCGCCGTACAACCTGCCCGAAACTCGTGTGCCGCTTGTCAGTCAGAACTTGGTTCCGGTCGATCAACTCAATAAGGTGGTTGAGATACGGAATATGCAGTCAGTGAGTCCCGACTTAAGGCAGAACTCGTCCACGATACCTCGGCCACCGTCGAACGAACCGCCCCCTCCGAAACCGCCGAAGAAAAGCGCGGACACGGATAAGCGCATAGCGGCGGGGATGCAGGGTTATCGGGACGGGGCCGCAAAGAAGCACGCTACAAAGTGGAGCGTGATCTTCCGGGCACAAAAGAAAATGGTGCTCGATAAACTCGAACACGTCAACCTTAGCTCTCTTGGCGACGGAGAGACGAAAGACGTTCACACGACCGCGGCGCTTGCGGTCGGGATGATGTTCGACGAGAAGTTTTGGAACGATTACGTTCGTGAGCGAATGTCGTCGGCGTATCGTGGTACGGCGAACGGTGCGTACAGGGAGATGATAGACCTCATGGGCGCGTTGATGCCTCGGTCGCTGTCCGTAAATACGTCCGGGGTAGAACGGCAAATCGACGGTGTGAACGCGACAACGAGAGACGACCTAATCGCAATTATGGTGTCGATGATGAACGGCACGAAAGAACAGATCGCCACGGCGGTTACGGATAAGTTTAGCGACTACGCCGATTCCCGCGCAAGCCGAATTGGAGACTCCGAAGCGACGGCGCTTACGAACGCCGGGAGCACGAGAGCAATTCGAGATACCGGGTACACTCGCAAGCAGTGGGTGTCGATGGATGATAACCGGGTGCGCGAAACGCATCAAGTCCTCGACGGACAGACGGTGGAAGTTGACGAGCCGTTTGTCAGTCCGAGCGGAGCGCAGTTAATGTTTCCTGGTGATCCCGCTGCGCCACCCGACGAAACGATCAACTGTAGATGTCTAATTGTAGGAGTGTAATGAGGAAGGACGCGATTGACGAGTTAAAGAAAGAGGTTGAACGGCTGTCGGAGGCCGTCGAGCAACTGCTTAACGCTATACGCGGATTGTGGCCGCTTGCGCCTCCGGCGTATCCGGTTTACATACCCACGCCGGGGTATCCGCCTTACCCGACGACAGGGTGGACGTGGTAGGGCTGCTCAAGCGGTTTATCCTGTGGGTGTTCTCGATAGACCCCGAATGGATGGAGCGTAACGGATGGGTCAACGAGAGTATCGCTGGGGCGCTCGGCACGACTTTTTTCGTGCTGCTTGCAACAGCAGTTGGGTTGTCGCCCCTCACCGTAGTGCTTGCCACGATAATAGTGTTCAATGTCGTGAGCGTGCTGTACGAACTGTACGTTGACCCGCACGGATGGGAAAACGGCGTTGACTGTTACATGAGAATACCCGCTGAGGTGGTGGTTCTCACGGTTTATATACTCACTCGATAGCGAGAAGGATAGCATTGGAAATTTTTAAATCTGAACTCACGGCTGACGAGATGGAGGCCGCACGCATCGACTTGTCGAAGGGTGTTACCAAGGAACTTTCGCTTCAAAGCTACAACGCGGAGAAGCACGAGTCGGTTTGGGTAATGACCACCAACTCGAAAGACCTTGACGGCGACATCGTTCACACGGACGGGATAGACCACAAGTGGTGGAGAGACAAGGGTGCAATTTATTGGACGCACAAGCGAGGCGGTTTTCCGGTCGGCAAGCCGATGTGGGTAAAGCCTGAAACCGATGGTGCTCACAAGTCGCTTATCCTCGGTATGAAGCACAACAGTATTACGCCGGAAGGCCGAATGGTCGAGGCGATGGTGGCCGATAAGTTTCTACAGAACGGGTCTATCCGGTTTCTTCCGACCGAGCGACCGAAAGCGATCATCGAAGAAGAAAGTGGACGGACGACCGGCTTCGAGTTTCCGAAAACGCTGCTAATTGGTTTTGACCTCGTAGACATCCCTGCAAACCTTGAAGCTAACTCTCGCGGCTTTGACGAGGATATGGCTGAGTGGCTTGTCTCTAAGGGCTTCGAGGTTGAGGACGTTGCGAAGTTCGCGGATGTGTCCAAGGGTGTGATACCGTATAGCGGCGCGAAGAAAGCCGACAAAGGTACGGCGTGGAGCGGCTCAAAGGCGCGGGCCGAACTCAAGGCTTACGCCACCACGGACGGCAAGGTTGACGTTAAGAAGTACCGGAAGGGCTTCGCTTATCAGTCCGATAGCAACGCCGACACGCTCGGTTCCTGTAAGCTACCGTACCACTACGTTGAGAACGGCGAACTCGTCGTCGTGTGGGGTGGCGCTAAGGCGGCGATGGGCGCGGTACTTGGAGCACGCGGCGGTGTTGATATACCGGATGGCGACCGCAAGAAAGTATACAACGTTTTGTCGAAGGCTTACAGGGTGTTCGATGAAACGCCACCGGAGTTCAAGGAGTACGACGAGCTTGAATTTGTAAGGATGTTTCCCGAAGCGTACCCGGTTGAATCCGGCTTGCTACGGGAGGTCGAAACTCTGAAAGCAAAACTGTCGGAGTTCGACGAGTTTCAAAAATCGTTCGAGAAGGTTAAGGCAGACCTATTTGCGACGCAAGGGGCTGTAGAGACTTTAGTTGAGGGCCAGAAGGCAACTCACGTGAAGCCGACTGTCAAGTACGCTACGCGCGAGGACTTCGTGAAAGACCTCAATGGAGAAGTTAGCAGAGCAATAGCGAGGGCGAAGGGTCAGGTTCAACCCGATCAACTCTCTAACAACAAAGTCACAATTTAACAAGGGGCAAACTTGAAAGTTACTGATGCTACCGGCGCCGAGCAGGAAGTCTTGACGCAGGACGAAGCAAAGTCTCTGATGGTTGAGACTGTCAGCAAGGCTGTCGCTGACGCTCTCAAGCAGAACGTGAAAGAGGCCCAAGTCAACGGCACAATGAAGGTTGACTTCGAGGCCAAAGCGAAGGCGTTCTCGAACGTCATTCGTGACGAATTTAAAACCAACAGTCAGCGCACTTCAAAGGCGCTCGATCTGTCGGGTAACGGGGTACTCGAACCTCAGTGGTTGACCGACATCTTTATGGTGCCGGACATCGACGGCGTGATGGAGAACATAGCTGACGTTCGCACTGTTGGCGCAAGAACCGTCAACTATCGTCGGGCGGCTCAGGCGGTTCAGATTTACAGAACCGATGTCGGCGCGAAGAATCAGTCCTCGAACGGCATGACGTTCAGTGGGGCAAACTTCACCGCCCATGACTATACTGCGGCTGTGCCGCTTTACGAGTCTGACATCGAAGATGCCGACTTCAACGTTGGCGCTTACGTTGCTCAGGCCGCAGCCAAAGCGAGAAGCCGTCTGATTGACGAACTCGCCTTCACTGGCGAAACTGGCACGACCCCGTTTGCGGGCTTGCTCAACCTGACCGGCGCGAATAAGATTCAGTTGGCGACAGGTAAGGGGTACAACGCTATAACCGGATGGGACTTCGATGCCCTCGGTTATATCGTTCAGCATACCGCGAAGAAATACAAGAAACCCGGAAACAGGTGGATATGGCACCCCGAAGTTTCTTGGCAGTTCGGATTGCAGAAGAGTACAACCGGCTTCTATCTGGCCAACAATCTGACTCAGGCCGGTCTTGCAATGCGGCCTATGGGATACGATTACGCGGAGAGTGACCTGCTTCCCGACGTAGCCGCTATCGCGGTCTCCACTCCTTTCGGTCTCTTCGTGGATCCGAAGCAGTTGGTAGTCGGCCAGAGGCTTGATATGCAAGCGCGAATCTCTTACGACGCAGTGTTGACGAACGTGGACGGTACCGTTTCGTTCAGCGCCGCCGAAGAGAACGGAGCCGTAATCTTCTTCCGGTTCAGGCTTGGTATGGGCGTTGGCACGGATGCCGCAGTTGACATCCTTGCGACAACCGCAAGCTAGTCGTTATGGGGTGGTAACACCACCCCACTTCTTTGCTTTTAACCAATAAGAGAGACTATGAAAAATATTCTTGATCCTATTAGGAATCTTGTAAGAGTAGACGTATCACAGGGCTACGCTGCGGGTGACACGTC
>JAEHJW020000527.1_pt1 | contig 12145 bp, 11 predicted proteins | sample 9271431 | NCBI WGS metagenome assembly JAEHJW02
ATCTTGCTTAAGCCCCGATCACTTTAAGGAGTCGTTATGTTGACAAGTATTACTTGGGATGGGCACGTGTTAGCCAGTCCTGTTAGTGGGTCTGGAAGTTCCGATCAGCATGGTGAAACGGTGGAACTCTATATCCACCGAATTCACCAGCGTTATACGATGTTTCCAGATTCGAAATGGGGATTAATTGAAGCGATAGCTATTGCTGCACCCATGACTAACTATGCCCAGTGGCAAGGGTTTCTACAGGAACGCCCGTTAGAGGAAGTGATTGAGTTTTACCAACGGGCTTCACGCTACGGCTTACTAGGTAAGAAATTGCAAATGATGTTCATGGCAATCACGCCCACAGCCGTAATTACATTGGTAGTAAACGCTCGACAGTGCGGTGTAACATGTACTGCCAGGGAGATACCGATGGCGATTGGCCATGAGGCTATGGCTGCGGCTGTGTTGATGCGTTTGGGCGCCCCGGCGGATATCGCATGTGGTATACGGGTAATGCAGGCCGATCGCAATGACGGCCCATTACGCATCAACTCCGTGACCGATGTACCGGATTTGAACGTAAAGCATATACCGTCTCGTACCCCTGAACCGTGGCATCAGCGAATCACCAGTTACTGTACGCGAGATGACGTCGACGCCTTTCTTCAAGCAGCCAAAGTAAAATCAACATAACGGACAAAGCTTGCCTCCCCTAGCCGTGTGGCTAGGGGAGGCAAGACTTAGAGATACGGATCGATCGTTTGTTCGATGGTAGCAAGCACGTCATTTGCCGTCTGGCCATGTAATGCTTGGTTAAACAACCGTCCTTGGCGCATACGTCGTACCCAGTGTTTGATCCGGGTGATGTACTGCGCATTGTAGCTGCTGTGCTGTTGCTGGTTAAACGCCAACAGAAACCCCAGGATGGGTAGGCGTGCCAGGAAGATGGCCCATTCCACCTGTGTCATGTAGGCCAATTCCGGTAAGGCTAACCAGGTATGGTAATCCCCCACCGTGATCATGGGCATGGCACTGATCCAGTCATCAAAACTCAAGGCCCGCTTCTGCATGTACTCCAGCGCTTCATCAAGCAGATGATCCACGATATCCCGCTGATACCCAATATAGAACGGGTTGGCATCGGTCTGGGTCACGACGGGTCGGTTCAAAGCCCGGCTCATGAGTCGGTTTGCCATCGTGCCATCCAGATGACTGGCTAAGGCGTTGGTGAGTGGATAGGCTACCAGGAACTGTTCCACCGTGGGAGGTGAATCCGGATTGGTTGCCACAAAGCGTTCCCACCAGCACTTGTGCTGGAAGGCTAACATGGCCAGGTTCACCACCCATACCGCACGCCCTGACCCCGTTACTCCACGACCACTTCCGTCAAGAAAGGGTAATGTGAAATCGTTGTAGGGGTGACTTAATACCCGAATGGGCATAAGGGTTTCCCACGTAGTGCGGGCATCGGTTAAATCAAACGAATCAATGGTACCGATGATGACCTCATCAATCCCTTCTCCGTAAAATACGCCTGGCCGCTGCATGCGTCCCGCGCCCCACACCGAGGTGATCCGCAGCGCCGAAGCCAACATAAGCGCCAAGTCCGATACCGCCCAGAGATACGGCTCATCCCGTAAACCCATCGAGACATTTAACGAACCTAAGAACCGAACCAAGAGGTGACTGCCGTCTACCCGCATCCCGGCCTGGCGGCGGTAGTTAACCACCTTGGATAAGTAGAGTTGGTATTGTTCCACCACTTGTCGCCGGCGGGGGAGGGATGGTAACGACCGAAGCATTCGGTCAGGGCCTCGCAAGATGTCTTCCATCGAATGTCCCCATCACCCGCTAGGCCTAAAAAGTAACCCGTACCCCCACTACAGCCGTAGCGTGGGTGCTGGTCGTCATAGTATCGCGACTTTTCATCAGGAGTATCCGTAAAAATTTATTGACCTACCCATCCTATGGAGGATTACACTCCAGTTCCTAGAGCCTGGTGCTTTAGGACAGGAGACTTTACGTCTCACCCCGGTCTTACGGAGATTCGCGTTACGGGTAATTCGAAGTAGACGTGGCTACGGGTAAAAAACCATCACGAAGCTAAAGATCTACGGATACATATTACCCCTATGACAAACGCCTGAAGCTTCAGACGTGCTGTCTCCTTAAGGTTCAAATTCCATCTCAGCTGAGGAATGCTTCACCATGGCAATCAACAACGAAAACGACAAGAACAAGGGCACTGTGCCGAATCCCGCAATTGCCGACGCTTTCAAGCAGGCCGACATTCGCGCCGAAGAGCAGGCTGCCGGCGAAGCTCCGTCGCGCCGTCGTCGCTCGGAGAATCGCGGCGACGTGACCGCCGCGTCCATCAACACCCACTTCCGTCGCTCCATGAGCCGCGCGCCGACCAGCCAGGCCGTGATCGAGTTCGAGAAAGCGTTTACCAAAACGCTCGCTGAGTCCGAAAACAACGATGCGGACTATCCGGTCCAGATCGCCATCCGCAGCATCGATTCGGGCGCCAGCCAGGACGTGGCCATCGCCACCATCCTCGTGTGCGCTCACTTCGAAGCCCAGGGCAAGAAGCAGCTGGTGGTGTTCATGATGCTGGTCGAAGGGTCGATCGGCAACATGGCCTTCACCGAGATCGCCGTACCGGGCCGCAACAAGCCGGTGCAGCTCCAGCTCACCGCCGGTGATTACGCGGTGGAGAGCCTGTGGTCGGCCATCGTCAACAAGCTCGAAGGCATCTACGGTTCGGATTACAACATCCAGCCCGTCGGCAACTTCACCCTGCCGCGTACGATCGATCCGGTCAAGGATCAAGCGGTCATCCGTTCGTCCTTGTTCGCGGCGACTTCGGCCATCGATACCTACATCGAGAACAACTTCGCCATCGGTTCGGAGCCACTGACGATCCAAGTCGTGACCAACAAGGCCACCAACTCGATCATCCTGGACCTCAACTCCGCACCGGCCACCAGCGCCACCGGCCTGCCGATCCGTGACGATCTGGCTCTGACGCTGCGTTCCACCGTTCGTTCCACCGCCCTCGGTGTGCCGGACAAGCTGGTTCCCGTGGTGACTCTGCGTGGTTACGTCAACCTCGCCTTCACCATGCCACCGGCCCCGTCCAGCATGCAGCAGCGCCCGGACACGCGTCGTTTCACCCCGATGCTGATCCTGACCGATGTCGAGTCCGATTCCAATCTGGTCACGCTGGAGACTCAGCTGCTCGGTCTGGCGATGACTCCCGTCATCGATTACAACGATCAGTGGCTGGCGCCGTTCATGCCGAATGCTACCGCGCGTCAGCCGGGACGTGATCTCGGTGCCGTCGGTTTCGAAGTCAACCTCTCGGGTGACGAGAACGGCAAGCCGCTCGGCAAGGAAGACCTGAGCGTCATGTCCACCGCCGAGATCTACCAGCTGACCCGGATGGCGATCTTCACCGACGATTCCCTGCATGTCTACATGCTCATCGGTGAGTCCGATCCGCTGACCTGGATGAACTCGGTGTTCCTGGATGCCGCCGTGGGCGGTAACGGTGCGGCATACGACGCGATCGTGCGGGCAGCGGACAATCTGACCGGCCAGGTCTTCTCCAAGGTCTTCACTGGCGGTCCGATTGCTCACCTGACCAACACGCGCATGCACCAGGGTTACTTCACCGACGACAACGGTGATGTGCGTGACCTGAACGACATCGACTATCTGTGGGTGCTGAACCGCTGCGGCAAGGCGAACATCGAGCTGGCGTACCAGTTCGCGGACACGTTCCTGGGTACCGACGATCCGACCGCTCAGCTGGCCGACCGTTGGGAGATCATCACCAAGCTGGTCCCGAGTGCAACGCTCGTAGGCTACGCCCAGCTGGTCGAGATCGATCCGACCTTCCTGATCAGCCTGACCCAGTCGACCGTCCAGGCCGGTCTGGCCATGCGTGCCAGCAATTCGCTGGTGGACTTCAATAACGCGCGTGGTCGTGCCAGCTACCAGGGTGGCGTCGGCCTCAACAGCCGTCTGGTCAACGACACGCTCGCCCAGTCCGTCCCCGGTCGCACTGGTCGCAGTGGTCCCACGTCCTTCGGTATCGGCATGAACCGTCAGAACTACCGTAACACCCGTTAAGTCGGTTGATTCATCGCACTAAAGCAATCGCGGTAAACGATGCCCCCTCCCTTCACGGGGAGGGGGCATCCTCTGCGACTTTTTCCCTTAGATTAAAGACGTTGTTTAATCGCGATAGTAATGGAGTGATGAGTCATTGACGATTCATCACTTACCCGCCACGGAGACACCCACCCGCTATGGCCATTTCCGCTGAAATCATCGACATTGATGAACTGTTCAATACCGCACCGCGTCCGCCACTGATCGTAAACGATTTCAATATCTATTCCGAAGCTGATCGGGAAGAAATCGATCGTTTGATTATTACCCAATACGGTTCTGACTTCCTGGAAGTGGAGCCATCGTGTTATTGTGGGGTGACGAAAGGCGGCCACCTTCAAGGCATCGTTTGCCCTCACTGTAATACCCAAGTCATGGCTGTGACGGAGCGGCCGTTGGAAACCTCGGTGTGGCTGGGACTCCCTAAAGGCGTCAAAGCGTATATCAATCCGAAAGTGCATGCGATCCTATCCAAGCGCTTGACGATCGCCAAATTCAATATTCTGGAACATCTGGTAAACCCTTCGCTGGGACCACCGGAAACCAGGAATCCCGTCGTACTAAAGTATTTGAAACTGGATATTCCTCGGGGTATCAATTACTTCTACGACAATTTCGATGCAATCATTGACAAGTTGGTCGAAGAAAGCATCTTAGTCAAAGACACGGAAGATCGGCAAGGGGGAGAAGGGAAACTCAACTCGCTTTTGAACTTCCTAAAGATGTATCGGGACATGCTGTTTTGTCAGCATTTACCGCTTCCCACCAAGTTAATGCTGATTACCGAAAAGACCCTGACGACTACGTTTGCGTCCTCGAATATGATGCCGGCGTTAAATGCCGTTCGCACCATTTCGGAAACCGTTAACCCGCCGTCACCGTTGTCGCTTAAGACACTGCAATCCCGAGCCATGAAAGCCAACAGCTTAATGACTCAGTACAACGAACAGTCCTTCAAGGAGTTCTTTGATCAGAAGGAAGGTTGGTTTCGACAGCATGTGTTCGGTACGCGTTCTCACTTTACTTTCCGAGCGGTAATCAATTCACTGACTGATCCGCATCATTACGAAGAGCTGCACATTCCCTGGTCGCTCGGCGTCATGGTGTTCCGACTCCATCTGCTTTCCAAGTTGATTCGGACCGGATGGACCATCCGTGAAGCACAAACCTTGCTGGAAGAGAATACTCTGCGCTATAACCCGGTGCTGGATAACCTCTTTAAGGAGCTGATTGCCGAAGCGCCGGGCGGGCGTATCGCGGTACTGTTTCAACGCAATCCGAGTTTGCAACGCGGTAGTATGCAGTTGTTGTATATTACCAAAGTCAAACCCGATGTGGAAGTGCGATCGGTGTCTGTGAGTGTCTTGGTGTTACAGACATTTGGTGCTGATTAACAATAGATGTTGAAAATCTATTAAAGTCCTCCCAGCCAGCAATGGTTGGTGTAGTATCTCCTTAATTGCTGGAAACCTCTGAAGGCTCGGTAGCTACAACGCAAGCCGAAAGGCTAAACGTGAATGCTGGAAAATACACGAGTTATAGGGCAATCAGCAGCGAAGCGCCTTTCTCCCGACTTATGACGGAGGATGGTGAACGTTCAACGACTATCCCGTAGCGGGGAGTAGAGCCAAGTGGCTCAAAATAGGAGACCGCTTACATACTTGACTACGCTGGGAAAACCAGTGCCATTGCAAGGGTGTGAGTGGAAGATATAGTCTCGTCTCTAGCGAGAGTTAGAGCTGCACCAAGTTGCACTAAAAGGTGCGAGTGTAGTTTAACGAACTACACTGAAGATAACGTTCGATGGTGACGCTTTAAACGGTATGTTGATTCTGGACAACCGTGTATTGCGTAAAGTAAATCGATTGGCGCCTCACCTGACCGTCTTAGATACAGGTAAGCCGCGATCTCTGTCTCGAACCATGAAGATGCCGGAACCAGTGGTTACAACTTCGGCCTCATGGATGCACCGCGGTAAATAACCGTTCTAGCACTCCCTAGACTCTCGACAGAGAGTCTAGGGAGTGGCATGTGTGAAACATGCGGGATTGAAAGTAGTTTTAGAACCACATTACTCACCTGTAACAGCACGATCCATTTTGACCCTACCCGAGGAGATCAAGACTCATGGCACTGTATCCCACACCGAAATACGTTGTTGGTGATCACGTAGTGGTTCGTGTTGGCGCCCTCTGTGGTGACGATGTGATGATCGAAGGTCAAGTCACAGCGTATTACCTCGGGGAAGAAAAAGATTTTCCTACCGATCCATACTGGTATAAGATCGATACGCTTCCCAAGTTGTGCGGTGAGTCGAAAATTACAGAAGTGCGAGAAGACATTGCGATAGCCGCGTAGTGTTCTTACATTGACGGCTAAACGTGTGTAGCTTTCCACCTACCCCTACCCAAATAAGGTGACCTTACATGGCGCAAATTCTTCAAGGCGGCAATGCGGCCGTACAAGCGTTGCTGTATGGCGACGTGGATCCCGGTACGCAACGGTACTTTGAATCGCAGCGCCAGTCAACCTTCGGAAATTTAACGGAGACTGCCCGATCCTTTGCTAAGGAATCCATACAGCGCTTTGGGTTCATGGCAACCGAGCGTACCAAGCGGTTGATTGGTGACGTGCGTCGTGCAGCTAACTGGGCATGGCACGGCGATTACATTCGTCCACTGCGTACCATTGACGATATCCAACTGGCTAGTCCGGTCATGATTCGGTACGTCATGGCCGAGCCCATGACCCGGGCCATGTACCATCAGGGCCAGGTATCGGGCTACGATGAAGCGTATGTGGATCACCACCCAACCCGTATTGGTGAAAACCACAGCGACTATACGCGGGTCATGAACGGCATTGTTGTCGTGGACGAAACGCCCGACGATGAGGGCGAGTACGGTTGGACCGCCACGACGTATCTGGATGATGCCGAGCCGGAAGAAGAGCAGTTGGACTTTTCCCAGCAATTGGATATTCTGGAAACCTGGGCCCACGTGCGGCAAGCCATCGTGGATCGCGGTAAGGATCCTACCAGCTTATGTCACGCGTCACTGGAATAAATGCATAAGCCCTCCTCCTATACCGGAGGAGGGTGCTTCGCCGTCGGCGATTTTTTTCTTTCACTCTTAGTAGGATATGCTCATGGCCTCGAACCCCGTTTTGACCCTTTCCACGAAGGGCCTGTTGATGGGCGTCGCCGAACGTTTGGATTACGTGTACGCGTGTTATCTGGGCTCACAGGCGTCACAGTCGTTCCTGTATAAAGGTAGTGTGAAATCATTACAAGCCACTATTCAGGAATTCGGTACGGAGCCGTCCCAATTAAAGTCGGTGATTGAAGCCGACCTGACGACCATGTACATGGGGGTGTTCGATGCCGTGGATGTGAATGTAACTGTCACGACACCGGCCACCGACGGATCTAATCGATTTAACATCGCCATTGACCTTATTGTAACCGATAAGGGCCAGACGTATTCACTTGGCAAAGAGCTTCAGTCCATCAATGGCATTGTTACCCAACTTCTCACCAGCAATAACGGATTCCCACCATGACCGACATCAACCACTCTGATCTTGTCAACCGTCTCCGCATTATCCAGAACATGCGAAGCATTCTGATTCAGCCTCCTACCGATGAACTGCGTCGTTTGGTAGCTGATCAGCTGGTAACTGAAACCAACCCCGACATGAAGGCATTTCTGAATCTCATGGTGACCGATAACCAGGGCAACCGAGAGATTGCCGCCACCGTATTCAAATCGATGGCTGATCGGTTGATTTCGGATGAGCAGACTGGCGTCAGTAACCTGAATGTGTCGGTGGATGCGCCGTCGGTAGTGCCCGCACCGGTTCTCGACGAACCCTTACCCGTGATGCCGTTATCACCCGAAGGTGCTGCGAAGGCCATTAAATCCATGGAAGAAGCTGCTTCAAGTATCGAGGCTCCCACGGTCGTGGCTCCCACCCAGGCAGCCGTTGCCACAATTGAAGCTGCCACCGTTGTTCCCGTGACAGCGCCGTTCTACAAGCAAGCCGATAATCTGGAAAGTGTCGGCTGGGCACTGACGTTGCCAGGGCAAAATGAGCCGCTACCGTCCAAGACCTACACCATCATCCGGTCGAATGCACCCGAGGACGTGTTGGATTCGGTAACCCTGACGCACCTGACCGGGTTGATCTTCGGGATTCAGGGTCAGCCGAATATTTCCCAGGGATTCGGATTTGTCTGCCCTTTGACGGAGAAACTCTTCTCTGTCCCAAAGGTATCGGATCCGCGCTGCACTCTGAAAATCAAACTCGAACTTCCCAACGTGTTACCAGTGTGGGATGAACACGCCCTGATTGGTTCGGAGGTGGCAGCTTACTACCATACGGCGTATCAGCTGATGGCGAAGGGGTACCACTTCCTGGTGGATCTGGAAATCATCCCGTACAAGAACAGTTTCATCTGTTCCATGTCGCCGGATATTCGGATCGAACACAAGGAAGGTTTGGTTCGGGTGGGAGATCTCAATGCTCTGCAATTTGCGGCCAGTAAACTGATGTTTGCCGGCTTTACTGCCGAGGCAATTTACCGTGACTGATACCACTTCCCCCACACCCCCACCCAAGGGGTTACCGCCGCGAACCATTCTCATTGAAGCACTGCGTGAATTCAAGGAACTGGGCCCGGATAATCCGAGCATTCCCGAATACGTCTTTCGGGATTTCGTTAAGTACCTGTACGACCCAGCTACCGACAAGTTTGATACGGAGCTGTGGTTGCGCACGTTTGGCGATTTCAAACACGCCATCAACTTGACGGATTCGGCAGGCGCGGTTGTACGCGTTTGCCCACCCCTGATGGGCATGCTCGAAACCAAGATCGTGGACCGCGCTGAATCCCTGGCCACGTTGTCGGAAATGGCTGCCTTAAATGGTCGGCGACATGCGGCGTTAGGACAACGTACGCTTCAGGATGGACTGGATTCTTACAAGGCCGGTAACATTCAAAGCGTACGGCAGAATTGGGTGGACATTCTCACCGAGTACGGCGTGCTTAAGTCCGCGGTTGGCGAAGGCCCGGCTGCCAAGTTAGAAGATACCCTTCTGACAATGGAAGGCGACGATCTGTAAATAGCATGGCCCCGAGAAGTTCTCGGGGCCATTATTTAGCGAGTGCGCACATGCATGCTACAGTAGGACGCCCTACCCGGGAAACCATTACGGCCCGCACCCGTGACCTTAACATCGCGTCTTTTTCCGATGTTCATCTGGGTCACCCCCAAACCCCCACAGCTTTGATTTTAGCTAACCTAAAGAAAGCGTTCCCCGATACACCGGAAACGGGTGAATTGGACTTGATTTTCTTAGGTGGTGATTTGTTCGATGCAGCGTTGCAGTATTCCAGTGATTTGATTCGCCCGATCGAACTATGGCTGTACCAGTTTATGTCCATGTGTGCTCGACGAAACATTGTGTTGCGGGTTCTTGAGGGCACTCCGTCGCATGATCGCGGTCAGTCAAAGCACCTGATGAAAATTCTGAGTATGACCAATCTGCCGCTGGACTTTCAGTACATTGAAACCATCAGTGTCGAACATATCGAATCGCTTGGAATCACGGTACTCTACGTGCCCGATTTCACGTCTCCCGATACCGACAAGATTTGGCATCAGGTTCAGACCGCCATGTCCGAGGCGGGAGTCACGCATGTGGACTACGCCAATATCCACGGTGCGTTTACTTACCAAATGCCGCCCATGGTGCACCACGCCTGCCATGTGATGGAGCGTTACCTGGGGATTGTACGCAATTACATCTTCACAGGCCACATTCACCTCTCCTCAGTTTACGATCGGATTCTGTCCAACGGCTCGCACGATCGGTTAGCCCATGGGGAAGAAGAGGATAAGGGGCACTGGCGCGCCAAGATTCGTACGAGTGGTGAAGATGATTTTACATTCAAGGTTAATACTGGGGCTAAAATCTACCGTAGCATTGACTGTACTGGACTCGATTTAGACGCCGCTATGGAAGCCTTATCCGTAGTCCAAGATTTACCGCTGGATAGTGCTGTGCGGATTATTGCCGAACGCGGTCATCCTGTGCATTTAAGTCTTTCCAGTGTGCGTAAGTTGTACCCGCACGTTCTTTGGACAACGAAGTTGGTAGATATTGCCGATGCCCAAAAGAATCTCTTGGTTGACTTACGTGAGACGTTTCAAGAACTGACGTTAACCCCCGAGAATGTAAAAGTCTTATTGTTGGATCGATTACGGCGAAAAGGAATCGATGATGCCTTATTGGCTCGCTGTGAAACCACTTTGAACGATTTCGTGTAGGAGAACCCTTATGTCAGTGCTGACAGCTTTGGCTGAACGCGAGAAAGGAAGTGTACCAATCTCGATGGGGACAGCATTGGCAGTACAGGGACTTTTGGGTACCTATCCCGAACGACCGGAATCGCCGCCCCCCATCCGTACCTTTAAACAGGTTTGGTTTAACGTATACACACTGTACCGTAACCTCATTGCGACGCTGAGCGCCGAACAGCATCGCGCAGCATTACCGGGTGAGTTAGCTAGTGCGCTCACGGAAGACATGCTGGGGGCAGCATCAGCCATTAGCACGCAAGCGCGTCATTGCGAGGCGATCTTTTATTTGAACGATTACAGTAACCTGGCAAAAGCTTTTCCTCATGCCAAGATACGTGTTCCTGCGACTCAAATCCAAGAGATCAATGCAACTTTGGAACACGAGACGCTTCGAGCAGTAATGCGCGCTAAACCTGATGTAACTTTCCGCAGTTACGGTATTCGGATTGAAGGGCATCATCCAGCGACTGCTATGTTGACGCATTTTCCAGTGGACCTACTTAACCGATACCAATTCGATCAGCTGCAATTAATCGAATCCAATACCGGGAAACTCAAAGGTCCGTCACAATGGAATACCAAGTTGACGGTGAAGGAGCAAGTAGATTCATTACCCTTCAACGCGTTTACCCTGCAAATTTTTGGTGACCGTTCAACCCAGTTTAATCCACAATCCATTGCGTTGCGTCGATGTGTTTTGGAATTGGCGCAGAGTAAAGATTGGACCTCGGTAACCACCATGGAAAAGATTAAACTTAACATCAGTAGCGTCAAAGACCAAGACCTCCTTAAAGACTTACAGCGTTTTCTGTAAGGAATAGAGCACCCTACCGTAGTTCTTCACCCGCCTCAACGATGGTGTGTGTCGAGACCGATCACGCCACTTACTCACCTTGAAGGATTCCTCGCTATGAGCGAAGGTTATAACAATGCCGGTGGCGCTCCGAAGAAAGAGCGCCCCAAGTTTGCCCTGAATGATTTTCGGTTTCGACTGACGGGCCAGACCCGACTCGAAGGCGGTGAGCGTCCCCCGGTGCTCGGATTTGACATCGATCAGGAAGGGATTTCACTGAACGCCTACACCAACGTGCAAGGCGATGACGATAACGGTCGCATCAACGCAACGCTGAGTCTTCAGGACTCCTTGCTGATTGTGATCATGCTGGAGAAAGCCGAACAGCTCTCACCGGGTGCACATGAAGACCTGGCGATTGCCAATCGTCGGTGGGATCGTCAAGCCAATCGCATGGGTGAGCCCAAGCTGGCCATGACGGTGCGTGTGGGCCGCAACGATCGCGGCGTGATCTATATTCAAATCTCGTCGTGGAAGCGTACGCGTCCAGTGATCACGATCGATATGTTACCGTCCAACCTGGTTCGTCTCTTGGACGAACGCGGTCAGCCCGCTGCTGCTGACAAGGTTTCGGAGAAGTATGCGTTGGCGTGGGCACTGGCCCTGTCCAAGCTCCTACCGCAGACCGCACATGACCATTACACTCCACCCAAGCCCCGTGCTGCACCGGAAGGTGGCTACGGTGGTAACCGTGGTGGCCAGGGTGGTGGTGGTGGCAATTACGGCGGTGGTCAGCGCGCTCCGAGTGGTGGCCAGGAGA
>JAEHJW020007644.1_pt1 | contig 12137 bp, 24 predicted proteins | sample 9271431 | NCBI WGS metagenome assembly JAEHJW02
CGAATCGATCATTTTTTCTCGCCTTGCGAGAGTCGGGCTGTCGTAATCCATCATTTTTCCCCTCTGTGTGCGTGGCATAGCGCCAAGAGCATATCGCGGTGCTTGCTCCAGAACGCCAGGGCGTCATCGTCCATGCCCGATATGGCATCGTCGTCGAGCTCTGCCCATGCCTCATGTGTATGGCGCTCGCAGCCAATGCGCATGCATGCCGCCGTTATCAAAACTGGCCACCTAAGGCCTGTTAAAAAGATAGGGTTTTTGTCCAAGATTTCGCCCTCGAGGTCCGCGCCGGTCAGGCGCGCGCCGTTCAGGTTCGCGAGGGTCAGGCGCGCGCCGTTCAGGTCCGCGCCGTTCAGGTTCGCGCCACGCAGAGTGGCGCCGTAAAGGTCCGCTCCGTAAAGGTCCGCGCCGTTCAGGTTCGCGCCGGCCAGGTCCGCGAGGGTCAGGTCCGCGCCGGTCAAGTTGGCGCAGGTCAGGTCCGCGCCACGCAGATTGGCGTCGGTCAAGTTGGCGCGGGTCAGGTTCGCTCCGTAAAGGTTCGCGCCACGCAGATTGGCGCCGGTCAAGTTGGCGCGGGTCAGGTCCGCGCCGTTCAGGTCCGCGCCGGATAGGTCCGCGCCGGTCAAGTTGGCGCGGGTCAGGTTCGCGCCGTAAAGGTCCGCGTCAGCCAGATTCGCGCCGGTCAAGTTGGCGCAGGTCAGGTTCGCGCCGGCCAGGCGCGCGCCGGATAGGTTCGCGCCGGCCAGGTTCGCGCCGGACAGATCAGCCCTTGCGCCGCCTTCTCCCCGCAGCCATTTCACGTGATCGGCGAGTACAGTGCTTAGTTCTTCAATTTTCATAACGAACTCCAGTCGAAAGCATCAAAGTAAAGAAATCATACCGCAGCTCATTCGTGAGCGCAAGCAATGATTGCGAATAAACACGACCATTGGCCGAGATTTTTTGAATAATCTACGGCATCGTTCGCCACACAAAAGCCAGTACGCCGACCACCGTCATGGCGAAGCCAAGTACCAGGCCAAGAGCAAACGGGGCTCGAACAGCGTCAGTTTTTGCTGTGGCCGTCGGAAAGTAGCATGCAATCATCAAAGCCAGACCTGTAGCCGTCATGTCAGTAACTCCTTAAAATGGAATTTCGTCATCAAATGAGGCCTCGGCCCTGTCGCCTTGTTTTGTGGCGGGTCGCTCCTCTTTCTGCCTGCTGTCAATCATCTGCAGAGACTGAACGCGAACCTCTGTCGTGAAACGATCTCGACCATCTTTGTCTGTCCACTTTCGCGTGCTTAAAGAGCCTTCGACATAGGCTTTGCTGCCCTTGCGCAAATAGTCGCGAGCAATCTCTGCAGTCTTTCCGAAACACACACAGCGATGCCATTCTGTAGACTCCTGCTTGTTTCCTTCCTTGTCTTTCCAGGTCTCGGACGTGGCCAGCGAAAAAGACGTTATAGCCTTCCCGCTGAAATCCTGGCTCTCAGGATCACTGCCAAGCGTCCCTAAAATGATGATTTTATTGATGCCTCTCATTTTCTTCCCCTTACGTTGTTTTCTAGGACGTCAAGCTCAGCCAAAAATCTTACCAACTCTTCCTCATATCCTTTCATGTCAATATCGGCTGCATAGACCCTGCGCGCGATAAACTGCAGATGATCAGGCAAGCGCGGGTCAAAGCTCACGAAATCGCACCACGCTGCTCCGCTAATCAGAAGGTTATGCGTGATCTGAGGCATGTAATGCTTCGGTGCCCCATCAAGCTCGAGATAGGAAAGGTGCGTTGCCGTTTTCGGGCATTTAATCTCAATGATTCCCTCCATGTCTTGGAGATCCCCGTCGAGTGACGCGCCGGCTGCAAACCGTGTTGACCGAAGAAATCCGGTCTGTCTGACCATATCGCCCGTCAGTGACTCATAAGCCATGCGTGCGAATGGTTCATTTTCGACCCCCCACGCCATCTCTTTCGAGAAGTAAATATCTGGCCCAGGATTGCCGGTAAGTCGTTCTGCGAGAAGCTCGATTCGATAATCGCGCCTTGCTGCAGCCTCGCCAGATTTGATCTTTGCCACGACGCAATCAGCGCGACTTCCGGTCACCAGGCCAATGCGCGCTTGCTTCCATTCATCGGAGCCCTGCTCGACGTCGATAATCTCAAAATGGCGCATCATCCACCTCGGCGGGTTCGGACGTCTTGAGCTCATTGCCGCGCACTGCCACGGCGTCTTTGATCGCTGCATAAGCCGACATGTCCTTGGTGTCACGACACTTGGCAGCAAGTCCCTTCCAGGCTTCCGTGAGCTCATCCAAGGAATTGATCGATGAGATCAGGGCCAGCGACGAATCGACATCGACTGTTTCGATGACCTGAGCCGGCCCCATGTCTTTCTCGACAATCTGGCGTCCCTCCATTTCTTCGGCAGTTGGCGCGGCACCAATCTCGGGGAAGGCCAAACGAAGAGCCTGTGCTTGGGCGCATTTTGCGAGCTGGCCACGAGGACGCTTGGCCCACATCGCATTTGGGGCAATCGACTTCTCCTTGCCGCCCGCAATCGCGTAGTTTTCAATCCAGTATTCAATGACCGAAAACTCGGCAATGACCCCGTTTGCAAGGATTCTTTTCGCCGTGACCCTGCAATATTCGGGATATTCGACCTTCACACCGTCGATATTTTCTGTGACCATTGGACCGAACTCGGGTTCGGTCATTCCCGCGAACTGTCCGGTCCGTGCTGCTTGAATTCGATAGAGCCCGATGCCAGGCATGATCACGTCGCGCATGCGGCCAAGCTTGCGATCCCACATGGGGACGATGTGGACCGGCTTTTGCATTACATCCAAAGATGTTGCCTTGCAGTACGAGACTGCCAAGGAGATGCTGTCTTTCGACGCTCCAGGGTAGATGCTGCTCTCTAAAACCGCTATCAGCTGATCTTCCACCAGTGCTATTTCGTTACTCATGTCCCCTCCTAGACCTTGTGGCCAACGCGACGGATGCGCACAAACATCTCTGGAGTGAGATGATCGATACCCATAGCCGTCATAAATTTGAAAAGGGCCTCTGTCCGGCTTATTGCCGCGATGTCGAGGTGTGCACTGATCGTGCCTTGATAGAGTGTCACGGAAAATATACTCATGATTTCCTCACGCAAAAAGTGAGTCAATGCGCGCCACCTTGGCGACATGAGCAGTAGCAAGATCCGCCTTGCGAGCAGAGCGATAATCATCATCGTTGATGAGCTGCTCGGCCTCGACATCCGACACCGACGAAACGCCCTGATACGGCATGAAATGGTAAATCTTATCGCCCGACAAGTTAGTCAGGAGCCACGAACCATCGACCATCTTGCGGCGAGTAACCAGGGCGAGAAATCCAACCTTAACCACTTCGTTGACTTCCCAGTGTGCGTTTTTCATTTTGTCTCTCCGAACTCATTTGCGCTGCGATAGTTGAATCTTATCGCTTGCTCAGTACGTAAGCAAGCGATTTGTGAAAAAATCCCGACGAACGGTATGCATTGCTTTGTCTGATCAGTCATGCTATGCTTTCAGGACATACAACCAGAGGGTAACATTATGACTTTACGAGAGTATTTTGACGGTGGACGTGGCCGATTGATTGCTATGGCAAAAGAACTTGGCGTATCGAGTCAGTTTATGACGCAAGTCACAGGTGGCAAGCGTCCTTGTCCGATCAGCTACGTGCTGCGCATCGAGGACATGACGGGCGGCCAAGTGACACGGCAAGAGCTACGCCCGTGCGACTGGCATCTTATCTGGCCGGCAAAGACGCCGAGGAAGACAAAAAATGCTCAATAAATTCAGAGTTTACAGATGGTTTTCAGGGCGCGCTTACATACGTGAAGGACGCGACTGGGTGCCGCAATACGGGCCATCGTTTGCAGTGACGCAGCGCATCATGCGAGCGATGTATGAAAGCAAGCAGATCGAGGACTGGCGGCGATGAGTATCTGTCATAGCTTTGATATCGAGATCGCACAGAAACATGGTGTGATCGGGGCCGTCCTCGTCCAGCATTTTCAGTTTTGGATCATCAAGAACAGGGCCAATCAGAGTCACTTCTATGGCGGGCGCACTTGGACGTACAACACAATAGCGGCTCTTGCCGAGCAGTTCCCGTACCTCACGCAAGATCAGGTGAGGCGTGCGGTAGACAAGTTAGCGGCTGATGGCGTGCTGATCAAGGGCAACTACAACTCAAGCGCTTACAACCGCCGACTGTGGTACGCATTTGCAGATGAATCCATCTGGCTACCTTGCCAGCCACATTTGACGAATCTGCCAGCCACATTTGACGAATCTGCCAAGTGTTATACAGATATAAAAACAGATATAAACACAGTTAAGAAGCAAAAGCATAAGCGCGCGCGAGGCGACGCGCCCCCTGTTGAGCTCCCCGACTGGCTACCGGCTGACACTTGGTCACAGTTCATTGAGTCGCGTAAGAAGCTCAAGAAACCCATGACTGATCATGCCCAGAACTTGGCTATCAAGGCCCTGGGCAAACTCAGGAATCAGGGCAATGACCCAGTTGCAGTTATCGAGCAATCCGTGATCAACGGCTGGTCAGGTCTTTTCGAGGTCAAAAATGGAAAAAACAGTTCAGGAAATCCTAAGCAGCGGCAACGGGGAGAGTCTGTTGTCGAACATGTCGCGCGGGTCAACGGATTCGTACGATCGGAAAACGGCGAGTGGATCTAGGCAGAAACTCGGAAACCGACTGTGGCTGCGCATGAGCGAAATTTATGGCTCGGCGTGGACAGCACAAGCAGGAGCTGAGCCCACAAAGCTCTGGACAGACTTTCTTGCAACGATCACTCTGGGATTGATCGGCGACGCCATCACGCTGGCGGTCATGTCGGGCAACAGGTTCCCGCCGAACCTGGCTGAATTCGCGGGCTACTGCCAGCAAGCCGCTGGCCTGCCAGACGTTGCCGTGGCATATCGACATGCCGCAGCCCTCAACTGGTCGCATCCTGTGATCTATGAGACTTATCGACGTGTCGGCGCGTATGAAGTGAGAACATACCCTGAGAATCGAATCTATCCCGCCTGGCGAGGCGTATATGCGAAAGTTTGCGCCGAGTGGATGCAAGGTAGCACCTTCGAGAGTCCTAGCTTTAAAAGGCTCGAGAAGGGACATAGCGAGCGTGCTAGCGAATCTGTCGTTAAAGAGTCCCTTGATCAGATCAGGCAGGCAATCGGCGACTGGTAACATAAAAAAGCGCTTGCTTGTAAGATGAAAGAAGGCTATGCTTGTGTCTCACAACAGGAGACAGGCAGATGAGAACATTTGATAAGAGCAATTTGACGATGAAGGTTCCAGAAGGCATGGTCGCGCAGGTGTTTCATTATGGAGAATGGGTTGAGCCCTTGGCAATGGCGACCGAATTCGATAAGTACCTCTGGATACCGGCGCTGGTATCAGGGGACGATGGTTGGCGCGTTTTCGCAAAGAGAGATATACGCATTGTGCCGAAAAAGAAGAGGATTTTTTACTTCATATACCGAAACACCGTATTAAATGTGATGATGCTGTCAGGAATTTTCTACAGTGAGAAAGAAATGAAAGAGTATGAACGTCATTACACAGAAAGCAGTCAAATCAAGGCCGAAGTCATCAAGTATTATGAAGATGAAATATTGGAAAACGGGAATGAATGAAGAATATTTTGACTTGGAGGAATTCGAGTCCGGGCGACCCTGGCTTGACCGAGAAGGCGTGGCCTGGACATTTGAGAGCATGGACACGCACCCCTGCTATCCGTTAAAGGCACGTAGCGAAGGGGGCGACCTGGGTGAGTTTACAAAGCACGGGAAAGCGTACTTGCACCATTTTTCATGGGATGACCTCATCCGGCCAGCGACATTTGCAGATGAACCAGAACCGGAACAGAACGACCCCGTAAATCACCCCGCTCATTATACGCAAGGCGAGATCGAGTGCATTGACGCGATCAGGGCAGCTCTCACACCGGAGGAATTCAGAGGCTACTGCAAAGGGGCGGCGCTCAAGTACATATGGCGCGAGAGACTCAAGGGCGGCGATGAGTCGCTGCGAAAGGCTGTATGGTATCTCAACAAATCCGTGGAGGAAAAATGAAAGACTCAGAGAGACGCCACATGCAGCGAGTCGCTGAGCTCGGCTGTATACTGTGCAGGCACTTGGGTTATGGCCAGACTCCGGCCCACGTGCATCATATCCGCGAATCTCAGGGCATGGGTCAGCGGGCAGGAAGCTTTCTGACGATTCCGCTTTGCCCAGAGCATCACCAAGGTGAGCTTGGAATTCACGGCCTGGGCCGTGGTGCATTCGAGCGCATGTACAAGCTCGATGAGCTCGACTTGCTGAACATGACGCTGGAGGAATTAGAGTGAGCGATTACAGATTAAAAATCACGGTGAAAAATGCTCGTATACTGCGAGCAATCGAGGCCAAAGGCTACAGGGCAGGCCAAAAGTTTTGTGATGAAGCCGGTATTTCGTATGCAAATACGTTGCTACCCTACCTCAATCTTGTCAAGTCTCCGGTCACGCGAGATGGGCTGATTCGTGATGACGCATGGGACTTATGCGACTTCCTCGGCGCGTCGCCCTCTGATCTCTGGTCAGACGAGCAACTGACCCCGATCAAGAAGAATACGGCATATGTAGACGTTGGGGCAGAAAGGCTCAGGCAGCTTATAGGCGGAAAGGCCGTTCCAGAGTCGCATGAAAAGGTGGCGCTTCTTGGGTGGGCCCACGAAGAAATTGATCAGATTCTTTCTTCGATGCCCACAAGATATCGGGAAATCCTGAAAAGGAAGCATATCTTGGGGGAGACACTTGAAGAAGTTGGCGAAAAGAAGAATATCAGCCCAGAGAGAGTGCGCGCCATTGAAAAAAAGGCGATCTGGAAACTTCGGGAAAATAAAACGCTCAAGTCTCTTTATGAATCGTTGGGTGAGACAGAATGAGCACAATCCGAATCAGCAGCGACATTGCAAAGCAAGCGGCACTGAGGCAAATATCATCGCTCACGATCGACGGAACAATGGAATGCGTAATCAGGCGTTATAAAAAGTCGCGAACCAACAGTCAGAACCGTCTATACTGGCTCTGGCTCAGCTTCATAGCAAGCGAGACTGGAAATGACTCTGACGTGCTGCATGAGTACTTTCGTCGAAAGTATTTGCAGCATAAGATCGTGCAGGTCTTTGGCGAGCAGTCGTCTGTCAGACAGTCAACTGCAGCGCTCAAATCCGAAGAATTCACGGATTACCTCAAGCGGATTGAGTCTTTTGCGGCCAGCGAGATAGGAATCACGCTCCCGCATCCTGATGACGTGTACCACGAAGCGATGGGCGCTGCTCGCTATGGAGCATAAAGAGCACACAGAGCAAAGCGTGACAGTTTCATGGTGGCGCGCTCAGTATCCCCAGTTTGCAGGATTACTTTTTGCAAGCGGGAATGGCCTGCACCTGGCCGGCACGCCTAAGCAGCGCGCGATCAAATGGAGGCTTTTTGAGAAGTCCGGCGGTCGGCCTGGTGTCGCAGATTTGTTTCTGGCGATGCCCAGGCAAGGCTATCATGGATTTTTCGTCGAGATGAAAGCGGCGAAGGGGGCCCACGTGAGAAAAGATCAGCGCGACTTTCTTGATGAAATGGCTGCCCAGGGCTACATGACCTGCATATGCTACGGCGCAGATCATGCAATCTCGGCGATCAAGGAATATATGAGCAGGGATTAACCCTGCTTGAGCTTTTTGACGTGATACAAGACGGTATCAGGGCTGAGCCGGATACCTGTAAGGCGGTGAGTCTCATCAGCGGCCTTGGTTGATGACCAGCCATTTCCCATCACGTATGAGCACGCGATTGATATCGCCTGGGCTCGAAGCGTCTTTCTTCGATGTACCGCAGTCATGACTTCGCCAAGTGTCACGTCCCATCGCCATGACCGCATCGCCTTGAAGATCCGCGCAGACCCCGCACGATCGACAAGGAAGTCATCGATAACGGCAACCATCTCTTCTTCCGTAGGCTTCAATTCAGCACCCCCATAATCGCGACATAGGACAGCGCCGCAGCGCAAGAAAAGATCAGCAGCAGAGCGACCGTGCCGAGTTTCGCACGACGCTTTGACTGATCGCGCCAGGCGGCATGCTTTAAGGCATCCGGCTGATGCCGGTAAAACTTGATTTGCACAGATGCCCCCGTATCCCGCTCAGTGATGATCATTGAGTAACCCCTAGGGCATACATTGCCCACGATAGCGTGATCAGGGCGCCGACCATGGCTAGTCCCATGACGACTGAAACAATTAAACAGATGGCGCTTTTCATCGCTAGCTCTCCCGATTTATACAATCAAAGGGGGGAGTGAATTGAACTCACACCCCTCCCAATTTCAATTAACCGTGAGCCTGAAAAGTCGAGCGCCCTGAGGACTTCGTGAAGCAGCGACCCTGCTCGGGTAGCTTGACCAGGATTTCGGCGTCAAGGAACCCTAGTCCGGCCTTCTCGCACTCGATCTGAGCGAGCCTGGCAGCAACGCGAATCCAGGCGTTAGAGTTTTTGTTGGTGATGGTGATTATGATCATTTTCGTCCCTCTCATCGTCATCGGCATTATTGCCTTCATGAGTCTCAGTATAAAGCAGACGCTTTCAGAGTCAATGGGGTGATTCAGATTTTTTACGGCAGCCGACGAACGGTAGTCAGTAGAGAAAAGATGCACGCTTGATCAGTGGCGATGCCAGTGCTAGTCTGATAGAGAATCGCCCCTCCCAGCGATCAGGGCATGGCATCAGGCGCGATACCGGTCTATCAAGCGTCAGCCTGGTGGGAGTCGATCACGTCTGCAGGATCGTATGCAGTGCAAACCGGATCGGGATCAGTCGATGCGCTGATCACCGGAACGACCGGAATGACAATCACCCTCTACGACAATACGACTGCATCCGGCTCATGCGCAGGACGCCATGCATTGTGCCGCCCGCGCAGCCTTGGTGATGGCTATAGCCAGTCTGGTGCATGTGGTGTGATGACAAACCCCATCGCATGCGATACAATCGACTCACACTCTCACGCGATGAGGCAGATCATGAGCAATCCCGGCTGGACTGGCAACGAACCCAACTCCAAAGAAGCAACGCGACGCATCGACCGCGAGCGCGATGGCGACGCTATCAAAGTCACGCCGCCGCCCGTTCTTCCGTCTGGCGCTCCCAAAGGTGGCTCTGGCGTCAAAACCTCTCTCAAGGATCGCTCGGGGGCTAAGTGATGGCCTCTCGCATCTCGACGGATGAAAAGCGCTGGCGCGCAGAGAGCGATGCACGTGCTCTCGCTGACGCTATCGAGATTCAGGGCGACCCTGCGCGACTCGCAGCGGCCAAGAAGGCAGCGGCAGAAAGGGCGAAAGAGATGGCAGATGTAGCGGCTCGCCACAAGGCCGTCGCTACTGCCAAGCCTGCGCCCAAGTCTCCCGCCAAGCCTGCGCCGCGCAAGGGCAAGTGATCATGCCTGGTGGACGGCCTCCCTATCCGTACAGCGATGAGCTGGCGGACTACATCTGCGCTCAGCTCGCCCTAGGGCGCCCACTGATTCATATTGTGCGCGACGATGGCATGCCAAGCATCACGACGGTGTATAAGTGGCTTGATGAGCGGCCATCGTTTGCACGTATGTACGCGCGCGCGAGAGAAGATCAGGCCGATACGCTGGCCGATGAGATCCTGGCAATCAGCGATGACAGCTCCGCCGACGCCGAGATTGACGAAAATGGCAAGCGCCGGCTTGATGCAGAGTTCGTCGCTCGCTCCCGTCTGCGCGTCGATGCTCGCAAGTGGATCGCCGCCAAGCTCAAGCCACGCAAGTACGGCGACCGCATCGAGCAGGCCGTTACCGTCACCACCGCCGACATGACCGACGAACAGATCGCGCAACGACTCGCATCACTCGGCGTCAATATCCCGGATTAATTCATGCTCAGTCGCGAGCAGATGATCGAGGCTCTCGAATTGGCCGAAGAACTCAAGCGCCGTCGAGCCGGCAATCGCCTAGCGCGATTTATCCCTTATGACTGGCAGCAACGATACTTTGCTGCTGGCGTCGATCATCCTCAGCGCCTGCTGATGGCGGCTAATCGGGTCGGCAAGACCGAGACTGGGGGCGCCGAGCTAGCCTATCACCTTACTGGCGAATACCCGGCAGACTGGCCAGGACGCCGCTTTGATCATGCTGTCGATGCCTGGGCGCTTGGCGTATCAGGCGAGCAGATCCGCGACGTGCTGCAGCTCAAGCTACTGGGGCGCATGGAGGGCGACCCTCAGCGGCCCGATGGGACTGGCCTGATTCCTCGCCATGCCATCATCGCCGACTCTTGCATCCTCTCGCCGCAGACTCGCGGCCTCATCAAAGAGATCAAGATCAAGCACAAGTCTGGCGAAGTGTCGATCTTGGGCCTCAAATCATACTCGCAAGGTCAGCACGCGCTCATGGGATCGAGTAAGGATGTGATCCTCATCGATGAAGAGCCAACCGACCCCGAAATATATCCTCAGTGCCTTGTGCGAACTGCGACCGGCGATAATGGCGCTGGCGGCTTGATAATCCTCACATTCACCCCAGAAAACGGGATGACGCGCCTTGTCGGACAATTCACCGAGTCAATCCAGCCTGGTCAGTATTTGCAAACCGCGACATGGGATGATGCGCCTCACCTGACCGCCGAAGTCAAGGCGCAGATGCTCGCTGCGATACCAGACTATCAGCGCGACATGCGAACAAAGGGCATCCCGGTTCTCGGCAGTGGTATTATTTTCTCGGTGGATGAATCAGCCATCACTTGCGATCCTTTCGAGATACCGCCTCATTGGCGATTCATTGGTGGCGTAGACTTCGGATGGGATCACCCGCAAGCCATCGTGCGGATGGCGATTGATGGCGACTCAGACGTGATCTATATCACTCACTGTTGGCGAGCAACACAAAAAGACTCAGATCAGGCGTGGACGGCGACCAAGGGATTTATGCAAGGACTGCCCGTCGCATGGCCTCATGATGGCTATCAGCACGAGAAAGGCGGGGGAGAACAGGTCAAGGCGCAATACAAGGTATCGGGCTTTGCGATGCTGCAAGATCACGCGCAATGGCCCGAAGGCGGCAATTCTGTCGAGGCTGGCGTGAATGAAATACTGCACCGATTCCGGGCAGGCTCGCTCAAGATATTTCGCCATCTGACGCCGCTGATAGAAGAGATCAGGCTCTATCACCGCGACGATAATGGGCGAATCGTAAAAGAGCGCGATGATGCAATCTCGGCAATGCGATACGCCTACATGATGCGCCGTTTTGCAAAGTCGGGCGATGAGTTACAATGGGGCAAACGCAAGCCCGCACCGAAGAAACCCGAATACGTCGGGCTTGGCATGAATGACGGGGGGTGGATGGGATGAAAGCAGCCAGCTATCGCGACGAACTCAATCAATCCACCGACGATGCGGCAGTCATTGCCAGAGCAAAAGCTCGATTTGACCGCGCCATGCAATGGGAAGGTGAATTTCTTACCGCTGCCGCTGATGATATTAAATTCGTCGTCGGCGATGGCACGAATAATTACCAGTGGCCGGCGCTCATGCGCGAATCACGCCTACGCGATAAACGGCCATGCCTGACGATGAACAAAGTTCACCAGCACTGGCTATCTGTCGTCAATGACGGCAAGCAGAACAAGCCCTCGGTGACGATTCACCCGACCAGCGAAGATGCCAGTTATCTTGCCGCACAAGCCTTTGAAAAGGTGATCCGGCATATCGAGTACATCAGCAACGCTCAGGCGGCATACGATAAGGCCAGCGAATATCAAGTAGCGTGCGGCATCGGCTATTGGCGCGTTACGAACGAATACGGGCATGACAATTCGTTCGATCAGCAGATCTTTATTCGCCCTGTTCCTGATGCGACCCAGGTGCTGCTTGACCCGATGATCAAAGAGTCTGACGGCTCAGACGCTAAGTTCGGCATCGTTTACACCGAGATGGCCAAGGCCGATTTTATCCGCGCCTATCCCGATCATGAAGATGCAATGCGAGACAGTGCTATCGGTCAGGGTGGCGGCTGGCTTGGCGATGACAAGGTGCGCGTCGCCG
>JAEHJW020007247.1_pt1 | contig 12136 bp, 25 predicted proteins | sample 9271431 | NCBI WGS metagenome assembly JAEHJW02
TTCCAATTAATAAGGAATAATCAACTAATTCCGCCTTATGTGAAAAAGTGGAATTGATTGATAGTAAAAGTTGAATATAGTAAAAATGCAATAAAGGCCCTTAAACGCATTATCTTTGGAAAGTACAGGAATAGGTTGGAAAATGCGTTCTAGGGCCTAATTTTTAAGCCAGAATGAAGATTTAAGGAGGAGGATCAATGTCATTTCCAGAAAAAAGTACCTTAGTTAAGAAACAAAATGAACTCATTACAGTTTATGAAGAATATATAGATACATTAAATGCTAATATGATGCCAGATTTTATTAGAGATGAGAAAACAAGAATATATAAGAATAAAATAGAACAATTGAAAAATGACATTGATTGGTTAGAATCATGAAAGTATATATTTCAGGACCTATAAGTAATAAACCTAATTTAAATTTTGAAGCTTTTGAGCAAGCAGAAAATCTATTGTTAGAAAAAGGTTATGAGCCAATAAATCCTCATAAATTAGGTGAAGAATTAAAAGGCATTACTTTTTTGACTAAAGATGATGAATATGCAGCATACATGAAAATAGATATTAAATCATTAGTAACCGATGCCGAAGCAATATATATGCTAAATGGTTGGGAAAACTCGAAAGGAGCTTGTATAGAAAATATCATAGCTAATGTCATTAAATTAAAAGTATTTTATGAAGGAGATATATAATGTTAAAGTTAATAATGATTATTAATGAAATAGATAGTGAATGTGTAGGATATGATTTTAATATAGAAGAGGATGAAGCTACCAATTTAGAAAAAATAGCTGTGAATAATGTATTGGATGCATTGGATGATATGGCGGATAGGATTAATGAAAATGATGCAAAATCCACGGTAAAAGGAATATTGGATAATTTAGGAAAACAAACATGATTAATTTAAATACCAGATACACAATAGTTGATGATAAAATCATAATGATAAAAACTATTAAGGAAATAGATCCAAGTACGACAGAAAAAGAAAAATTGATAGTTGATTTATTAGAATTATATGTCAGTGATTTTGCTAAGGCTAATAATATTCCAATCAATGTAGAAGACACTAAAAACATATTAGCTAAGATAGGAAAATGACTAATTTAACTAATCAAATTAAAGCTTCATTATTGTCATATTATAAATGGCATAAAGGTGCAAAATTAGTAGCTACTGAAGTTCCTACAAATCATGGAATAGGCGATGTATTGATTATGACAAAAAGTTTAATGGTTTATGAAATTGAAATAAAAATTTCAGTAAGTGATTTGAAAAATGAATTGAAAAAAGTTTATAGAAATAAAGCATGGGAACAATGGAAATTATCAAATAATGAGCCTAATAAATATTATTTTTGTGTTCCTAGTAAAATGATTAATGAAACTGTAGATTTTGTCACAAAATTAAATAATAAATATGGGGTTATTGAATATACAGCAAATCCTTATTTAAAACGTAGATTTAAGATAGTAAAGAAAGCTCAATATTTAAATAAATTATATAATAATTATGAAGATAAAATGATTCAAAGGATAAATAATGATTTGTGTAAAAGGTATAATTTACTCTATCCGATCAATAAATAGCCTCTTTACATTCTCATAACAATATACTATAATTAGTAATATGAAAACTAAAGAAAAGAAACAAATAGAAGTTCCTAAAAAACCTAGAGGAAGACCATCTAAGTATACTCCTCAATTTGCAGAGATAGCAAAAAGGCTCGCAATTAAAGGACTAATTGATAAAGAAATTTATGATGTATTAGGAATAACAGAACCAGCAGGAATTGAATGGAAAAAGAAATATCCAGATTTCGATAAGGCGCTAAAGCAGGGTAAAAAAGATTATGATTCTGAGCATATAGAATCAAAGCTAAAGAAGCTTGCAAATGGTTATAAGTTTAAATCAGAAAAGATAGTAGTTGTAAGTGATGGTCAAATGTTAGGAAGCCATGTAGAAAGAGTTCCTATTGAAGAAAGAGTAGAACCTAATCTAGGTGCAATAAAAGAATGGTTGCATAATAGAAATCCAAATAGATGGAAAGATACTCAGCATATTGAATTGAGTAATGACAATGATGAACCATTTATAATTGAAATAAAATAAATGTCAGATATAAAAGAACCAAAACGTTATACAATTCCTAAAGATTCATTCAATAAAGCCTTTTTACCTTATCTGCGATCTAATGCTAGAATTGAAATACATTATGGTGGTGGTGGATCAGGTAAATCATATTTTCTAGCACAACGCGATATTTTGGAATTATTGGGCAAAGAAGAAAATAATATTTTAGTAATGAGAAAAGTTGCAGCATCTAATCATAATACTACATTTTCTGATTATTGCCATGTTATAGATTTATGGGATAGGAAATATATTCCAGGGTTATCAAAATATTTTAGAATCAATCATTCAAAAGGTGATGAACGTATTCTATGCTTGAAAACTGGAAATGAAGTATTATTTGGTGGTTGTAAAGATGATAATGAGCTAGAAAAAGTAAAAGGTATTCGAGCGACTAAAGGCCCGATAACTAGATTAAGATTAGAAGAGTTGCCAGAGTTTACTGAAAGAGATTTTAATCAGCTACATGGTGTCCGTATGCGCGGGGAGACAAAAACTAGAAAACGCACCGTCTGTTCTATGAATCCTATCAATGCACAATCTTGGATAAAAAAACGATTTTTTGATAATGCTGAAAAAGATACTATATTTTATGAACATGAGAACACTAATGCAAAAGCATTAATGAACAATCCTAATATTGTTATTTTGAAAACTACGCATGAGGATAATAGATTTTATGGTGATGAGGAAAGACGAGAACTGTTGAAGTTCAAGGATATTGATAAATATTATTATGATGTTTATGTATTAGGTAATTGGGGAGTATTGGGCAATATTGTATTTCATAATTATGTAATTGAAGATTTTGATTATACTGAAAATGATCTAGAGAATGTTTTTACTGGAATGGATTATGGTTTCGTGCATGCATCTACCATTGAACGTGGCGGATTTAGAGAAGATGAATTATATATTTTTGATGAAGTGTATGGGAAAGGTTGGACTAATCAAGATTTCATAAATGAAACTAAAGATCATTTCGGAGATAATTCTACAATTTATGATTATATGATTAATGCCGATAGTGCCGAGCCTGATAGAATAGAGGAATGGAATAGAAATGGATTTAAAGTTGAAGCTGCGAAGAAAGGTCCAGGATCATTGAAATATGGAATTGATTATTTAGCTTCAATTCCTAAGATTCATATACATAGAACAAAATGCCCTAATCTTGCTAGAGAGATTCAAACATTTAAACGTAAAGAAGATAAAGATGGAAATGCTATTGATGCTTTTGTGGAAATAAATGACGATACAATTTCAGCATGTCTTTCAGGAGACACAATAGTTAATACAAATATTGGTAACATAAAAATAAAGGATCTAATTGGAAAATCTGGAATAGTTAAAAGTTTTAATGGTGCAGATTATTGCGAATCTAATTTCGGAGACGTATCGTTGACAAGGCGAGCCCAAATAGTTTATACTATAGAGTTAGAGGATGGTGGTTTTATAGATGCCACAGAAGATCATCCTATTTTAACTCAAAGGGGCTGGATTATGGTTAAAGATTTAAAAGAAACAGATGAAGTTGTGAAAGTTAATATAAATCAAATTATTTATGATGGAATTAAATGGATTAAACAAAAGAATGGCTATTATCAATCAACTAATAGATCAAAAATTAGAAAAAATTGGCTTCATCAATATGTATATGAAAAAGAAATAGGGCCACAAAAGAAAGGATATTCAGTTCATCATATAGATCATAATAAGGATAATAACAATTCAAATAATTTAAAACAGATTAAAAATGTTAAACACACTACAATGCACGCTAGAGAATATTTTCATGATCCTAAAAATAGACAAAAGATATTAGATCATCTTGATAAAGTTCGGCCAGATCATGTATGGCCGACTGATCCATTAGAAAGAGAAATATTTAGGCAACATTTAATTGATGGAATGAAAAACATAAAGCCAATTAATAAAATATGTGAATATTGTGGCAATTCTTATGATGTATCACCATTGGGTCAATCACGGTTTTGTTCTAATAAGTGTAAATCAGCATGGAGAAGAGATTCTGGATTAGATGATGAAAAAAGAATATGTATTGTTTGTGGAAATGAGTTTATGGAGAATAAATATTCTAGAACAAAAACATGCTCCAGATCATGCGGTGATGTTTTGCGAGGAAAAACAATAAATGATCCAAAGTACAAGCAAAGTAAAAATAAAGTCAATTAAAGTAAAAGGTATTGAAGATGTGTATAATATGGAAGTTGAAGATACACACTGTTTTTCAATTAATGGTGGATATATAGTTCATAATTGTAGATATGGCACAGAATCTATATGGTCGAATCAAAATGCAAGTTTTTATGATGGAATAGATGATTCAGGCTGGTCTTTGGATGACTTAGGATTATAAAGGAGTTAAAAAATGTCTAATTGGAATTATCGAGTAGTAAAAAGTAAATTGGATAATTGTGAAGATTGGTATGGAATGCATGAAGTTTATTATGATGATGAAGGCAACATAAATGCAATTTCGGAAGATGCTATAAGTATTGAAGGCGAATCATTGAAAGATTTAGGAAAAATATTGGAATGGATGAGCAGTGCCATGCATAAGCCAGTATTGAATGAAGATGAAATAGAATATAAAGACTTTGAAACGGAGGAAAAGGAATAATGAAAGCTTATAATTGTACAATTTTACCGAATCGTGTTTATTTTGCTAGATTGTGGCATGGGACATTAGGAAAGAATATTTTTGTTAGATTGTATGATACTATTGTTGCTTATAATTATATCAATAAAAATAAAAGGGAATCTAGATTTGAAAAGCCTATGGTTTCACAATTCATTGTTTTAAAATTACAAAAGTATATGACTAAATATCATAGAGATAGTTATGCATATAAAAGCTATACCAATCTAAAAGATAAAATTATGTTGAAAATGATAAAATCTATGTATCTTCGTGTTTGTATTTATAGATATAAAGCCTATTTAAAATCAATTAAGGATTTTTCTTCCTTGAAACATTTAAGTGGTTATAATTTTAAGGATTTAGATACTCGATTATTGATTCATAATAATAAAATTAAAGAGGAGTCTAAAAATGCCAACTAGCAGAATTGATTGTATTCACATTAAAAAGCCTAATTGTCTATTTTATGATGATAATAGATTATGCCCGGATAATTGCATAGGATTTAATAATGGTGAAACATTAGCAAGTAATACTGTGTCTGTGCAAATGGAAATGCCTATTGAAGAAGATATGCCTATAGTAAATAAAAGGAATAGAGGATAATGAGATATTTATTGTTTGAAGATAAATATTTAAATGAATTAAATTATTTAAAAGCATGCTGGAAATATACAGGTTACGTATGGTGGTGGAAATTATATATTGTTGCTAAGAGATTTATTGAAGGAATGTTTTATGATGATCCTTTATTAAAAAAGAGAGGTAGTTAAATGGTATTGCAAAAAACATCTAAAGAGATTTTATCTAGTGATGATATTCTTAAATACATTCAAGATTATGAGAACAATACCGTTCCTCATTTGAATGATTTATGGAATTATTATAAAGGTAAAGACGTAGCGATCTTAAATAGAAAAACACCTGATCCAAATAATCCTGATAATCGAGTAATAGTTTCATACGGTAGAAAAATAGTTACTACATATACAGGCTATGCCTATCGACCTAAATACATTACTTATAAACCTAATATTAAACAAGAAGATGCTAAATTAGAAACTGATCCTAATTCTCAAGTTAAAGGTACAGTGGAAAATATTCCTATAGAAAAAATATTTGTTAACCAATTGCAGAATATTTACAATATTAATAATGAACATATCAAAACAAATAGAGCCGGACGAAATACTGCAATATTCGGAGTATCTTATGAACTTTGTTATGTAGATAGTTCAGTAAATGTTTTAGATGATTCAATGCCTGTAAAAGCTATTCCTAGATTCTTTACCGTGGACCCTAGGCAAATGATAGTGTTATATGATTTTTCACCTGAACCTAAAATAAAGATAGCTATTAGATATTATCAAATGGAAAGTGAAAAGAGTTATAAAGTCGAAGTTTATTATGGTGATAGGGTGGAAAATTACATTAGACAAATGACTGATAATGGAAAATGGATATTAGTTCAAGATGTTATCCCTGTTTACGCTAATGTTTATGGACAAGTTCCTGTAGTGCCTTATTATATGGGTGATGAAATGCAATCATTGATGGAAAACATTTTATCGTTGATTGACGCTCATGATGTGTTATTCTCTGATTCAATGAATGAGTTTGACAGATTCGCTTTTGCATATTTGATTATGAAAAAGTTTGGACTTACTAATCCTATTGATAAGAAAGATGCAACTAAAGTCAATTTTGCTTTGCAGTTATTGAAGCGCCGAAGAGTATTTGAGAATCTAGATGAAAAAGCAGACATTAAGTTTTTGACCAAGGATATTCCGACACAATTTATTGATTTAATTGGAAAACAATTAAGAGAAATGATTCATATTCAATCTCATGTGCCAGATTTCACTTCCGAGAAAATGGCCGGAGCAAGTGGAATAGCAATTCAAAGGTTAATGTTTGATTTTGAAAACTTAGTATCTAGTACCGAAGCTGATTTTGATTCGGGTCTTTATGCCAGAATGTCATTAATTGCCAAAATGATGAGAGATTTGAATATTGTTAATGGCAGTACTGAAATGGTCACTATTAGCCATAAAAGAAACATTCCATTAAATACACAAGATTTTGCTAATACTGCAATGACAATGGCTAATGCCGGATTTAGTCGAAGGGCAATTGTAGGAATTATGCCTGAAGACATTATTCCTGATGTAGATAAAGAACTAGAATATGAAAAAGAAGAGCAAATGGCTATGACTAATGGAATGGATGTTTATGGAAATCCAATGCCTAATGTGGATCAACAAAAACAAATTGATGATTTAGTATCACAAGGAATGAATGTGGATGATGCTACTACGCAAGTAATGGGAGGATGATAATGGATTCAACAGTAAGAAAAATATTTGATTTGCTATTGAATGACGAGGAATATACTGTTGAAGATATGGCTAAAATAATAAAAGATAATTGGAGTAATGAGACAATAATAGAATTGATCTATATGTTAATGGAAGGCAATAAAGTTGCTTGTGAAGATATAGATGGTTGGGATTTGAAAGCTATTAGTGAAACAAAAAGGAAATAGGTAATTAATGCCTAATTTATCATCATTAGAAAATAAAGCATACTCAGAATTAATGGCCAGGGAAGCAAAATATGCTAAAATGCTTCAACTGCAATTAGCTAATTCATTGACATTGATTTATGGAGTGATGAAAAAGGTTTATAATCAATATGCAGTTAATGGAAAACTGACTAGAGCCCAAATGACTGCATATAACAAATATTCTACAATGGAAAAACAGATATTGGATTCATTGGACCCTGCTATTAAAGCAAATATTGAAACTATTAAACATTTATTGCCTACACAATTTCAAGCGGCTTTTTTCCAATATGCATGGGCAATAGATCAAGCTAGTGGACTGAGATTGTCATGGGGATTAGTCAATACAAAAGCATTATTAGGTGCATTCGATATAGATAATCCAAAAAATATTGAATTGAAAAATGCTTTGAAAAAAAATTATCCATTGGAAGCTAGAAAGAAAATAAGATCCGTGTTATTGAATGGGTTATCAATAGGACAATCATATAATCAAATGGCTAATGATTTAAAAGTAGTATTAAGTAAAATACATTCTAGTGCATTATTAATAGTTAGAACTGAAGCGCAAACTGCCTTGAATGCCGGGCAATCATTGGTTTATCAAAGGGCAATAGATAATGGAATCCAAGGAAGTGAAATATGGAGTGCTACAAAAGATGGTAGAACACGTTATGACCATTGGAAAATGGATGGAGCTAAAAGAATAGTAGAAGGTGGACGAGATGGATGGATTGTAATTGATGGAAGTTTTGCATTAGGGCCTGGCGGTGATTGGGCTCCTTATCCTGGTTATCCTGGATTAAGAGCATCGGAAAGATGTAATTGTCGTTGTCATACTAGATTTCAAATAGATGGATATGAACCGCAATTAATGAGGACGCGAGCGGAGGGAGTTATTCCCTATCAAAATTATCAGGATTATGCAGAGCAATATCATCCTGATTGGCTAAAAATCTAAGGAGGTTTAATCATGGCACTTTTAGGACATGCGGAAATGATGAAACAGCATGAGCAAGGTTGTAAACAATGTGCAAAGCAATTGAATAGTGGCAAGGCAGATATTAATGGTACTATGATTCCTATGATGGATGCTAGCAAAGTTCAGGATATGGGAATTAATGCCCCATTTTATATGTCAATGATGCCGGGAGATTAATTATGCCATTGAAAAAAGGAAAGAAAAATATAGGTCCTAATATTAAAGAGGAGATGAAAAAGGGCCATCCATATAAGCAAGCTTTAGCTATTGCCCTTAGTACTGCAAATGTTAAGAAAGCCCCTAAAAAGAAAAAGGCTAAAAAGTGAATAAGCTAATTGAAAAGGTTAATACAATTCAGAAATTGGAATGTGAAAAGGTATTATTGATTCATGAAAGGGATAAATTGCAAGAAGATATGTCTCAAATAAAAAGTAAATTAGATAATGTAAAAGAGAAAATAAATTTTAAGGATGATGAATTGAATAAACATTATGCGGAATTGAAAATGGTTATGGTGGATGCAGTATGACAAGTACGACAGGGACAAGTATTAATAGTTATCTTGAATGGGTAAAGCAAGAATTGAATAAAAAACAATGGGGAGAAGTATCTATTAATTTTGTTATCAATAATGGGCAAGTAGTGGATGTTAAAAAGACTTCTATGGATCACGATCATTTTCAATTAAAGAAAAAGGAGTAAACAGTAATGGTGCTTTTTACAGTGGATAAATTTGAAAGTAGTAGTGGTGAGTGTGAGTATGATACAAAAATATTATTTCAAATTACTGAAGATGGTGAACCTTTATCTGGATCAACTGCATTTTCATCTAAAATAAAAAGAAATGATTTTGCTAATTATTTAAGGAATATTGCTGATACTATTGATGGGTATGCAAAATATATTCAAAAGGAGTAAATAGGATGAGTAAATTAGTGTGGTATTTTAAGCAATTATCCTTATTAATACCATTTTACCAAAAAGTAGTTTCATATTTCAATAAAAGATATATTGTTAATAATTATATTAAATATTTAGATAGTATTAATGATAAAGAAACTATTGATAGAATATTTATAGAAACTAAAAAACGATTGGATATGAAAAACCAAGAAAAAAAGACAAGATTCTTACTTAAAAATAGATTTAATTATAGTAATGAAGTGATTGATGAATATTTTAAACAAAAACACGCAATTCCATTTTTCTAAAAGGAGTAAATAGTAATGCAAGAAGGTTGGATTTGTCCTAAATGTGGTAAAGTAAATGCTCCATGGAAAGATTCATGTGATTGTAAGAAAGTAGAAACTATTCCAGTATTTATACCTAATTATCCTTATCCCATATATCCTAATTATCCTACATGGTGGCCTGATAGAAATCCTTGGGATGGTACTATTGTTGTAACATCAACGGGGAATACTACTACCTATGAAATAAAATCTAAGACATAATAAGGCTCTTTACATTTATTACAAGATAGTTTATAATAGTATATAGATAGTAAAAGCCGACTAGAAACCTAGAGGCCGTTACGGATAAAACCGTGGCGGTCTTTTTATTTTACTAAATAGGAGAATAAAAATGGGTTGTAAAAAAGGAACTAAGAAAAAGGGAGGAAAGGGTAAATGAATAAAGTTAGGCAAAGGAAATTAGACGCTAGGGCTCGAAGACAGGAATCTTTACACAATCAAGGGGTTACTGCCGAAAAGACCGTTGTCAAAGTTCCACAGCCGAAAGCATTAGTTAAGAAAGAAAAAATTGAAGTAGTTAAAAACGTAGAAGTAAAACGAGGACGAGGCCGACCGCCGAAGGTCTCCACCTCAAAGGAAAACATTAAAACAGCTCTGGGCTCTTCTAAAAAGAAGGGACTATCTGGATTAAAGGAGAAAAATTAAAATGAGCGAATTAACATTAGATGATGTAAAAGCATTTATCGAGGCTAATAAAGAATCATCGGAAGTAGCAGAATATATTGCTTCTATTTCTATTGAAAAGCCATTAACAGCGGAAGTAGTGAGTGGATATTTAGAAACAGTTGAAGGTAAAACATTACTTCAACCTAAGTTAGATTCTTTTGCTGGTAATGCTATTTTATCACACGATAAAAAGAAAAAGGCTGAAATTGATGCTGAAGTAGCTAGAAGGGTGAATGAAAAACTTATGGAACTTAATAAGGAAGATACACCTGAGCAAAAAGCATTGAAAGAGCAAGCCCAACGAATGCGTGAACTTGAAGAGCGATATGAAACCGACAAGAAAAATTCCAAGATAAATGAGATTGCTTATAAAGAAGGAATTGATCCTGCTTTCGTAGAAGGTCTTTCATTTCAGTCTGCCGAAGAGTTTGGTCTATATGCTAATAGATTTAAGGATTATACCAAAAAATCAATTGATAAGGCAATTAATGAATATGTTGCATTAAATGCACATAAACCTAGTAGTGGACAAGATAAGGGTGAAAAGTTTGATCCTAAAACTTTACCTGAAAAGGAACGTTTTGCATATTATTTAAAGCAAGCCGAGCAACGTGATGCCGGTAATGTTGCTAGTTAAATAAAGGAGAAGAATTATGGGTTTAGAGAATTTTATTCCTGAGATGTGGAGCGCGACACTGTTCGTAAAGCTCCGCAAAGCTCTAGTTTTTGGTGGTCTTACTAATAAGAACTTTGTTGAAGATGTTTTTAATTATGGTGATACTGTCCATATCAATGAAATTGGTCCTGTAACTGTTAATAGTTATACTAAACATGCAACACTCACCTATGAGACTCTTACTTCCGCTCAGAAGACTCTCATCATCGATCAGGCTTCTAGTTTTTCTTTCAAGATTGATGATATTGACAAGGCCCAGACTCAGCCTAAAGTCATGGATGGAGCGATGAGTGATGCTGCGTATCAAATCGGTGATACTATCGATCAATTTATTGCCGGTCTTTATGCCCAGGCAGGTGCAACTCCAGCTGCTACTACCTATATTGGTTCTAGCGGATCTTCGCTTTCTGTTTCTTCGGGTAACGTTATTGAGACTCTTTCTTATGCACAGCGTTATCTAACTGAAGCTAATGTGCCTACACCCGGACGATGGATTGCTCTTCCTCCCTGGCTTACACAGAAACTTATTCTCGCCGAAGTTGGCGGTATTTCTGCTATCGCCGTTCCGAAGGTTGAAGATGACAATACCATTATCAATGGTTTTGTGGGTAGAGCTTTTGGTTTTGATATTTTTGAATCAAATAACGTTTCTAATAATGGTACTCAGTATCGAGTAATGTGTGGTGATCGTTCGGCCATTTCCTATGGTGGCCAGGTTTCTGAAATTGAAGCCCTTCGATTACAGACTACATTTGCCGATGCCGCTCGTGGTCTTTACGTGTATGGTGCTAAGGTAACTAGGGCTGAAGCTCTTCTTACTCTGTATCTCGCGGAAGCTGCGGGCTAGGATAGGGGGTAAATAAAATGGCTAACGGAACATTAAAAGCAACTACTGTAGTCCTTTCCGGTGTTGCCGGAACCGCTGCAAGTGGCACAATCGCTTCCTCGGAAACTATGACTATTTCCGCCACTACGGCACAGTCTGCACTTGATCTTAATACTTTAATGATTTATGTGGCTAATGCTTCTTCGACTGCAAGTGTTACCCTTTCTCTCGGAGCCGGTGATAACTTCTCTGAAATCGGCCAGGGCGCTTATTCCATTACTGTTGGCACGGCTGCAACTGTAATGATTGGCGGTCAGGGATTTGAATCCGCTCGATTCTTAGATTCTAATGGCGCTCTTGT
>JAEHJW020000144.1_pt1 | contig 12130 bp, 21 predicted proteins | sample 9271431 | NCBI WGS metagenome assembly JAEHJW02
GCCAGGCCGCCCCTGCCGCGCCTGCCGCCCCCGGCCCCCGCGCCCGAGCGCCGCGCGCACCTGGCCGAAAGCCTGGAGCGCCTGCGCGTGCGCCTCACCGCCAAACCCTAAGGCCACCAAGAGCCCGGATCACCAGGAACCCGCAAGGAAACGCCATGACCGACCTCAACGCCCCCCTGCGCGAGCCCCCTGAAATGCTCGCCTCACTGCGCCGCATCGCCGCCAGCGTGCTGGCCGACAAAGCCCTGCTCGACTCCGATCTGGCCGCCCATGCCGCCCACGAAATCATGCTCGAATTTGCCGAGCAATGGGGCGGCGATAGCGTGTACGTGCCCAAGGCCGAGAGCCTGCAACGCGACAGCCGCGACGTGGCCATCTGGGAAGAGTTTCGCGGCAACAACCACTCCGAGATCGCCCGCAAATACCGCATCAGCAAAGTGTGGGTGTACGCCATCGTCAAACGCATGGCGCGGCTCGAAACCAACCGGCGCCAGGGCAAGCTGTTTGCCCCAGACAACGAACAGGCCGCCTGACCATGCCTGCCGACCTGCTGCCCATCCCCCTATGGCTGCTGCTGCTCTGCGCGGCGTTTGCCGTGGCCTTTTTGCATGAATTGCACAGCCAGCGCCCCATCACCCCGCTGGTCGATCTAGCCTTCATCGGCTGCGCAGCCAGCCTGTACGCCGCCCTGTTTTCCGTGGCTGTGGCGCTTTTGTAGGCGCAGCGCCACAAAACGCTTGACGCCGCCTCATATTCGGCAGAAACTAACCCTGCTCACGCAAAAAACGTGAGCCGGGATTGGCGTCCCGAGTGGAGCGGCGAAAAGCCGCAAGCAGCGATGCAGTGCGGCTTTTTTGTCCCTGATGCCCAGTTATGGCAGCTCGGACAGGGGGGCCGCAAGGCCCGCCGGTGCTCCACCGGTACGCCAACCCTGTTTCGGGCTGCCACCCGCTTTGGTGTGCGGGTGGCGGATTCAAACCGCAACTGGAGCCTCATATGAGCAACATCATCGCTTTACGCCCTACGCCAGCCCGCCTGGTCACTATCGAGGGCGATCATGCCACCACAACCACGCTGATCATTGCCGAAGCGTTCGGCAAACTGCACAAGGACGTGCTGCGCGCGATCCGAAACATGCAGTGCAGCGAAGAATTCAACCGGCGCAATTTTGCGCCCGTTGCCTATCTCGACGACAAAGGTGAGCCTCGTACCATGTACAACGTCACCCGCGATGGCGCGATGATGCTGGTCATGGGCTTCACTGGCACTAAGGCCGCAGCCATGCGAGAGGTGTTTATCGCGGAGTTCTCTCGCATGGAAGCCGCGCTCAAGGCTGCAGATGCCAAGCGCGCCATCGACGCCGAGCGCCACGCAGCCAGATATCTGCGCGAACTCGCCGCCGCGCGCCGCCAGTTGCTCACCTATATGCGCCGCGAAGTGCGCGACCTCAAGGCGCTGTACGGCGCGCCGCAGCGTCCGCCCGCTGTCGATCCGCGCCAGCAGCCGCTCGATTTCGATCTGTCAGGCATGGCCGATCTGCCCACGCTCGATCTCGACCTGTCTCGCGGACTGGAGGGCTGAGCCATGACTGCCACCCCAGTTATCCCCAACGCTCGCGCGCCCCTGAGTGCGCTCGACATCTCCGATCTGTGGGAGATGATGCATGCCGCCGAGAGCCGCCTCAACGATGCCAAGGCCATCGCCCGCGCGGCGCAGCGCATCCAGGCCGAGGCCCTGCGCGAGTTCGAGAGCGCGCGCCAGACCTACCAAAACGCCGTGGCCCGGCAGCAGATCAAGGGGGAAGCACGATGAACCTCGTCGCCACCCCCGCCGCCCTGGCCGCGCTCGACGCCATGGACGAAATCGCCGCCTGCTGGCGCGCCGTTTCGGCCCTGGCCAGCCCCGACGCCTGCTGGGACATGGAGACCCGCTCGGATTTCGCTATCCTCACCAACAAACTCGCGCGGGACTACGACGCAGCCCGCCAACAGTTCACCGCCGCCACGCGTCGGGCGGCTTGAGGGGGAAATCATGAATCGCCGCTCTGTTGCCGCCTTCTGGGCGGTTTTTTTCATCAGCGCGCCCGCATGGGCGATGAACAAGTGCACAGACTCTGCGGGCCATGTGACCTATCAGGTGGAGGCGTGCCCGAAAAACGATAAGGCGACTGACGTCAAGATTTGGGGGAACGCAAAGCCAAAACCCTACATCGCGCCGAAGGGTTTGCCTGTTGTAACGCCAGACGCAAACATCCAGGCCCCCGCGCAGGCCAAGCCATTGCTGGCACTTTACAGCCGCTGGATAGACATCGACACTCTAGCGCGCTCAACGGGGCGTATTGCTTTGGCTGGGCCAGTGGGCAAGATGCAAGACCTGCTGCGAGAGGCAAAAGCCGTTCAGGTAGCTGATTGCGCGCAAGATGCCAAAAAAGCGTTGGTGGCCTTGATCTCCAGCGACACGGATGCCATGATTGCCTTCATGCAGGAAGACGAAGTGAGTTCGACCATATACAACATTGCACTTCGTGGCGATCAGATCAAAGCATTTGAGAGCCAAGCGCGCATGATGCTCTGCACCAAGCCCTGAAACACCCCGTAAACCCCTTTTCTGGCCGCTTCGAGCGGCCTTTTTTACGCTCATTGCAAACGCTCACCCCTCCACAGGAGCTTTGCAATGCCCGATCTCGCCCCGTTGTTCACCGCCCTGCGCTTGCCCCTATGGGTGCTGCTGCTGTCCTATCTCACCTGGGCGCTGTTTCTTGCCGCCATGAGCCTGATCGGCGCGCGTGCGCAGGGCAAGCTGCCCCGCGCCGCCCTGGTGCTGGGCTACCCGCTGGTGCTGTTTGGCGTGCTGTGCGACGTGCTGCTGCAGCTCGTGGCCACCGTGGTGTTTGCCGACCTGCCGCGCGAGCCTGTGCTCACGCAGCGATGTAGCCGCTACATCGGCGGGCCTGACGGCTGGCGCAAAACCGCCGCCCTGTGGATATGCCGCAACCTGCTCGACCCCTTTCAGGCCGGGGGCCATTGCCGCGGGAGTGAGGCATGACCCCCGCCGATTTCTTCGCAGCCATTGGCCCGCAGGCCGCCGATGCCCAGCGCCGCACCGGCATTCCGGCCAGCGTGAGCCTCGCCCAGGCTGCGCTGGAGAGCAACTGGGGCAAGAGCAAACTCGCGCAGGACGGCAAAAACCTGTTCGGCATCAAGGCAGGCCGGGGCTGGAAAGGCCGCGTGGTGCTCATGCCGACCCGGGAATATCTCGGCGGCGCTTGGCACACCGTCACCGCGCAATGGCGCGCCTACCCCAACTGGCAGGCCAGCATCGAAGACCACGCCCGCTTCTTGCTCGAAAACCCCCGCTATGTGCCCGCGCTGCGCCTCGTGGACTTCCCGCGCCAGTTCGCCACGGCGCTGCAGACCTGCGGCTACGCCACCGATCCGGCCTATGCCGACAAGCTGCGCGCGGTGATGGATCGGCACGGTCTCACCCGGTTTGATCTGGCGCGCCCGCAATGGGCGCTGGCCGACTGGGTGAGCCTGCCGCCGCCTCTGGCGCTGACGGATGCCGAGGCGAGGGCGTGATGCGCGGCTGGATGGCCCGTCTTGTGGCCGACAACGTGGGCGTGCCCGACGAGGTGCGCGTCATGTATGTGCTGGCGCAGACGCTCTATCTGCTGGCCTGGTGCGTGTGGTTCGCCGTGGGCGGCTGGCCGCGCTGGCCCGAGGTCATCACCCCCTTCGCCGCGGGGCAGAGCGCCCTGACGGCGGCGTTCGGCATCACCCTATGGGCGCGCGGAAAAAACTGAGGCCCCTATGCAAAAAATCATCGACACCTGTTTCTGCCTTGTCTTGGCCGTGCCGCTTGGGCTGGCCTTTGCCGTCGCGGGTTTTGCCGCGGGCGTGATCGCGGCGCTGCAAACGCTGCGCGATGTGTGGCGGCAGTAGTGCCATGAGCCGACTTTACGAGCCCATCTACGCCGCCACCTCGGCGCACCGCCTGGCCTGCGAGGCGCGCGAGCTGCTGCGCTGGCCGCTCGATAGCCGCCGCGCCTATCTGGCCGACATCGAGCGCATTCGGGGCAAGGGCGCGGCCGACGCCCTGCGCGCCGAACTCAAAGCCAAGCACGCCGCCGCGCAGCAGGCGAAACGGGCCATCAAGCAAGGGTGGGCCGAATGAGTGCTGTCGAACTGCTCGCCCTGCGCAATGCGCTCATCCTCAGTGGCGCCATCGTCGTCATCGCCGTGGCGCTGGCGCGTTGGATTGAGCGCACGCAGCCCATAGTGTCTTTTGGCTGGGGCATGGGCCTGGGCCTGTGGCGCAATCCACTCGGACACACCGTGGTCTGGACGCTCGCACTTGGCCCCGTCACAGTGCACTGGCTGCGCAAGTCATGACCACCCTCTACACCCGCCTCGCCTACGCCCTGGCCCTGCTGTGCGCAGGGCTGGCCATCGGCTGGACGATCAACGGCTGGCGGCTGCAATCGCAGCTTGAGCGGGCCAAAACCGCGCTCAGCCAGCAGGTGGCCCTCGTCGCCCAGGCGCGCCAGCAGCAGGCGCGGCAGGCCGCGCAGCAGCTCGAGGCCGCCAACACCGCCGCGCAGCAGGCCATCGCCCACGCCCAGCAGCGCACGCAAACCGCGCTGGCACAAAACGCCAAACTGCAACAGGAGATCAACCATGCCACGTCTGCCACTCGCCCTGGTCTGTCTGCTGCCGCTGGCAAGCTGCTCAGCAGTCTCCCCGCCTTTGCTGGCCCCGCCCTCGGCCTGCGTCTGCCCGCGCCCGCCGCAAGCGCTGCTGGCGCCGCTGCCGCCGCTGCCACCGCTGCCGGTCGATCTGCCCCCGGCGCCACCAGCGAGCGCGCTCTAGCCGGGTGGGTGGCGCAGACGGCGGCGCAGTACGAGCAGTGCCGCGCGCAGATCGACGGCTTGCGCGCCTGGGCGCAAAGCCTGCCGCAAACCGATTTACTGTCCGATTCATCCCCCCGCAAATAGGCTAGCCGCATGGACATCATCGACACCGCAAACGACCAGGCCGCGCAGATGCTGCAGGCACAGATCGACGCCGCGCGCCGCGCCGCGCCAGGGCCGGTGGCCAACGGCGCCTGCCATTACTGCGGTTGCGACGTGGCGCCCGATCTGCGCTGGTGCAGCCCCGAGTGCCACCACAGCTGGAACGATGAGCAGGATCTGCTGCGCCGCACCGGGCGCCTGCACCCCGGGCGAGGCGCGGCATGAACTGGATCGACCACATCATCCAGACTGGGAGCGTGATCGATGCCATCCAAACCATCGGGCTCGTGATCATCGGTATCTATGGGTACGGCGTGCGCAAAGCGATGAACAACCTCGCCCAGCTCCAGCAGCTCGACGCCGACGTAGAAAGCGTGGACAAGCGCCTCACCGCCATCGAACACGCCAGCCGTCACGCCCCAACCCATGCCGATCTGGCCGCCATCTATGGCCGCATCAACCTGCTGGCTGAGCGCCAGAGCGAAATGGTGGGCAGCCTCACGGGCATCCAGCGGGGCCTCGACCGGGTGGAAGAGCACCTCTTGAACCGGAAAGAATCATGACCTACGCCGCCGATCTGCTCGCCGACCAGCGCCTCATGCTGCTGCAGGCCCTCGAAGCCGCCGCAGGCTACAGCCTGCCCGAGCGTGCCCTGGGGCGCTTCCTGGGCAGCATGGCCGCCCCGCTGAGCGCGGATGGCCTGCGCACCCAGCTCGCCTGGCTGGAGGAGCAGGGCCTGCTATCGATCAGCAAGGTGCAGCCGCTGCCCGATGCCGCGCCTGAGTGGACGGCGCGCATCGCCTCGCGCGGTCTCGACGTGGTGGCCGGTCTGGCCCGTGTGCCGGGTGTGGCCCGCCCCCGGCCCTGAGGAGCCGCCATGCCCCGCCGCGACAAGGTTTCCGCCCTCACGCCCGAGCTGCGCGCCGAGATCGAGCGCCTGCTCATTGCCAGCGGCTTTGCCGGCTACGCCGAGCTGGAGCAGCAGATCCTCGATGCCCATGGCGTGGAGATCGGCAAGAGCACCCTGCACCGCTACGGCAGCAAGCTGCAGCGCAAGCTCGACGCCATACGCGCCAGCACCGAGGCGGCACGCCTCATTGCCGATGCCGCACCCGACGATGCCGACCAGCGCAGTGCCGCCGTGCTCAGCCTGGTGCAGAGCAATATGTTCGAGGCCTTGGTCAATCTGCAGGACGCCGAGGATGCCGACGTGGACGCCGCGGGGCGCATCAAGCTGTTGGGCAACGCGGCGCGGGCGATGGCCCAGGCCAGCCGGGCCAGCATCAACCAAAAGCAGTGGGCCGAAGAGGTGCGCGGCAAGGCCGAGGCGGCAGCCAAGGCCGTGGCGGCGATCGCGAAGAAGGGCGGCCTTACCGCAGACAGCATTGCCGCCATTCGCCAGCAGATCATGGGGATTTCCGCATGAAGGCCAAGGGCCGCGCCAAAATCCAGCCCGCCAACCCCAGCGGGCTTTTTCTGCGCTACCAGGCGCGCTGGGTCGAAGACACCTCTCGCCTCAAGCTCATGGAAAAAAGCCGCCAGATCGGCCTGTCGTGGAGCACCGCCTACGCCACGGTGGAGCGTACCGCGCGGGCCGATGCGCGCCTGGACGAATGGGTGAGCAGTCGCGACGAAATGCAGGCCAAGCTGTTCATCGAAGACTGCAAGATGTGGGCATCGGCGCTGGCCATCGCCGCAGACGACATGGGCGAACAGGTCATCGACCAGAGCACCAAGGCCAGCGCCTTCGTGTTGCAATTCGCCAACGGCAAGCGCATTCACAGCATGAGCAGCAGCCCGGACGCGCAGGCCGGCAAGCGCGGCGGGCGCATCCTCGACGAATTCGCGCTGCACCCCGATCCGCGCAAGCTGTGGAGCATCGCCTACCCCGGCATCACCTGGGGCGGCAGCATGGAAGTCATCTCCACCCACCGGGGCAGCGCCAACTTTTTCAACCAACTGGTCAAAGAGGCGCGCGAGCAGGGCAACCCCAAAAACATCAGCCTGCACCGCGTCACGCTGCAAGACGCGCTCGATGACGGCTTTTTGTACAAGCTGCAGCAAATGCTCCCCAAGGATGACCAGCGCCAGGCGATGGACGAAGCGCAGTACTTCGACTTCGTGCGATCCGGCGCGGCCGACGAAGAGAGCTTCCAGCAGGAATACATGTGCAACCCGGCGGACGATGCGTCGAGCTGGCTGCCCTACGACCTCATCACCCCCTGCGAAGCAGATCAGGGCACGGCCCCGGAAGACTACGACGGCGGCGGTTGTTTTGTCGGCATGGACTTTGCCGCCCGCGGCGACCTGACCGTCATTGCCGTGCTGGAGGAGGTGGGCGACGTGCTGTGGTGCCGCGAACTGGTCGAGCTGCGCCGCACCAGCTTTGCCGAGCAGCTCTCCCACCTCGACCGCATCATGCGCAGTTATCGCGTGGTGCGCGCTGCGCTCGACCAGACCGGCCTGGGCGAAATGCCCGTGGAGGAAGCCAAGCGCCGCCACGGCATGCTGCGGGTGGAGGGCGTGCTGTTCAGCGCCGCCCGCAAGCTCGATATGGCCACGGCGCTGAAACAGCGGTTTGAAGACCGTTCGATCCGCATTCCGGGCCGCGCCGAACTGCGCGCCGATCTGCACAGCGTCAAGCGCGAGGCAGGGGCCACCGGCGCGCCGCGCCTGGTGGCCGAGCGCAGCGAAGCGGGCCACGCCGACCGCTTCTGGGCGCTGGCCATGGCGGCTGCCGCAGGCCATGGCGAGCGCCTGGTCATCGCCCCATTCGAGCCCGCGCCGCGCCATATCGGCTGGGGCGCGGCAGATTATGACGATCACCCCTACACCATAAGGAGCGGCCCATGGTCTCGCTCGTAGATGCCCGCGGCAACCCCATCGCCGCCTCCGCCCGCCCGCAAGAGCCGCAGACCGCCCGTGTGGGCCTGGTGCCGCGCCCGCTGGGCAATCACCCCGCCAACGGCCTCACCCCCGCGCGCCTGGCCGGGCTGCTGGCCGAGGCCGACGGCGGCAGCCTGTCGGCGCAGGCCGCGCTCGCCGCCGACATGCAGGAGCGCGACGCGCATCTGTTCGCCGAACTCAACAAGCGCCGCCGCGCCACGCTGACGGCGAGCTGGCGCCTGCAGCCCGGCGCAGCGGCAGGCGCGGCAGACCGCAAGCGCATTGCCGCGCTCGAAGAGCGGCTGCGCGATCAGCTCGACCTCGACGGCATCGTGCTCGACCTCACAGACGGCATCCTCAAGGGCTATGCCTGCTCCGAGATTGCCTGGGGCCGCGCCGCAGACGGCTGGTGGTGGCCGCAGAGCATTACCCTGCGCGACGCCGAGTGGTTTGCGGTGGACACGCAAGGCCAGTTTGGCCTGCAAACGCCGGCGGGCATCGCCCCGCTGCAGCCGCTGGGATGGTTGGTGCACCTGCATGAGAGCAACACCGGCTATCTGGGCCGCAGCGCCCTGGCGCGCGTGCTGGCCTGGCCCTACCTGTTCCGCCATTACGCCAGCCGCGACTGGGCCGAGTTTTTGGAGATTTACGGCCAGCCCATGCGCCTTGGCCGCTACCCGCAGGCCGCCACCGCCGAGGAAAAAAACACCCTCATGGCTGCCGTGACCAACATCGGCCATGCGGCGGCGGGCATTCTGCCCGAGGGCATGAGCATCGAGTTTCAGGAGGCCACGCAGGGCGCTGCAGACCCGTTCGGCGCGATGGTCAACTGGGCCGAGGGCGCCATCAGCAAGGCCATTCTGGGCGGCACGCTCACCACCTCGGTGGACGGCAAGGGCAGTTATGCCGCAGCCCAGGTGCACAACGACGTGCGCGAGGATTTGCTGCTCTCCGACCTGCGCCAGCTCGCCGCCACCCTCACCCGCGACCTGGTGCGCCCGCTGCTGGCGCTCAATACCGGCGTGACCGCAGGCGCGCGGCTGGTGTTCGGCCTGGACGAAACCGAGGACGTGGGCATATGGAGCGACGCCCTGCCCAAGCTGGTGAGCACCGGCATGCGCATCCCCGCGCGCTGGGCCGCGCAGCGCCTGGGCATCCCCGAGCCGGATGGCGATGAGCCGCTGCTCACCGCAGCACCCGCAGCCCCCGCAGCTCCCGCTGCCCAGGCGGCTCCCGCTGCGGCCACCGCAGCGCTGGCCGCCGCCCCGCAAATCGCCCCCGCCGACACACCCGCGCCGCCCGACGAACTGGCCGACCAGCTCGCCCGCCTGGCCGCGCCGCAGATCGCCGCGTGGATCGACCGCATCGCCGCCATGGCCGACCAGGCCGAAAGCCTGGACGCGCTCAAAGGCCTGGTGCTCGCCGCCTACGGCAGCCTGCCGCGCGACGAGCTCACCCAGGCCCTGGCTGCGGCCACCCTTACTGCGCACCTGGCGGGGCGCTATGACGTGCAGCAGACGGGGGATTGATGGCTGACGCCGCGCAGCAGCCCAGCCAGATCGAGGGCGCAACGCGCCTGCCGTTCGCCGAGCAGATCGCGTTTTTCCGGGCCAAGCTCGGCAACCTCATTCCCACTCAGGTGTGGGACGATTTGTGGAAAAGCCAGCACGACAGCGGCTTCATGGTGGCTGGCGCGACCGAGGCCGATCTGCTGGCCGACATCGCCGCCGCCATCGACCAGGCCATCAGCCAGGGCACCAGCCTCGAAACCTTCCGCAAGAGTTTTCGGCAGATCGTCGCCCAGCGTGGCTGGACGGGGTGGACGGGCGAGGGCAGCGCTGCAGGCGAGGCCTGGCGCACCCGCATCATCTACACCACCAACACCAGCACCGCCTACGCCGCAGGCCGTCTGGCACAGCTCAAGGCGGGCGGCTTCCCGCTGTGGGTCTATCGCCACAACGACGCGGTGGCCCACCCCCGCCCGCAACACCTGGCCTGGAACGGTCTCACCCTGCCCGCCGATCATCCGTTCTGGCAAACGCACTATCCGCCCAATGGCTGGGGCTGCAGGTGTTTCTGCGTCGGCGCGCGCCACCCCGCAGGCGCCAAACGCCTCGGCGGCGAACCCGACAAAACCCTGCCCGACGGCTGGGACACTCCAGACCCCAAAACCGGCGAACTGCCCGGCATCGACAAAGGCTGGGGCTATCAGCCCGGCGGCACCGTGGACGACACCCTCACCGTGCTGACCAAAAAGCTGCAGAGCCTGCCGCCGCAGCTCGCCAAGGGCCTGGCTGACGATCTGGCCCGAGGCGCAACGGGGCAGGTGAGCGCGCCGCCCGCACCATGACCACCCGCACCATCACCTTTGACGACGCCGAGGCGCTGGCCTATCTGGGCCAGCTCGCGGCCAAGCTTGGCGACCTCACCCCAGTGATGCAAGACCTGGGCGAATATCTGGTGGTCAGCACCAAGTCGCGTTTCGCCAGCAGCACCGCGCCCGACGGCACGCCGTGGGCGGCCAACAGCCTCACCACCCTGGCGCGCTATGGGCGCATGTACAAGGGCGCGTCCAAGGCGGTGGCGGGGAAGAAACCGCTCATCGGCGAGAGCAGGCGGCTCTCGGGCGAAATCCACGCCGTGAGCACGTCGACCAGCGTGACGGTGGGCAGCAGCCTGGTGTACGCTGGCGTGCAGCAGTTCGGCGCTGGCAAGGGCACGCTGGGCTCGCGCAGCCCCTGGGGCGACATTCCGGCGCGGCCCTACCTGGGGCTCTCGACCGCAGACCGGGGCAACGTGCTCGCCATCGTGCGCGAGTATCTGGCCGGGGACTGAAACGGCGCTGTTACAGTTTTCGGCAAAATCGGGCCTGTGATCGGCTGCAAACGCACCGATGCCACAACCATACCAACCCGACCGCGAAAATCAAAATCGAAGCGATCTGATCGTTTTTAAAGCGGGTCTGGCGGGGTGGCAAGCCGCACCAACCCGCCCAATCGCCAAAATCCCCCAAAAAACCCGCCGCAAGCCCCCGGTAAGCCTTAAACGGGTTTACTGGCCCGCCGAGCCCCGGCCCGTTGCAATGGCGGCATGCCTACCGCACACCGCCTCCCCGTCGCCCTTGCCGCCCTGTCGGCTCAGATCGAACTGAGCGACGGCGCGGCGCCTGCGGCCATTCAGTTGCTCCCGGCGGGCACCTTTCGCGCCGAAGATGGCCGCCCGACCGACGCCCCCGCCTGGACGCTCGACGCCGCCAGCGCGCAAACCCTCATCGACCAGATTGCCGCCCGCACCAACCGCGTGGTGATCGACTACGAGCACCAAACCGTGCACGCCAAGGCCAACGGCCAGCCCGCCCCGGCTGCGGGCTGGTTCAAGGCGCTGGAGTGGCGCGAGGGCTCCGGCCTGTGGGCCGTGGGCGTGCAGTGGACTGACCGCGCCCGGCAGATGATCGCCGCGGGCGAGTACCGCTTTATCAGCCCGGTGTTCACCTACGACCGCAAAACCGGCGCCATCACCCGCATCCTGCACGCCGCGCTCACCAATGACCCGGCCCTCGACGGCATGGCCGCAGTGGCCGCAGCCTCCTCGCAACTCGCCTCTCAACTCGCCTCAACCTCGGAGACCCCCGCAATGGACGAACTCATCGAACGGCTGGTGTACCTGCTCAACCTGCCCGTGACCAGCACCCCTCAGGAAATCGCCGCCCAGCTCGACAAGATCAAGGCCGCAGTGCTGGCCGATGCGCCGGGCGATGCCGCGGCTGCCGCGAAGTTCGGCGGGCTCGACGCCTACATTGCCGCGCTCAAGGCCAAGGCCGACACCGCGCAGGCCGCACTCACCGCCGAGCGCGAAGCCACCGCCGCGCTCAAAGCCAGCACTCAGCCGATGGAAGTGGTTGCCGCGCTGCGCAGCGAGCTGGCCACGCTCACCGCCGAGGTCAACGCCCGCAAGATCGACGACCTGGTCAGCCCCGCGCTGGCCGATGGCCGCCTGCTGCCCACGCAAGAGGCCTGGGCGCGCGATCTGGGCGCCAGCAACCTGGCTGCGCTCAGCGCCTATCTGCAAACCGCCCAGCCCATTGCGGCGCTGACGAAAACGCAGACCGGCGGAAATCCGCCCATCGCCGTGTCCAAGGCCGACGACGCGGACGGCATCGCCCAGGCGGCGCTGGCCTATCAGGCCGAACAGGCGCGCTCCGGCGTGCAAATTTCCACCCAGGCCGCCGTGGCG
>JAEHJW020009458.1_pt1 | contig 12130 bp, 15 predicted proteins | sample 9271431 | NCBI WGS metagenome assembly JAEHJW02
AAGCGATTTGTTACATATAAATCGCAGAAATCGAAACCGAAACCGTGAGCGTATTTGTGCCAGAAGAGACAAAATCGAGGTACAAATTGCCCCACTCATCGGATGGAACTACTCCTTAGTTTTTTAATAATGAAAGCATTTTACAAATATTCAATTTCTACGTAGCCAGACAAATAGTTCGTCAGTCCAGTGGATGCGAGCACTATTTGAGCAGATGTGCCAGTTACCCCGGCAATGGGCACTGGTAGTACCGCCTGTACAGTTTTTGCGGTATCCGGAGATGTAATAGCGGCAGAAATGTAGGAATTTCCCGAGCCGTCCTTTACCGTGATTGTGCCTGCTGCTCCTACATTTGCTGTGTAAATCACCAGCGAAATTCCGAGAATGGTAGACCCGTTCGGAAGTGTTATAATTTGATTCCCATCGGCAGCGAGCGGAATGTAGTACGAGCCAGCGTACCGCAGCGAAAGATTGAAATTTTTTCTTTTTCTGGTGTAATTGAAGGGTCCGGACATAGGTCCGGTCTCCTGTTCCAGGTCGATACCAGCAGTATTACCGTTGTTGGGCGTGATCCCCATCGGATTGCGGTGGCGAACAATCGGTATGTTGTCATCGTCGGTGTAGATTTCCGAAAGAGCCCGAGCCCACCATTGCGTTCCGTCCAGATCGAGTACCGGCGGCCGGAATGTGTAAGCGCTCGAGGAGCTTGTCAACGTGACCCCTCCGCACAAAATGCCTCTGACGAAAGAAACCACCCCTCCGGTTTGCAGAGATATTACATTTTTAGTGGTTGGTATTACAGTCCCTCCGTCCACATCCAGAAACTCCACATACAATTCACATTGCGCATCTTGCTTTACCAGCATATCCCCAGACCCGCGAATCTCCGGTTTCATCCCGATGAATTTCACTTTCATGGGGGAACCAGTGGCGGTTGATGGCATATGCACAACATTCTGAGTGCCGAATGTTATGATCGACCCTCCGTATATATTGATTTCCATGGTGTCATTGAGCGTGATGACGTCTCCTGCACCAGACCCGAATTGGGGGGTGATGATGTCCGGCGAATAAAAATCATGTTCGACGGATTGAGGGTTGTTTACTTTCATCCCGTTATTGCATTCGCGCAGCGTGAGCGAATAATGCTGACTGAGGTCAGCAGTGGCAGTTCCCTCTTGGTCGAATACCTGATTGAATCCATACACCATGATGTTTTTCGAGCGAAAGGCAGTAGATCCACCTGTCGCAGTGAAACTGTCGAATGTCTGCGTAGATGTGGCCGCACCGACCCCGACAAAGCCCGCGTCTTCCACCCACGTCCGCATCACAGTCCCATCAACAGCCTCATTATGATAAAACGCGCTCATCCCTGAGCTGTTGTTAGTGAAGAAGAACATCGTGGAATACATCCCGTCGCCGGACAGGATAAGACCGGAATACGCTGACGTGAGATGGAAAAGCTGAGAGCCTGAAAGAATGTATCCACCTGCGCTAACATGAGCGCGCTTCGCGCCGGTTGGGTTCACAGGATAAGCGGAGCCAGTCCCCGCGAGGTACTTCCAGAAATTCGTGAACGCGTAGGTATCGTCGGAGCCAGTCACGGTCACAGTCCCAGTAGTACCGTTTACCACCGGAAATCCATTTCCAACTGCTCCAAAATCTCGCAAATCTGGTGCAGACTGAAAAATACGATACCACCTCATACCGTCGAGTGCAACAATCACGGATCCGCCATCATCCCCAGTCATCGTAGTAGATGTCACGGTCAAGGGCTTATTCAAGGTCCAGGACGTGCCAGATCCTGAAATAATATAGGCCGATCCGTCCGAACCCGCATAGTTGATTTGCTGACCGATGGCGGGAGCGCCATTCGTGGTTGAAGATACTGTCAGAGTTGTTCCGCTAATGGCTCCAACGCCGTACCAACCGGTGGTAGAAGATGCGCTGACAAAGTTCCCGCCTCCAGTAGAGCCGCCCTCGTAATAGGAACGAACCGTTGCCTGCGTCGCTCCGGAGAAACTGCGAAGAGCGCTCATTGAGGCTAGGTCAGCCCCGATATTCGCTTTTACCTGATCGGGTGTTGTCGGGGCTACTCCGCCAGATCCGAGCGCGGCATATGTAGTTTTATTCACATCATTAAGCCACGATGCTACAATCGGTGTACCAGCACTTCCGTCTATATAAGTTGTATTTGCCATATCAGTTCTGAATAATTAAAGAAGGAAAAGTAGTATTAGAAGGAATAGCACATCCCGGAGTAGCATACCCGGGAATACTTGTTCTACTATTACATGAATATCCAGAAACAAACACATCTGTTGATCCTGGTCTTGACCAAGGCGTACTTGTATTATCTTGTACCCCTCTTACGAAATCTTGTGGATGCCTGTATTCCCAATCATGAGGACAAACCATCAGTCCATCCCATCTAAGCTTTAATTGATCTGCTTTGTACTTGAACCCACATACATCACAGATTGCATCCCAAGAGCCTAGCTTTAGATAGTCTGATCTTCCCATTATTTAAACTCCACGAAATCAGTCCATTTGGACCATTTCCCTTTTTGACGTTTCTCTCCTTGCTCTACTCTACGCATGTGAGCAGGCATATGCATACCATTGATACCATTAACTTCTGGCCCTTTTCCTTTTGCCAGAGTTACAGTATGCTTACCAGAAGATCCTGAAGATTTAGAACTGGAGCTAGAAGAGGAAGGATTGTTTGCCATTACTTCATGCCTCCTTTAGAATTCCTTTTAAAGCTTCGATTAGTCTTGGCAGAAACAACTCTTAGATTACTCTTGGAATTAGTTCCACCTTTACTTAATGGTTTCTTATGATCTACATCCTTACCATCGCCTTTACGAACCTTACCCGCCGCCATTGCTTGACGACGGGCAGTATTTCGCATAGCACGGTTCTTTTTCTGCTTTGCAGAGGATTGGTACTTTTTGTACTCGTCCTTATAGTCCCGTACTTTCCTTGGCATGATTACCTCACAATACCACTAGCAGCTACAACATAATCAACCGTAACAGTTTGAGTTGCAGTAGGAGTGATCTGAACTACCGGAGTAAGAAGTGCATTGGTTAGAGTAGTAGCAGACGATCCAATTGTAGGACTAGAAACCCTAGCAACAAGTTGATCTGCTACAAATACCAGAAGATCTGTGCCGTCATAGTAGAAACCTACATCAACATAGGTAGCAGCAGTAGCAGTAGTAACAGAAGTAACAAGAGTAGTTCCAGTAGAGCCTACAACAGAATACAGACTAACTACACCAGTAGCATCGACTGCAAACCAAAGTCCATCATTAGCAGACGAACCAGCTTGAAGTCCAACATACTCAGTGCCAGCAAGAGCAGAAACTTGAAACCTAGCTCCAAACCAGAAAGGTTGACCAGCCGTGAATTGAAACGAGGTACCATTCTTGTATGCACTCGAAGCAGTAGTAATACCACCGGGAGTGAGAACAGCAACACCTCCATTACCATTACCAATAGCAAATGTAGAGCTAATACCAGTAACAGTAAAGTCAGTTCCACTCAGGGTATTGAAATCATTCTCATACTTGTGAACATTACCAGTATGAAAAGGATCAGGATAGGGATAATTTGCGAAGAAAGTTCCCGGAGAAGCAGTAGCTACACCGGAAGTAAAACGTACAGGATTTGCCATGTAAATCTCCTTTATTGACGTTGGGTTCTACCAACGGCCCCGAAGGGCCGTCAATAGGAGAAGGTTACTTAGGGGCTTTTCTAGACTTTACAGACTTGATTGCCCTTTTCTTTTTGACACCCGGAAGTGCCTTAGATACCTTCTTTTTCATATTACGGACCATTACTACCGTAGATTGCCCTCGGATCAGTCCAGCCAAAGCTGTACCTTTCATAGCCCTTTGCCTTTGCATTCATCGTGTCAAAGTCGTTATCTTGCGTGAACTTGAGACTTTCACGTTCGAAATACTTCAGACCTTCCGAAACACCATTGGTACGGATAAACCATGCATTAGGTGAAGTGAAGTAGTGGTTAAGCTTAACACCCATAGGAAGAGCATTGGTAGCCTTAATCACATTCACATCGTTGTTTGCAGTACCAGTTTGGTATACCGAATCAAGGATACGATTTGCATTGTACCATTGTTGTGGAGCAATGTGCAGAGAACGAGGCATCAAGCTGATTGCAAGACCTTTATCGTCCGTAGCTTGCATGATCTGGATAGTAAGAGCTTCCAGAGCAGCTTCGGAAAGATCTGCATCGACAGCAAGACGATTGCTGAAAGAACCCCCGGAAGTATTGGGGTGAGCAGTATTACACAGAGTAACACCATCACCACCATTATATCCAGAAGTAAATGCACGGTTATAGATACCGGCAGCAATACGTTCTTTGGTTTGACGGAAAGAGAATGCAAGAGCCTTGGAACGAGTCTTGGAGACTTGTTCATAGAGGTTATCTTCCAGTTCTTCATGAGAGACGATGTAACCAAGAGCATAAGCCACATGCGTATAGCGAGTGACCGGACCTTGGATTTCAGAATCGTACGAAACTCCAGCAGCTTGAGCCTTTTCAGGAACAAGTCCGAAGCCAACGATCTGAACATCTTCTTCGTACGCTTTATCAGAGGTATGAGTATCAAAAAGATCTGTATACTCTACTTGATGTTCATTATACATACGACCAAACCAAGCCTCGACACCGGGCCAGAGGGCTTTAGGATGGTTCGACGTGAGAATAACACCAGCCATTTAGATTCTCCTTTAGTTATTAAACACCAGCAGTATTGCCAGAAAGTTCATGTTGATTAATCATAACGAGAACCTTAGCAACAGTACCCGGACTCGTAAGATCGTTGTCAATACGCCACGGAGCACCAATAATACGAAGCGGAAGAGCTTGCGTAGTATTAGCAGCAGAACCTTGAACATATGACTGCGATTGGTTTTGAGGGGCAGTAGGTGCATTAGCTACAAACAGCGGAGCATTCTTGTTAAATGCCGTAGCTGCAATAGTATCAGACTGTCCTTCAAAAATAACGTCAGGAGAATCAACAACCCAAACATAGTAGGCATAAGCCTTCGTTCCTGGGATAGTGACGGTATTGAGGTTATTGGGATCGAAAGCACCGGGGAAATTACCACCCGGGGTTGCTACCGAGGTACCAATACCAACAATAACACCACGAATCGCACCAGAGGTCGAAGCGGAATTACGAGTACCATACAGAGTTACTGCCGACGCACCCGTAAGAGTATCCCCACCCGCAGCACTCTGAACAGCATCACCGATAAAGTAAGCGTTAGTGTCTGTGGAGGGGATATAATACAGGTTGACTTGTTGCGTCCAATTAGCACCAGAAAGGTGCTTTACGGGACGAAGCCCGAAAGGAGCATTTACGTTTGCCATTTATTATATCCTCACAAAAGATTAGTTATTACGGATAGAAATACCAGAAGAGGGAACATACCTTCCAGCAGAGTTATCCAAAGTACCACGCTTGATTGCTTGATCGAATGCATCTTGCTTCTCATTAATCTTGGCTTGATCTGCCTCATACCAATCAAGACGAAGTTTCATGAGATAAGCATTAATAGGATCTCCATTCTCAGAGCGGCCTACAAGCTTCCAGACCTTACTCTCTTTGTCTTCGAATCCTACTTCAGAAGGTTTCACAAACTCATATCCACCTTGCTGTGCTTCAAAGATCCTTCCGGGCTCATCATTAATCCAATGAAGATGATACCCTTCAACTTTGTAGAAAACATCAAGTTTTGAACGAGGAACTCCAAAAGGAATCCGCTCACGCTCCGCTTGCTGCTTACCACGATCAGCTTCCGTGCGTACTACTTCGGTAGTGGTTTCTTTTCTAACATACGCCATGTTCTTATCTCCTTACAGAAAGTATTTCTCTACATACTGCTCTTGAGTCAACAGACCCTGCTTTACAAACTTGTCACAGGCTTTCTTCGCTTCCTCGGGCAAGTCATTGTAACTTTTCTTTCCAGAAGTATTCGGCCTTCCAGTGGAACTAGATCCTTCTACAGTGCTAGGACGAGTCCTGTTGGAATTACCAAACTTATCTGGGAACATTTCTTTAATGTTCTTAGTCGTTGCTTCCAGAATCTCTTTAGGAGAAAGGGAAGGATTTTCATCACGAATATTTACATATTCAGCTTCAGCATAACGAGAAAGCTTTACATCAGTGGAGTACCAAGGATTCTGAGAATGCCAAGCAACAAAATCTGGGTTCTCTTGTGGTTCCTGTTGTTTAGGAGCAGTCTTTGCAGGCTTGGCTTGTTCTTGATGAAGACGTTCAATCTCTTCTTCAATCTCAACTACCCGATCACCATCTGCATCCTTGATTGCTTCTCGTTTTTGATGCTTCAGTTCCTCAAGAGCTTTCTTGTAGGCACGATCTTCGGCTTCTCCACTGAAACGTTTGAACTCTTGCATGGTCTCTTTAAGGCTTTCAATTTCTTTATCTCGCTTAGAAAGCTCAGAATTAAGTTTCTCAAGGTCTTTACGGAGATAACCATTAATCTCACGTCCTCTTTTTAGAAACTCACCAGCATCCCTCCAATCTTCTTGATTTCCATCAAATTCTTCTAGAGGTTTCCATCCAAACCTACGTGCTTCATTCTGCTCTTGTGCCTGAATCTGTTCTTGATTCTCTTCCATTCTCTTTACTCCTTAATCAATGCTTTTACATCTAGATCAGAAATAATACGGTATTCTTTACCATCTGATCCTTTTCTCATAAGTCCGGCATACTTTGCAAAAACAATCCTGTCTCCAACAGAACACCACGGAGTTTCATCCGCTTGATCTTTCCAGCAAAGTGAACCAATGTCAATAACCACACCTTCACATTGAGCCATTTGCTCTCGATCACGTTGAGAGGTTGTAGAAAGGATAATGCCGCCTTCACTCTTTTCTTCCACTTGCTCTGGAAGAACTACTAGGGTAGGTCCTAATGCTTTAATTCCTGCACTCATTAGATGTCCCTCAAATCGTAAAAATCAAGTTCTTTAATAGAACGGATTGCAGAGAGTTTACCAAGAGCTTCAGCATTAAGTTGTACCGTACCAACTGCTTCTTCTGATGTGTACAAACCAGACGCCCAACTATCCTTCAGATCATCCTCCAAATCCTTGAGGACTTTGAAGAGGTTTTGGGTGACTGGAAGGGTCTTCCATTGGTGGAAGTCCTCCAAAGTTATCATTTCCTTCACTAATATCTCCTGTCTGTTGTGCCATACCTTTTTGCATAATCTCCGCAGCCTTTAAAAGTCCGTCTTGATGTGCTTTTGCTGCTCCAATCTGGGCTTCGATGATGGCGATTTCGTGCCCAGTTTCAACACCTTGAGCATCAGCTAGTGCCTTGACTGCTTGTGCTTGCAGGTTATTGATCTTCGCTTGATTAAGATCTGCCTCTTGCATAAGTTTAGCCATAGCCAACTTAGCATGGAGTTGCATTTCAGTTTCCTTCACTTTTGCTTTGAGCATTTCCACTTGTACTTTGAAATGAGGTTGTACAGGAATTGCTCTCGGTCCCTTGGGATTCGGGAATATCTTATCTACTTGTTCTACATGGATTGCCTCAAGAAGCATCTTCTCTACTTCGTATCGGTCATATCCGGGAACTGCCATTGCTCTTTGAGAGAGTATTTCTGCTTGCATAAGTTTCTGAGAATCAGAAACCATTGTAGGATCAGCAGCAGGTCTAATCAGATGAGGATCAAGAGTATAATCTTTTCTATGGATAATACCTTCATCACCTGAAAGACTCTCAAAGTAAACATCATCTTCCAAGAAGATCTGATTAAGCCTGTACAGCTTTTGCAGTTCATTCTTGAATGCTCTATAAGTACGTTTAAAGATACCATTGAAGACTCTCTGGCCTTCAGTAATCATGTTCCTAGATGTTTCTGCTGGAGTATTTTGCCCGGGATTCTTTCCAACTTGAGGATCAGTTGCCATTGCAATCCTCTCACCGTAATCAATGAGAAGTTTAAGCAGTTGCAAAAGAACATTTGAAGGCTCTCTAACTGGCAGAGGATAGATAGATTTCCTAAGATCATCACCAGTAGAGTCTACAGGTTTCCATTCAAATGGTTTGAAGGACTGATCTCCTTTACGGAACTTAGCTCCCCTACCAAGAAAACCACCAGCAGTATTACTTAGTGTTCCAGCATCAATAAGCTGGTTTACAGCAGTATTAATCGAGTCATTTAATGGCCCGAGAAGTACGCCAAAGCCGAGATCGTAGATTCCACCATCAGGACTAGGAATAAAAGGATATTTGGTAAAGTAGTGTTCAGCTTCAATCTTGTAAATCTGTCCTTTAATCTTCTTGATACCATCAGGATTAAACCTAGCTACAATCCTCATTACTTGTTTCGTATCTTTACGAACAGTAACAATGTAGGGTTCTTCATATCCATCATCATCAAGATCAAGCCATCTGTGCTGCTCTAGGAACTCATAGGGCATCGCAGGATCATTCGTGGCTACTATGATACTCTGAGACTCTTGTTTCGCTGCCTCAAGTGTTCCTAAGCCTTCAAAAGAGGGTTTAGTCCAGCTTTCCCAATCAATGTAAGTCTTCCTGACAATTCTCTCACGAACATCATTGCTAGAGAGATAAATTACTTGTGTAATCCTAGATGCTTTTTCAAGACTAGGAGCAAAGTAAGGAATGTAAATATCTTTTACTGGAACATATTCAGAAGTATTATGACCAGTAGAAGGATCGTAGTAAGTCTTCTTGAAAGCACAACCAATGATACATTGAGTAATCAGAGTGCGATCTTGATGTTCTTCCCAAGCTTCATCTTCTTCCAGAAGTTGATAACTCATGTGCTTGGAAATCCTAGCTCCTTGAGCTTCTCTTTCTGGAGTGCGGTCATTCCAGATCTTGCATTTAACTGGAGCAGATCCCATAACAAGAGCAGGATAAGCCCTAGCATGGTATTGAAGAGCTGCTACTGTAATAAGAGGAAACTTGATATTAGAAGCATTAGGCCAAGGGAATGATTTTGGCTCCGACACCTGCAAAGCAAGATCAAGAGCATTCTTCATCTTGGTTTCCCAAGGATCTCTGGATCGTTGGTCAATTACCCATTCATCATAAACCTTATTACCAATTGTAATAAGCTGTTCAGCAGTAAGCAGCTCTGCTACATTAGCAGATTTCAGAATCTTATCAATGCTTATACTTTTCTCGTTTTCCATTAATAGCCTGTAGTTGAATTTCTTCCAGCATATTGAGTACCAAACTCTTCTTGATACTCTTCTTCATCAATCTCTTCTTTGGTAGGTGCTTCTCGTATCTGATCTAAGACCAAACCAATCCAAGCAAGAGCATCTACTTGATCATCATGTTTGTCTTTAGGAAATCTAACCAGTTCATCTTCTAGATCAGGATACCAAGTTGCCTCTTTATCAAATCTAATCCCACCAGATCTAAGCCTAGCTTGAATACTTCTTGCTCTAGACAGTTTATCTGTAGAAGGAAACATTGGATACAGATTGATATAGCTGTTCCTACGAACCATTTCATTACGAAGAAATGGCCCTATAGCCTTTTCAATTGTTCCTTGTTCAACTACAAACAGTTCTGGTTTGTATCTTTGATGAACTGCAAACAATTCGTCAATAATCTCTTTAGCATCCCAACGATCTCGTCTTACATCTTTAACAAGAATAATGCCTGTAGGAGTAACTCCACATACTGCAATCGCTGTGTAGTCACTTCGTTCTTTTGTAGATACAGCAAAATCTACAGCAGCATAATAAGCAAGAGGAAGGTCAGGATTAAGATCTTCTGGCCTGAGATTAATCAGGTCTTCTCGTCTGAAGTACGCTCTAGACTCATCAATTGGATAGTTAAGAAATTCCTGATTATAGACATCAGGCATTCCTTGTGCTATGTACTCTTGCCTTTTCTCTCTGAAGTACTTCTCATCAAATCTATCTCTCCAGAGAATCTTGTTAAACTCTTTATCATGCGCTCTATACTTGATAGAGATCCAACCACCTAAAGGTTTCTTGCTATATACTTTTAAACCATCATCAACAGTATTCTGTGCATTAAGTGAAGGCATCAACCTTTCAAGAAGGCTATCCATGTGAAGAATAGTGCCAACCACAATACATTTACCATTAACAGATAGAGAGGGAAGTAAGGCTCCGTAGAACCACCTCCTGAATTTCTCTCTACGATCCTGATTCTGGACAATTTCTTCATTCTCAAGGTCATCACAGACAATTAGATCTGGCCGTTTTTTATCCCATTTAAGACCTCGAAGCTTCTGTTCTGCACCTTTAGCAGAGATTCTGAAGCAGATTCCATCATCAAACTCTACAATTATGTCTGTTTCAGCTAACTTTCTGAATTTAGCAATACCAAAGAACTTAGTTATGTCTTCATTCTCTAGAAGTTCTTGCTTAATATCTCCTAGAAACTGTACTGCTTGTCCTTCTGTATCTGAAACAAGAATTACATAGCTCGATTGTCGAAAAAGAACAGACGCAAGAACAAAAGCAAAAGTAATGCTAGTGGACTTAGCATGTCCTCTAGGAGCTGCAATAGCTGTATATCTAGACGTAGAACAGCAAATATCCCACCATTCCAAATGACACTTAGGAATTTTTGTAGCTGTATCGTATTTCTTGACCAAACATGCATTTGCAAAACCCTCAATCGTCTGAGCGTCCAGCATCGTCTTCTCTAATAACCTCTGCCTCTATTGTACGACTAGAAGCAAACTTTTTAAATTCCTTAGCAAGAGAATCAAGTCTATCTCCAACACTTACTTTCTCTGATCTGCTAGTTGGTTGACCTCTAAGAAGCTGCCTTTTATCCAACATCATTACTGCAACTTGGGCACTTTCTTTTGCAGAAACACCTTTACGGACAACTTCTCCAGTTTTGATGTTATAGACGTAATCCCCGTTCTCAAGACGATCATTAATATTAATCATCGCCTTTTCAATAATAGTGTTAAACTTCCCATCAAGCTCTTCATCTGCTTCTACTCGAACCTTAGCCATCATTTCAGCCCACCAAGGTTCTGTTTTCCAGCGACGGATTGTAGATTCGTTTACATCAGTAAGTTCTGAGACTCTACGGCAGTTTCCAATCAAAGCAAAAGTAGCTACTACTTGTTCTTTTACTTCGTCAGGATAAAAATTATTGTTCCCTTGAACAACACCTCTACCTCTTCCTTGTTTACGCCTGATCCATTCAGGTTTTCTTCCCCGCTTCTTTACTAGAAGAGAAGAATCTGCAATAATAGTATCTGACATTAGATAAGTCCTTTCACAACCCCGCCGCCGCTTGATCTGCCGCAGACAGCGCGCCTTTCACGCTCGGGTTTACGAAAAGTTGCCATTGCGCAGGCGAGGCTGCTGTGAAAACGCCCCCGGACCATGTACCAACCTGCTGGACATGGCTCCATGCGGTCGTGTGCCCGGCTGCAACGGAAGCCGCGTAGGCAAGATCATGGGCGATTTTGTACTGGTGACAAGCATCCGCGACCGCCTGAGCGTCCGCCTGGGTGAATTTATAGAGTGGGGTCATGGTCATAGCCTCAGCCTTGCTTTAAGCGCGAGATAGACCTGCTGCTGAGTTGCCGCGTCGTGCGCGGCAGCGTAGATCGCATCTCCATAAAGGTCCATGCCTGCAAAATCTGCACCCGAACCGATCGCGCCCAGGGTGAAAGCATAACCGCCTGTAGTGCCAAGGTTGCATGTGGTCGGTGTTGCGCCATTGATTGCGAAGCTGGACGACGCGCCATTCCAGACTACGCAAATGATCGAAACTGCTCCAATCGGAGGAGATCCAATTGGCGTGCTCACACCGCCGCTATTCCCAGCGGCATAGAGGTCAGGACTTGCCCCATTCTGGTATATCGATTCACCACCCCCATTCGTGAAATCGGCGAGCGTTGCAAGGGGTGACCACGAATTCTGCGTTACCGAGAGGTAAAAGGTGAATGGAATCGTGGTCGTGATGGATGCATTTTTCAGGTAATGACTCGTGCCATTGAACCTCAAGACAGGTCTGCCGAGGCCGTCAGTTGTAACGAGTGGCTGACCGGACCCCGCCGCATTCGATATCGTGT
>JAEHJW020007767.1_pt1 | contig 12117 bp, 17 predicted proteins | sample 9271431 | NCBI WGS metagenome assembly JAEHJW02
GGTGCCCGTTCGCTCGGAGCCGCTCGATGGAATACGCGACTGCTGACGGCGACCACGCGATGGTTGCTAGGATCGGTCCTGGCGAGGAGCATCCGTCAACCTTTTGCATCGCCTCGGCCTGCATGGCCTGGCGCTGGCATCGTGGCGTGCCGGCAGGCGGCTATTGTGGCCTGGCGGGGAAGCCTGGGGCGTGAAACGCTTGGCATCGTGCGTGTGTTTCGTGGCGGCGGGAATGTTGGCCTATAATCACGTCGGAGGTTGGGGATGGTTTTTGTTCGTCGGCCTTTTGGTGTTCTAGATCGCAGCCAAAGAAAAACCCCGCCGGGGCGGGGTTCTGTGCCGTCAGATCGGCGAGCACGCGTCGTCGAGGTTTCGGCACCGAGCGATCCCGTTGTGTGGGACAAAACGGTAGAAGCGGCCCGTGCTCGGCTGCCAGAGCGCGTAGGCGTCGGGCGCGTAATCGCCGGGAGTGGGGATGCGCTTCACGACTTCGAGGCCGGTCAGGAAGCCAACTTTGACCGTATCCCCAACCTGCCAAGTCTGCTTCGAGAGCTTTTCGCGGATCATTTGGTGTCTCCTTTGGTAGCGCAAATATGCGTCATCGCTGCGGCGAAGTCAACGGAAAAATCTCGCGTCGTAGCGAAAAAATGCGTTGACGCCGTGGGAGCGCCTGTGTATGGTGGCTTCATCAAGAGCGCACATGCACCACGGCAATCCCGCCGCGGTTTCTAAGGAGGCCACCATGGCCGGTTTCGCTCTCCCCACCTTCGGCTCCTCGGCTCGCGAAGCGATGGGCGACATCGCCCACGTGGCGGAAGTGCTGAACCCGGCGAACATTCGCCAGCTTCCTGACTTCCGCTCCGCGCTGGCTTCCGCGCGTAAGACCCTTGCCAATGCGCCCATGGTGCGCGCCGTCAATATCATCTGCCTGCGCGCAGATGACGAGCGCTGGCTTATTCGCGTCGGCCGCAAGGGCGGCTGGACCCGCGTCTGGAACTTCGGGACGGGGGGGTAATAGACAACATGACCCTCACCCCACGCCAGCGCGAGTTCCTACGGGCGGCGATCGCATGGAAAAATGGTGATTCAATCGTGCTTTGGTTGCCATGCGAGGAAAGCGGCAGATGGGGCGCGCCGTTTTGTTCCGGGTTAAGTTTTGAAGAAGGAAAAGACCTAATCAGCAACGGGATGATCAAATCGCGGATGGGTGGCCGCTGTTATTCGCTCCCAACTAAGGGAGGGACGAAAGATTGTGGAACAATCTGGTTTCGCGTTACCGCCGCCGGCCGCGCGGCTGTGGAGAAGTGAGATGAAGCGATCCATCCGTGAGCATGAGCAGCTTCTTGGAAATTACGAAGCGTATCTGGCCGATGAAGAGAAAAAGTGGGGCCGCCGCGTCCAACTTATGGAGGCCGATTTTGCTAAGATGCGCGCAGACATCGCCAAGTTACGAGCGCAGATTGAGCGCGCTAAGCGTGCTGGCAAAGACATGTTTGACGATGAACGATATGCCGCAAACTGACCTTGCCGCCTTCCTATCCCGCATCGGCTGGTCAGCGCGCGAGCTGTCCAGCCGCACGGGCATTCCGCAGCACCGCATCGGGCGCTGGGTGACGGGCGTCAATGCCCGCGGTAATCCGTGCCAGGCGCCGGACGACGTGCTACGGTATCTGCGCGCCGTGGCGGACGCGATTGAGGGCGTGAAACTGCCGGAGGATGAGAAGTGACAGTGGACGAGATGATCGCCGCAACGCGCGACTGGCAACGGCCATGCACTTGGATGACAGCCGCCGACGCTATCCTCGCTCTGTTCGGTGGCGAATGACCCGCCGCCATCGCCAACGTTCGCAGCAACGCCCCACCGGAGAGCCGTCCGATTTGGCGATGCCACCTACCGCCGAATGGGCGCAGCACCACGATGCGGAGCAGGCCGCCGATCCCCAGGCGGGCGTCAAGGCGCGCATCTGGCGCCGGCTGCCCAAGGTGTTGCAACTCTACAACGCGGCGCTGATCGACCGGCAGGGTCTCGATGCGTGCCGGAAATACCAGGATGACTACGAGATTGGCATTGAGGGTGCGGACGTGGCTACGGGCGGCACGGGCGGCGGCTGGGAGCGGGATGGACGCCTAGACGCGAGCACTAGGCACCGCCAGGCACGCGAGGCCGTGGGCGAGCCTGTGGCGCGGCTGCTGGATGCGGCTGTGGTGCGGGACGAGGCATGGAAGCGCATCGCTGCGCAGATGGGCCGATGCGCTGGCGGCAGCGGGGTTGACGCGGCCAAACGGGCCGTTGTGCTGGCCGTCGACGCGCTTTGCGGGCATTATTTCGGGACGACGGGAGGATAAGATGGAGATCGTGGTGACGGAGGAAATGGTCGAAGCGGGCATCAAGCGATGGCGCGAGGTGGATGACGGTATCGCTGGCGCGCCGTATGTTTTGGGATCAATCTACCGCGCGATGGCCGCGCTCGACCCAAGCCGCCGCGCGCCGAACGTGACGCGGGAGCAAATTCTTACTGCCGTCACAAACAACCTTGGTGCGCTTCGTCCTCCCGATGATCCGAAAACTGGCCCCATTGCGTTGATTGCTTGGAACGCCGAAGAGTTGATTGCGAATGCTCTTTTTGCGCTGTTTTGCACCACGTGATCTTCCACGACATTGCCGCCGAGCTTGAACGCATTGCCGCCACGCACCCGAGCCGCGAGCGTCCGATCCCGTTCGGCGACGCGCTTGCCAAAGCCGCCGAGATCGTGCGTAGAATGGGCGAATCGGCGAAGAATGAGGAAAGCGCGGGCGCCAATCGAACTCACGGCTAAACCGCAACACAAGGAGACGACATGCCGCGCAAGCCTGATCGCCTTGAAGCGCGAGCCCGCGAACTGGCGCTTGAAGCGGGGATTGACCCGGATTCTCGCGTCTCCAAAATCGGCAGTGAGCGCGGGATGCCCGCCTGGTGCAACTTCCGAGCGCAGGCCCGCGCCGAACAGAACGCGCGCGAACAGGAAGCCGCCGCCGCGCAGATCATAAACCTGCGCTCGCAAGCGCCTGAATACCGCAGCAGCCCCATCGCCATCTTCGGCGAACACGACGATGCTACAATCGCGCAAATGCGAAACTGCATGGCCGTAGGCAATGCTGTTGCCGGAGTAATTTGCGCTGATGGCCATCTTGGCTACGCTCAGCCGGTCGGCGGAGTGATCGCTTACGAGAAACAGATCAGCATCTCCGGAGTTGGGTTCGATATTGGTTGCGGCAACATGGCCGTGCGCCTCGACACGAAATACGACGCCATCAAAGAAATGACGCCGATGATCCTTGGCGATATTCGCAAAGTGATTTCATTTGGGGTCGGACGCACTAATGCCGAGCACGCGGAACATTCACTGTTTGACGATGCTGATATGTGGCGTGAGGCCGACATGGAGGAATACCGCGCCAAGGCAGCCGCCCAGCTTGGGACGGTAGGATCAGGCAATCACTATGTCGATTTGATGCGGGACGAATCCAATTTCGTCTGGATTGGCGTTCATTTCGGCTCGCGCGGGCTCGGACATACCAGCGCCACACGCTATCTCAAAGCGGCTGGTGGCCAAGATGGCATGAACGTCCCGCCGGCAGTTGTAGATGAGGACAGCGAACTAGGGCGCCGCTATATCGCCGCAATGGAGCTCGCGGGCCGCTATTCATACGCCGGCCGTGAATGGGTAGTTGAGCGCGTGCGCCAGATTATCGGCGGAACTGTTACCGATATGGTCCACAACCATCATAACTATGCGTGGCGGGAGACGCATGATGGTCGCGATCTTTGGGTAGTTCGCAAGGGTGCGACACCAGCCTTCCCCGGCCAGCGTGGCTTTGTTGGCGGCTCAATGGGGGATGATGCTGTGATTTTGGAGGGTGTCGATGGTCCCGAGGCGCGTGCTGCGCTCTATTCAACCGTTCATGGCGCGGGACGGTTATTCGGGCGCAAAGAAGCGAAGCGTCGCTTTACGCGGTCCGCGATGGACGCGTGGCTTCAGGAACGCGGAATATTACTCGCAGGCGCTGATCTAGACGAAAGCCCAATGGCATATAGGCGCCTTCCCGCCGTATTGGCTCATCACGCCGCTTCTGTGAAGGTGCTGCACACGCTTCGTCCATTTGCTGTTGCAATGGCCGGCGGCGATGAATTTGACCCGTGGAAGGATTGAGAAACTACCCCCATTTCTTGGTTGCGCTACCCCATATTGACACGCCGCCCATAAAGCCGCTATAAAGGGCAAGATGCGGCGTAGGTGCGCCTAGAAATCCTCACCGGGTATGCTGGGAACGTGAAACCGGCTACAACGAAGTCTTGGCCCTGGCCGCAGTAGCGGTGCATGTCAAGCAGATGTATCCCTATGCGGATGTCGCCGGCATTTACCGGCGCTCTGGGGGCAATGCAGCAGTCGGTGGAAGCCCGACCCATCTTCCCCACATTCGCGAGCCTCATGATCGAAGCGGTTTATGCCACACGCGGCCGAGCCCGCGCGGTGATCCTGGCCGAGCGCGTCGTGGTGCCGTTATCTGGTGCGCAGGGCGACAACCGGCGCCGGGGGGATGTGAGGCTCGGCATTGATGACGTGCCGCTTCCCATGGCGGTTCAAGCGCCGCTGGTGGCGCGATGCTGGCTGGCGGAGATGTGTCGCCCCGTGGACGCTTGGGAGCCTCTAGGCGCTGTTCCTGCGCGGCTGGTGCGCCAGATCGTCGTGGAGCTTCGGCGCGTGCGGGACGAGCGCGAGATCGCAGCCAAATGGTCGGCGAGGAAATAGCGGAGGCGTGATGCCAACCGACGAGGAACGCGAAGCCGTCGTGGACGCCGTAACAGAGACGAGTAGCCGCGTGCGTGACGCGCTGGCGCTGGTCACGGCGGATGTATCGCTCGCTATTTCCCTCGCGGCGGTATCGCTGCTTCTAGGCGCGACCGTTGGCACATGGCCGGATGCTGGTGACGGTGCGGCCTCGGCGGATATTGTGGCGGCTTGGTTCCAGATTGGGCGCAATGCCGCGATACACGTCCCGGAAGGCGCAACGAAGCATTAGGCCATGGCGCGCAGTTCCGGCACCCGACATGGAAATGGTGCGGGCTGGGGTGGATCAAGGAAAGGGCCGGGTATAGGCGGCGAAGCAGGGCGCGAAGCGACACGATTTCAGCTAGGCAACCAGACGGCCGTAGGATGGGCCTCGGCAGAAATGAGAAAGCGCAGTGAACTTCGAAATCTAGCCAAGGCAGAGCGCAAAGAAGCCTATTTAGAGGCGCTGCACGAAATCTTTGAAAGCCCCGAGGCTACACCGACCCACAAAATCCAAGTCGTGGCTCACATCATGGATCGGGATTTCGGCAAGCCCGCGCAGGAGGGCGATGATGCCAGCGATGGCGGCACGACCATCATCGTGAAGGGCGGCTTGCCGGCTGATGCCTGAAATCGAGATTACGATCCCCACGCTGCATTCGGGGCAGGCGGCGATCTACAAGGCGCGCACGAAACGCAATGCGGTTCGATGCGGCCGGCGTTTCGGCAAAACACTGATGGCGATCACGCTTGCGGCGGACACTGCCATTCGAGGCGGGAAGGCCGGCATTTACGCGCCGGAATACAAGCAGCTACAAGAGCCCTATGACGAGTTGCGCCGTTGCCTCGCGCCGCTTGTGGCGGGTTCCAGCAAGACCGATGGCGTGATCAAGCTCAAGACGGGCGGCAAAATCGACTTCTGGACGCTGATCGACAACGAGCTTGCCGGGCGCGGTCGAGAATACGACCGAAACATTCTGGACGAAGCGGCCTATACCAAAACGCCGCAGATGATGGATATCTGGCAAAAGTCCATCGTCCCGACGATGGCGACGCGCCCATGGGCTGAGACGTGGATAATGTCCACGCCAAACGGCAACAACGTGGAGAACTTTTTTTTCAAGGCGTGCCGCGATCCGGCGCTGGGCTTCAAGGAATTCTGGGCGCCGAGCGAAGCTAACCCCATCGTTGATCGCGATTGGCTCGAAGCGGAACGGCTGAAAAGCCATCCAGACGTATTCCGGCAGGAATATCTTGCAGAGTTCGTTGATTGGTCGGGGACGGCGTTTTTCGCGCTCGACAAGCTGCTCGTGGACGGGCAGCCGGTGTCGTATCCTCGCGCCTGCGATAGCGTGTTCCTCGTTATCGACACGGCGATCAAGGGCGGTTCGGAACACGACGCCACTGCATGTAGCTGGTGGGCACATTCGACGTTCGGCGAGCATCCGCTGATCTGCCTGGACTGGGAACTGCTACAGGTTGACGGCGCGCTGCTTGAAACGGTGCTGCCGGAATGGATTGACCGAGGCATTCGATTGGCGCGGCAATGCGGGGCGCGATTTGGTTTTGGTCCGGCGTATATCGAGGACGCCAACGCCGGCACGATCCTGCTGCAACAATGCACGGCGCGCGGGATAGACGCTGAGCCGTTGCCGTCGATCCTGACCGCCAAGGGCAAGGATGGTCGCGCGCTCAATGCCTCGGGGCCGGTGTATCGCGGCGAAGTGAAGTTGAGCGACGTGGCTTACGGCAAGAGCGACGTGACGTTCAAGGGCGTCACGCAAAACCACATGGTTTCGCAGATCACCGGCTATCGGCTCGGCGACAAGAACGCCGCGAAACGCAGCGACGATCTGGCCGACACCTTCATGTATGCCGTGGCCGTGGCGCTCGGGAACTCTGAAGGATTTGCGTAGTGGGCCGCTATGGGGACTGACGCATGAGCGGCTTTACGGGTGGACAGGACACGACGGAAGGCGGCAATCAGTTCGCCGAGATCGTGTTGCAGGGGCGCGTCGGAAGTGCTCTCTCGCGCATCCTGCTTGCAGAATCTATTACGCCGGGTGATTCGCCCTCCTACGAACTCGCAAAGCTCATATTTGCCTACCACCCACTTGGCGGCAAAATGGTTGAAGCGCCGATCAACATGGCGCAGTCGCAGGAACGGGAGTTGACCGTTCCAGTTGCCGGCGAGGAGCGACTACTTGCCGAGTTTCGGCGCGTCTGGAAGCATCTTGGCGAAGGCGCTGGCGCCGATGCGCTCATCAAGAGCGTCAAGATGCAGTCGCGCATGTATGGCATCGCGTCGATTGCGATTGGGGATCGAAACAACCCAGACGCCACCGCCAAAGAGGTTGATTGGGAGCGGCTGCACGAGACTAAGCCGTATTTCTCGGTTTTCGATCCGCTCAATACTGCTGGTTCGCTAATCCTCGACCAGAACCCCAACTCGCCGGATTTTCAAAAGCCGGTTGCGGTTCAAATCGGGTCGCGCGTCTATCATCGGTCGCGCACGGTCGTTGTTATCAACGAGGCGCCGCTCTACATTTTGTGGACGGACGCCGCCTATGGGTTCAGCGGCCGTAGTGTTTTCCAGCGGGCGTTGTATCCGCTCAAGACGTTCCTGCAATCGCTCATCACCGATTGGCTCGTGACAGTGAAGTGCGGGTTGCTTATTCACAAGGCCAAATCGCCCGGCTCGATGCAGAATAACCGGGTATTGCAGTTTTTTGGCTTCAAGCGCTCGCAACTCAAGGGCGGCGTGACGGGCCAGGTTCTGACCATCGACGTTGCCGAAGACATCATGTCGCTGAACTTCCAGAACTTGGAGGGACCGGCGACGATGGCACGCAACAATGCGCTCAAGGCCATCGCCATGGCGGCGTCGATGCCGGCGAAGATGCTGGAACAGGAAGAGCTTGTCGAAGGGCTCGCCGAGGGCACCGAAGACGCAAAGCAGATCGCGCGGTTTATTGATCGCTTGCGCATTGAGATGAACCCGGAATATGAGTTCTTCGACCGGATCACGCAGCGGCTGGCATGGACGCCGGACTTCTACAAGATCATGCAGAAGCTTTACCCGCAGGATTATCCGGCGGATATGCCATTCGAGACCGCCTTCAACGGCTGGATGAATGCATTTCAAGCCAAGTGGCCGAACCTGCTTGCAGAGCCTGAATCAAAAGAGTTCGAAGTCGAAAAGATTCGGTTTGAGTCTGCGGTTGCTGTAGTCGAGGTTGCTGCACCACTGATCCGTGATTCGGAAAATCGGGCTGCGCTACTGGCGTGGCTGGCGGATGAGGTCAACTCGCGCCGGAAACTGTTTGCTGCGCCGCTGGTGCTGGACGAAGAGGCCGAGGCGGCGATTGAGACGCCCGCTCCGATGGGCGGAGAGGAAACCAAGGAACCCGTTACGCCTCCTTTCGCTCTGAGGGCGTGATATGCCGGCGCGCCGCTCGTTCCGGCAAACACTCGCCGATGCAATCGCGGCCATGTCGCGCGACGGCTATACAAGCGCGGATCAGGTCGAGCGATGGCTGCGTGAGTTGCGCGCTGCGGCCGAAGCGGAACTTGGGCCAGAGAGACTGATAGACGACGAGACGCGCGCGCAGTTAGACGCGCTGTATCAACGCCTGATCGAAAAAGGCAAGCTCAACGATTACGTGCCAGGCGTGGGGCGGTTCACATTGGCGATGGTGCGGCCGGAGCTGCGCGCGGAACTAGACCGCCGTATTCTGGCGAGCGCGAACCTGATCAAGCTGCACCGCAAGGAAGCGGTCGATAAGACACTGCAACGGTTTTCCGGGTGGTCAACGTCCATTCCGGTTTCGGGACGCAGCGAAGAGACCAAGCGCGAGGTCACGAAGCACGTTGGCAAGGCGCTCAAGCAGTTCCGGTTTGAGCAGCGGCGCGTGGCGATTGACCAAGGGCACAAGCTCATCGCGAACATCGCCGATATCGTGGCGACGGACAGCGGGGCGATTGCGGCGATTTGGCATTCGCACTGGCGGCGCATGAACTACGATTACAGGCCGGAGCACAAGGCGCGCGATGGCAAGATTTTCCTCATTCGCGATAGTTGGGCGATGAAGGAAGGTCTAATCAAGCGCGGCTCGGCGAAGTATATTGATGAGATAGAGATGCCGGCTCAATTGCCTTATTGCTCGTGCTTTTACCAATACATCATGTCGCCGCGCCGTTTGCCCGAGGATATGCTTACGGAAAAGGGCCGCGAATGGATTGCGCGCGGGAAGGCGGCGTAGATGCCCACGCTTGAGATCGACCAGAAAGAGCTTTGGATTCGGGCGTTGCAAAAAGCCGGCCTGCCGATCCTGCATGAGAACGACGGCACGCGCTGGGTCAATGTTGACCAGCTATTTGATTATCTGATGCGGATTGATGACGCATTGAAGCTGACCGGCTGAGATTGGAGATTGCGATGCCGCTTACCGAAAAGGGTTCCGAAATCCTTCACGCGATGGAGAAGGAATACGGCACCGATAAGGGCAAGCAGGTCTTCTACGCCAGCAAGAACAAGGGCACCATCTCGGGCGTGGACAGCGCGGCGCGCATTGATGCGATTGCACGCGCAGCACATCATTTATGCCAGCGATTCGATGCGTTTAATGAATCCGATCACCCGCGTGACAATGAAGGCAAATTCACTTCCGGCAGCAGCTTTGATGTAGACAGACATGTCGAAGCGCGCCGAATTGAACCCGTCAACAAAGTTAATTCAAAAAAAGTTGAGAAACTTGCCAAGTCTATGGCTAAGGATGGGTGGGTCGGACGCCCCGTTTTGACCTACGAAGGTGCCAATGGCACCACCGCTCTTACTGGATCGCATCGAATTGCGGCGGCAAAAAAATCGGATATCGAAGTCCCCATTATGGATGTAGATGATGATGTGCTTTATTTTACCGATGAAGACGGGAACACTCTAACCGATTATATCGGAACAGGCGACGATAATGCGCTTGTCAAGTTTCTTCGCGAAGCCGGGGACAATCGTTCCGCCGATTTGGTTCAGGCCGAGATAGACGCAAATGAACAAGACTATGATGAAAATAGCCGTAGCGATTCGTTGAAAATAGGCGGTTGTTCGGTTGCTCGCCTTGATGCGATCATGGATGGATGCAAGCGGCTGTACAAGCGGCTGGACGCGATGGTGCAGGAACGGGCGGATTACGGATCGCGAAGGGCTGATCCAGAACGCGATGAATTAGAGCGGCGCGTAAAAGAAGCCGGCAGCAAACTCAAAGTGTTTCCGAAAGGAAAAATGGGTCTTACGCCGGATGATGTAAAGGCGTCTCCGGAATGGAAATCTGCTAAATCCGAATACAATCGGGCATTTGAGGCGCTTCGTTCGTATAATGGCAAACGCCACGACGGCGGCGATGCTCCCGGCGAAGGCGATCTCCCGTATGGGAAGGCTGAAGAAGCCGGTTACGCTGATCCGGGATACCGTGGCGGCGAAAAGCGGTATCCGCTCAAGAAGGATGGCGAGTGGAGCGAGGAACGTATCCGCGCTGCCTGGAACTATATTCACAAGGAACGCGACGCCGACAAATACACGGCGCCGCAGTTGAAGCGGATCAAGGAAAAGATCGTCTCGGCATGGAAGAAGGCCATTGACGAGAAGGGGCCGCCGGAGGCGCATGCTTGACGGTTGATCTCAAGGGCGTGCTGGTGCGCGCCAGGCTTTGTCTGATTTCCTGCCGTGATGCGTGGGAAGACGAACGCCCGATGCCGGATGACAAAATCGAGCGGTCTCTGCGGGAGATTGCCGAGGCGCTCCGGGCGGGCGACGACAATCAGCCGGAAGTGACTGCCGGCACGATCTAGACGGCAAGGAGGCCGCGCACATGCTAAGAGCGGCCGGGATTATGATCGTCTGCGGGCCTACTGGGAAAGCGCTATTCCTTCAGCGCTCCGGCGTCGGCGATATGGCCGGCACATGGAGTTTCGCAGGCGGCAAGATCGAAGACGGCGAGACGGCATCGGAAGCGGCGATCAGGGAAGCGCGCGAAGAAATCGGAGCGCAGCCGTTCGATAATCCGCGCCCTTGGACGCGCCGGCAAAAGGACGGCGTGGATTTCGAGACATTCCTCGCGCGGTCCGATGTCGAGTTCGTGCCGGAACTGAGTGACGAGCATACCGCCTGGACGTGGGCACCGCTCGATGCTCCCCCCGAACCGCTGCATCCGGGCTGCCGCGTGGCGATTGATCGCGTGGCGATGGACGAGTTGGGGATTGCCCGCGCGATTGCCGATGGCGAGCTTGTCAGTCCGCAACGATACAAGAACCTGTTTCTGGTGGCGCTCCGCATCACCGGAACTGGCGCTGCCTACCGTGGCGCGAGCAAGAACGAGAGCGGCGAGATCGTCCGCGAAGAAGAGTTCTGCTGGCGCGATCCGTCGATTTATCTGAATGACGAGTTTCTTGCCCGCTGCAACGGGCTGCCGGTTATCTGGGACCATCCGCCTAACCGCCCGATGCTCAACGGCGAAGAGTTCGTCCGGCGCACCATTGGCACGGTCATGCTGCCCTATATCAAGGGCGAGGATGTCTGGGCGGTTGCGAAGGTCTATGACGAAGAAGCCGCGAATGCCTTGGAGACAAAGCAGTTTTCAACGTCTCCCGGCGTCGTATTTGATAACGCTGATCCTATCGAAATGAAGGATGGGACACGTTTGCTGATCGAGGATAAGCCCGCGCTCCTGGATCACATCGCCGTTTGCAGCGCGGGTGTATGGGATAAGGGCGGCGAGCCGTCCGGCATTCAAAACGATCTTATTTCAACAGAGGAGCCCATCGGCATGGCCGAGATGGAAATGGCGGAAGCCGATAAGGCCCGCACTGATATGGACAGCAAGCTCGACGCGATCATGGACAGTCTCAAGAAGGCGCATGACCGCATGGACGCTATGGAGCATGGCCGCGAGGATCGCCACCGCAAGGACGCTGCGGACAAGGGCGAAACCGAGGCGCACGCCGAGCGCGAGGACGCCAAGCGTCACGACGAGGACGAGGAAGAGAAGCCCGAGGAAGAGGCCAAGAAGGATCGCAAGGACGCCGACTGCGCCATGGACCGCAAGGACACCAAGGGCCGCAAGGACGAGTCCTTCGAGGAATGGGCCAAGGAAGAGACGGAAGAGCCCGAGCACAAGCAGCGCAAGGATCGCGCTCGCAAGGACGAGAATGCGTTGCAGCGCGAGGCTGCGAAGGAGACGAAGATGCTGGAGCGCGACGATTCGCGCCACGACGCACTCGTGGCGGAGAACACCGCTATGAAGGAGCGCCTTG
>JAEHJW020002085.1_pt1 | contig 12114 bp, 17 predicted proteins | sample 9271431 | NCBI WGS metagenome assembly JAEHJW02
CAAGAACTTGATTTCCACATCGGTTTACAAGAGTTACACCATTAGATGGTGGACTTGATGTTGAAACTGGTGTGGTAGAAATGGGGCTGGATGTTGGAGTTCTAGATGGTGGACTTGATGTTGAAACTGGTGTGGTAGAAATGGGGCTGGATGTTGGAGTTCCTGTGACGGGGGAAATTGAAACTGGTGTGGTAGAAATGGGGCTGGATGTTGGAGTTCCTGTGACGGGGGAAATTGGAATTTGGGTGGTGTAAGTAATGGTGGTATATGAGGGTGGTGATATGGAAGTCGGAGGAATGGTGGTATATGAGGGTGGTGATATGGAAGTCGGAGGAATGGTGGTATATGAGGGTGGTGATATGGGAGTCGGGGTAGGTGAAGGACTGACATAAGTGCTTTTTGATGCTAGGACTAGGCCAGCAATAGCTCCACCGAAAATTACAGCGCCAATAAGTGCCTTACTTTTATTGTCCATGTCAAAAAATAGGTTTTGGAATAAAATAAGGGTTTTCTTTATCCGAACTCGGTTTCTATGTCATCAGGCCCCGAGTCCCTGAGGGTTATCACCCCGTTCTTAACATCCACACGACCTTCCTCTCTCATTTCCTTAAGGGCTTCGGTCATTAATGTGGACAGGGCAGGATCCTTTTCCTTGAATTCCTTCCAGTCTTTCATTGTAATCTTGCCACCTTTCTCTTTGATGAAATTGATAATCTTGATCTTTACTCCTTGGTCTATGGTGGGCATCTTCATTACTTCTTCTTCCTGCCTCGGCTGGCTCTCTTGTTTCCTAGACTGAATGTATTCCTCTATGACTTTCCTGCACTCCTCGATATTTGCGATCTGCCCACTGGCCTTTTTGATGCTATACTCGCTTGGGGATAGAATATTCTCGTAATGCTTCCCGTTCTTGCTTTTGATACAGGCAGGGACTATCTCGACGGCAGTACCTCTATCTAGGTAGGGTGCTACAATTTTCATGAACGTACCTACAGGGATTTTTCCGATTATCCTGACCGTCACTGGCTCTCCGTATTCCTTTACTTCGTCATTTTCTACTTTGTAGTTCGGGTAGGCCGTAACCAGGATTATTGCCTTTCCTGTTCCCGTTACGGCTGACTTATATGCAGTCACAAGAAGGGGCTTATCGGCAAAAGAATCTAGAGGTAGTCCTTCCTGTGACGTGGAAAATGACCTCACGACTTTTTTGGGTTGGGACATGTTTATCTATTATCTGTTAGATGAACTTGTTTAAAAACTTTTTTGTAATCTTCCTTAGGTGGGTTTAGAAGATGGAAGAAACGTTTTTTATCGAGAGAGTGAAAAAAGAAACCGGTGATCTAAAGAAATGTCTTCACCCACACCAACCGGAGGATCTACTACCACCAAGATACTTGCCTATCTATTCCTAGCGTCAGCTTTAGTAGCCTTCCCAGTGGCAGGATATTTCCTAGGAGGGTTTATAGGGGCTCACATGGCTTACAGTGATGTTATGCAGGGCTATTCATACGCAGGACTATTCCAGACGTACTATAACTCAACCCATATCTCACAGTACAACCAGATAGCTCAAATAGCATCTGCTATGGGGATAACGCTAGGTTCGACTGATACTACCACGCTAGAGATAGTAGGGCTTGGAATGGGGCTAATACTGGATCTAGGAGTTGCTATCGTAGGGATTAACGAGATAAAGAAGCTCGACTAAAGACAAAAACGATCTATTTTCTCTTTGTCTCCTTTTTTGCAAAGCTCGTCTAGGGTGGTAATCCCCCGATCTAAAAGTTCTATTACTTCTCTTCTAGACATCTTTTTCGCAAACTCTATTCCTGTAGCAGGGACGCCGTACTTGATCATTTCATATGCTAGGTAGCTAGTTACGGCATCACATTTCTTCGTTACTTCACATAGCTTGAATAGAGAGTAAGCCTGCCACTCTGCAACGTCCTTCACGATGTAGAAGTCCTTCTTTGTAAACATGAAAGTTACATCAGGATCCCTTCCATTTACCCATTGAAGAATGAGTCTAGTTACATCCTTCCCCCTGGCTACTTCCTTAACCTTAGGACTGTTACTCACTAGAAATAGGATTGACTCTATTCTCTTTATCCCGCTAAGCCTAGGCAGATAATACACGGCACTCTCCGCGTCAAGGTAGGAAGTCATTATTACTTTGCCAATCTCGGTAAGATGATACTTTCCGTCTTTTTCCTCGATTAGAGAAGAACCCTCAAGTTGAGCTAGGACCTCCTCAACCTCTTCCTCTAGGGTATCTCTAAATGAGAGAGACCTAGACAGGTAATCCATTATCTCCTTCAGGGAGAGCGGGGAAAGGACCAGAAGGAACATGATGAAGTTGTATAGATCCCCGCTCCCGACAATCTTTTCGTTATCCGCGTCGATGTACATATCGATCTTCCTTTCTAGGTCTGTATCATTCTTTGCCTCAATTACCACAACTCCATCTTCGTCAAATCCAGGCCTTCCAGCCCTTCCCGCAATCTGGTCAAACTCATTCTTCGTGAGAGGTCTCCATCCCTTGAGACTGTGATCCTCTATCACAGGCAGGGACATATCGTTAAAGTATACCATCCAGATAGGGAGATTGACCCCTTGGCCTAGCGCTGTGGTAGAGACCACAATCAGTTTTTCTTTCCTCTCTATTTCGTGTATTATTTTCACCCTAGTCTCTGGGTCTAGCCCACCGTGAAATGATGTAACTAGATCTCCGTACTTTTGTTTGAATTGCTTGTAGACCTTCTGGACATCAAAGCGAGACCTAGCAAAGACCAGGACAGGTTTTCCTCTTTTCACCGCGAAATCTATGGGATCTCTCATTTCCTTGAGATACTTGGGATCCCCGAAGATCTTCCTCCCACTCTTAACGTAAATGTACAGGGGTACCTTTCTAACCTTGTCCTCAACTAGCTCTGCATCTAGCCACTGTTTGAGTTTTTCCACATTTCCGATTGAGGCGCTCATAGCTATGACCCTTATCTTTTTGAGTAGGGCGTAGGTGACAGCGTTTTCTATTGCGGGCCTATTTGAGATGTTGTGGATCTCGTCGATAATGATAAGGGAGGGGGAGAGGTCAGTCCCATGTCTGATCATGCTGTCGAACTTCTCATAAGTAGTTATTACCACTCTCTCCTTAATCTTAGGCGGGTCTATCCATTCATCCCCCGTGACTAGGACTGCATCCGTGTACTTTTTCACTTTCTCATAAACTTGAAGGGAGAGAGCTTTAAGGGGGGACATGAATACAACTCTGTCCTTAGAGTTAGCCATGAGATAGACTGCAATCTCAGTCTTTCCGCTCCCTGTTGGAGCTTTGAGTATTACGTTTTTGTTACTTGAGGCAATGACGTCTAGCGCCCTTTTCTGGAACTCATTGAGTTGCTTTAGTCCCATCTTTCCGAGAAGGTTTAAATCGATGATCACATTCATTGATTCCTGTGGAAGTTCAAAAAGTTTTTTATAGTTTTGTTGTAGAAGAGTCTTATGGAAAGAAAACTCTTAGGTACGAAAACCCTCGTAAATATACATGGGTCCTATTATATTTTAGTCCCTAAGGCCCTTGTAGACATAATTCAGAGCAAGAAGTTTCAAATATATTTCGATCCTGAAACTAACGAGATCATCTATAGGCCTACCTCCTGAAGGCGGTCTCTATGGACGATGTAGAGAGGTTTACGATGTTCCTATCTACGACATACCCAAGGGGGTGTTTTCGTTTTTTCGTCAATGGGGACATAAAGAAAAATGAGATTTTTTGCGTTAAGGACGTGAATGCTTCCTCTAAGTACTCTATTTACCGCGGAAATTGGGATGACTTTCTAAAATATGCTAGGAACCTCGTTCAGGGCTATCCAGATCAGAACATTTACGTATCTCACTGCAGTTTTGAGGAAAAGAACGGGGTTATAGACATCACGGCGGAGTACGTTAGCGAGTGTGGGATAATTGATATAGATATAGACCATTTTGACAGGCTTGACATGGTAAACTATAACCTCAGGTTCAGGGACAGGATATTCTCTCCCTTTCTAGTGATGTGGAGCGGACATGGATACCATCTATTTTATAGACTAACTTATCCCGTTCCAGCGAAGGTGTACAAGGATATCGCGTACAAGTTCTTCATGAAGGTGTTTGCACCAAACAACATGCAGATTCTCAGATACGTGGACAGATCATCTTTCACCCCTGGTCATTTGACCAGACTTCCAGGATCTTGGAACGCTAAAGCAGAGTTAATACAGACAAAGCTACTGGATATAGATTATGGGGGAGAATTTGACGTTGATGTCGAAGCAATTCGATCCTGAGAGTCTGCTCAAGGAGAAGTTTCCTGAGTACACAGGTAAGTGTAAGGAGTACCTCACGTATTATTCATGTAATTGTCCTTTTCATCCTCCTGATACCCATCCCTCATTCATGATATCAAAAACAACTGGTTTTGCGGTGGATTTTCATGACGGGAAGAAATACCCTATTGGCGATCTTCTTGGCGTTTACCCCACCGTAAAGCCTAAGCAGAACAAGGAGAGCAAGAATGACGTTTACTCCATGATTGCGGATCAGCTTACTTATGCGAACCACATCTACGTGATATCTTTTTCAAGCAGGAATGCAACCTTCCTGGTATACATGCCCGAGGACGGATATTATGAGATTGCTGAGGGTAAGGTTATAAAGGATATTGTAACATATTTCACCCTTCTCACGGAGGCTCCCCCTACCACAGAGGACGTAAAAAAAGTAGAGAGGCTCATTACTGCTTCTAGATCCAGTTACAAGGGACAAGAGATCAGGAACTTTGACGTGTTTGAGCAGTATTACAGGGGGGACAAGCTCTATATCCCCTTCAGGAATGTAGATGTTGAGGTTACTTTCAGAAAGAACGCAGGAAGGATAATGGGAATTGATGGATGGAAGACAGTAAAGAAGGATCCCGTGGAAAGACCTTTCCTTTATGCTATCCCCGTGGACTTCGCGGAGGAGAAGACTGATTTGAGCCAGCTCTTTGACCTGGTCCCCCCTCAGTTTAGGGAGGATTTGATTGCAGAAATGGCGAAACCCATGCTGATGACGGGGGAAAGACAGATCTTTCTGAACTACGGTCCCGGTTCTACGGGGAAGAGCACGTTCACGGACTTTCTAGCTAGGGCATACGGGAAAGGTGCGTCTATCATTGAACCAGAGACAATGACTAACAGGTTCGAGAACTTTCAGTTAGTTGGAAAAGTGGTTATAATTTTGAACGAACTTGGAAAGGAAATCTCACCCTTCACTGAGAGGAAGCTAAAGGACCTCGCTGGAAATAACCTGATCCGTGTAGAGAAGAAGATGGGGGATGTGACCTCATACAGGATTAAGGCTCATCTGATCATCAACTCAAACTACCTTCCGTTCAGGGATGTGAACCTGATTGATAGACTTGCCCTTATCCCATTTGTGAAAAAGAGGACGGGGATGTTTCAGTTTAATGTAAACTTGACGGGGCTATTTTACGAGTTAGTGAATAGTCTGGACAAGGTGATTCAGTATACCCCTAAGTATACTGTTGAACATATCCGTGAAATGACTAGTAAGGAGAAGCCTGACGACGGGATAGATTTCTTCTTCATCAGGTCTAGGACTGAGGGGAAGTATACGCGGTTCAATGATATTTATACGGCATACGTGAGCTTCTGCATATCGAGGGGATACGTTCCAGTAACGGTTAATGACTTTGCCTCTATTGTTGAGGAAAGGTTAGAGTGTAAGAGGCGGAAGGGGGAGTTACTGTGCAAGTTCAACGGAACGGGGCTTTTGTCGTTCTAGGCCATAGATCACGAGATCTTTGCTTGCCTCAAGGGGGGTTATGGTGGCGTTTAGGAGGTCAAAGGCATTTATGATTATCTTGTCTATAATGAAATAGTATGACCTTCTTTCGATAGGTCTGTGGGTATTGTAAGCCTGAAGGGTAACTCTTGAGCCCTCGCCCTCTTTTGTACTGAAGACGAGTTTGTCGTTCAGTATCTTCAGGTACCAATGTTTCACAGTAACATTGATGAGATACTTGAACTGCCTAGGGACAAGTAGGTGATAACGGGGGACGGTCTTCTGTTTTGTGTAAAAAATTTTTATCCTGAGAGGTTTTTGTCTGGCTATCATAATACAAAGTTCAATTAGTGGATTAAAAGCTTATTTTTGCTTTAGAAGAGAAGTTGGAATTTCTAGATTGATAGTTTCCTCTATCTCTCCTTCAATTGGTAGGTTCAAATAGCCATAATAGATCAGTATGAGTGTTGAAACGTGAATGGGAGTGGGGTTATTGTTTGATATGATTATCTGTAATCTCTTGAATGTGTAAGGCGAAACTGGACTCCATTTTAATGCGTTATACTGGCTTCCTTGTTGGAAAACGGGAAACACGTTATCGGGGAGTGATGCGAATTGTCCTAATGAGGCTAGTTCTAGTGCGTTGAAACTTAGTATTCCCAAGTTTCCATATACGGACTCGAAGTTTCCTTGGAAATCTACATCTAGGTCTCCCCTCCAAACTAGAAGGGCCCCCCCAAGCCCGTAGATGCTGTATTTTTCGTGGATGTTCTGTTGTGGCAGTTCCACTGGATAAGTTCCCGCTGGTGGGATATCGAACTCGCTTCTCACTATGGGCGGGGCCAAGAGTTTCACGATTGCCATAAAGAGTAGTTGGATTGCGAGTTTTTATTTCTTGTGAGAAAACTTTTTAGGCATTCATTCTGTTCTATTCACATGTTTGAACTTTGTTTGCCCTCAAGGGAGGGAAAAATTCCCTTGTACCTCCTTCAAAAGATGAGTGGGGTCAAGTATAACGTTGTGATGACCCCGAGTATAGCAAATGCAAGGAACCTCTGCTTCCATAAGGCATATCGGTCTCAGAAACACGTTATAATGTTAGATGATGATATTGAACCAGTACTTAGTTTGAACGAGATTACTGATATAGCCGAGGAGCATTTCAAGGAGGGATATGATGTCGTGTGCGGGTTCTACTGGCTTAAGACGAATCTAGGAGTCAGTGTTGGAGTGAAGGGAGATAAGGCCCCACTCTTTGGGCTTCTTCCTAGTAATGAGGTTGTATGGTTTCCTAGTGTTACTATGAAGCCTACCCCTGTAGATGTCTGTGGGACGGGGTTCATTATAGTGAGTAATGACTTCATAAAGAGGACATATGGTTCAACGTGGTTTGACTTCAAGATACTCGACTACGATAAGATGAAAGTGATGGGTGAGGACGTTTACTTTTTTACAACTTGGAAGCCTAAAACCATCGCGGATCCTAGGTTGGTTGCTTATCATCATCTTAGTGGAACGTTGGCTTTTGATTGGAGGGGTATTCTGGTACAGAGGGGTGAACTGGATGTCTGATTATGTTTCTGTGATACTTGATAGTCCCCTCATGTATATTGTGGTGGGTGTAGTACTTACATTCTTTACCGAGTGGAGGTTGAGGGCTTTAGCAAAGAAGATGAAGAAGAGTGTTGATCTAATGAAATTGGCTAGGGAGTTCGGTCAGGGATTAGGTTACGCTATAAGAGAAATGGTCGAGGATGCGGACAGGAATGGTACCTTCGATAAAATACTCAAGAGGATCATAAAAATACTAGTGGAAGCTTACTTAGATTCGAGAAAAGAGTAGTTTTTATGCCCAACCGTATGCCTTAATAAGGTCTTCTTGACTGAAAGCCTTAACGACCTTTGGCTCTTCTTGGGTCTGTGCCCAACCGTACTCTTCAGCAGTCTTTCTCATCCCTACTGTCTCAACATTTTGTGCCCATCCTAAGTCCTGAGGTGGAGTAGCTACTTGCATTTTCACTGTATTCACTGCTTGCTCTAAGGGAAGTAGACCGTCTGCAATGAGCCCTGAACCGAAGCCAGCAAGATATTTGTGGAATTTTCCTATCATGGGGGCAACTGCGATAGAGAGAGCACCACCACCTAGCACAGCACCATTGAGAGTATAGTTTCCTGCGGGAAAATTGGCGTGTGGTACCTTGTCCTTAACTACTTCTCCTACCGTTACGCCAGCTACAACTGTACCTGCTAAAATTAGATCATCGAACAGGTGACCTAAATTGTATCGCATTTTGATCATAATCATCTTTGAGAGCCATAATAAAAAGATTTCCATTCATGAATGCCGAGAAAAGCCTGTGTATACAGTAGTATACAATGTGTTTTCTTGTGCATATTTTGATCAGGTTTAACTTTAGCCCCCAAAAGTTAAACCAATAACGTCTATGGTTAAACCAAATACGTCTTTGGTTTAACCGGTTACGGCTTCGGTTAAACCTGAGGCTCGTTAAGTTTAACTTCTTTCAATTTAGTTTAGGATTTTTATAGATGAATTTTTATCTCGGATCGCTATTTTCTAAGTATAGAACAAGAGAATCTCGTCTATGACGCCTTTTACTCGTTACCTGGACAGGTAGCGGGGATGAAGGGAAGAGGCAAGAAGGACTGCCCATGAGGCCCTACTCGTCGTCTGGATAGACGGCGGGGATGACAGGCTGAGGTAAACTCTCGTTGAATTGAAATAGATCCAAAATGACACCGCTTACCTTATTTTTGCCACACTACCTTTTTTAATTGCGTTTTCTTAGTTAGAACTAATGAGCTTTGTCGATACCTTTACGGCCCTCGTTTCAGAGTACATCCAGAAAAGGAATGACTTCCCTCCTGAGAAGAAGTTAGAGTTGATCAGGCTTCTCTATAATTATAAGAAGGAGAAACAGCTCGATTCTCTTCATAGTGTAGTTGAAAGTGTAAAGAACGAGACTAATATCACCATTCCTTACAACACTGTCAAGAGATGGATTACGCAACTAGTTTGCCAAGATCCCAACGGCCCTGAGGATATTAAGGCTGAGTTCTGTTCAGAGAAAAAGACCGAGTCGTCCACGGAAAAGCATCAGATTGACCTTCTGGAAAGGGCTAACAAGGATAAGGAGAGCTTTATTTCAAATGTCGTTACAGCCTCAGATCACACTGTACTAGGGAAGATACCTCATTTCTTGGTGCACCCCTCAATTCTGCTGGTCTATGAGATCCTCAAGAATACTTCAATTAATTATAATGGAAGGATGATACCTCTTATCAATGTTGTGATAGGATCTAATGCTGATGAGCCTGTTGGGATAATGACCTTCATGAATAGTGCCGTTCTTAAATACCTTCAAATAGTGGGTATCCTTCCTGGTGTAACTATGGCCAATGATTTCCGTGATGCTATAGAGAAAATTTACGGTTCCGATGTTGCAGATAATCTTCACGAGTTTTACACGATAAATAGGATAGTGATTAGGCCACGTACGAAGAGGTCGAAGCTGAGAGGGCCGAAGCAAGAGGAGGGTGATGAAGGTGCCCCTGCCGAAGGGTGAGATTATGGGAGAGGATATTTCAGATATAATTTCAAAAAAGAAAAACGTAGTGGAAGTGATCAAGCAAGCTGAGGATAATACGAATAATATAAACCTAAAGGAAGTACTGCAACTTCTGAGGAGCAAGATCGACAGCAAGATTGCGGAAAACCTTCTGGATAAGGTTCTGAGTGATGAGGCGGGAAAGCAAGATAATCCTATGGCAATGTTACCATTCCTTCTAAAGCTTAAGCAGGACGGCCAGATTAACGATCAAACCTTCAATATGATGCTTCTTGCAACCATGGGAGGCGGGAATTCGATGCTTCCACTGATGTTAATGATGAACAACAACGGGAACGGAAACAATGAGGAGATAAGAAGGCTTAAGAGGATGATTCGTCATCTCAAGAAGAAGTTAGAGTCTCAACCTGAGACTCAGACTGAGAAGCAGAATCCAAACGATCTTACAATTCAAGCCCTTGTGGAGATAGTCAAGACGGTTGCTCAACAGAATGCTCCCAAGGAGGACGAGACTGACAAGCTTCTTAAGATGGCTGAGATGCTTAAATCACTTCAGGGTAAGTCAGCTACGGAACAGGCGAAGGAACTGGCAGAGATAGTGAAGGCACTCAGGGAAGCGGGCATATATAAGGATGAGAGCGATAACAAGAAGCTTTCCCTATTGGAAAAAAAACTAGAAATTCAACAGGAACTGGCAAGACAGAGAATGGAGACAGAGAAGGAACTCAAGAAGATGGAGTTAGAGAAGGAGAGACAGGTAGCGGAGGCTCAGAAAGTGATGGCGGAGAAGCAAGCGGAGAGCCTTAGGGAATTAGCTCACTTCGCGGGTAGAGGGCTTGTGAGGGGAATTCTAGAGGCAACTAAGCCAGTTGAGACTCAGAGGCAGGTTGCCCCACCTCAACCACAACCCCAACCACCTCAGTCTCCACCTCAACCTAGACCCCAAGAACCTCCAAAGGAAGAACCTAAAAAGGAGAAGCCTAAGGTAGAGATGATTGCAATAGCCCACATGGAAGGCGATAAGGAGCTTCATAGGTTCGAGTTACCCGAGACTGTAGTAACGCAAAATTCAATAAACCACAACGGCAAGACATACTATAAGGTGACCTGTCCATATGATGGTCAGGACATCTACATGGAGGCGGGATAATGGTGGATTCCGCTCTAAATAAGTTTGCCAAGAGCCTAGCCAAGAGCTTCCTCATGGAGCCTGAGACGATTTATGATATAGTTTCAGAGACTGTGAGCTATTACATGAGTAAGGTGAGGCTGGAGGACATCATTTCTGTTCTTGATAGTAATACCTCAGTTCAAGAGATCTTTCAAAAGGTACCTCAGGATATTTTTGATAAGGTAAGACAACTCATGTCCAACCTTGATGAGAATGAGAAGCAACAGATTTATGACATGGCATATCGGTTCATGACGCCTGATAATGTTTTTCTCTGGATAAAGCAGAACAATATTACGGTCTACGGTATCATCATTAATCATAGGAATGGACGTATATTTATTACCAACTTTACCCGTTATCTTCTTGAAAACCTGAAAAATATAATCGGGTGAGCTTATGGTTGATTGGAAAGTCCTAGCTTGGAATATTGCTAGCTCAGTCTCAGAGAGGGTTTTTGATATTGTGGAGAACAGGATAGTTGAGCAGATTGTCATGCCCGCTTACGAGAAAGTGGAGGAACTTGATAAGGCTGTAATAGAGGAGCCTGCCAGAGAGACCCTTAAGTATTTCATGGCAACTGCTCTAGAACCCTACTCAGGGAAAGTAGTAGAGGTTGGTCATAGTCAATGCCCATTCTGTAAGGCTATTTATGAGGAGATAACCCCCAAGATTTTCGAAGGTAAGGCTGATGCGATATGGGTCGATAGGGATCCTTTAGCATCTCAGCTCTTTCTGGACTTTGGTTGGGAGGAAGTGCCTCAGGTCGTGAAAGTGAAAAAGAAAGGGGACAAGGTTCTGGTTAAGGACGTGAAGACGAAGAAGGTAAAGGTATACAAGGATCTCATTTAACTCAAAATGTTTTTTATTAGGGTTTTCGATTAATTCTTATGATAATTGGTCCAAGTCCTCCTGGCGAGTTTCTTACAACCCTTACGATAAACAATAAGTGCTCTGTGCCAATTACGGTGTACTTTAATACCGTAGGTCGTTCTGTTGTTGCTCAACCAGGAACCTATACCTACAATGTGATGTACCTTCCTGCTCCGCCTTTACCTTACCAGCTTATTTACAATAATCAGATCATTGGGACAGGTACACTTACTAGTGCATATCTAACCATTTCTCAATGCCCTTCTATAACTAGCCCATCATCCAGTCCACCTAGTTCTTCCCCTCCTAGTAACTTCGTTACACTTACTGTGAATAATCAATGCTCCGTTCCAATAACGGTAAAATTCTATACCATAGGAAACCAGGTAATTGCACAGCCTGGACTGAATGACTTCCTTAACTTCTTCTTTCCCTCTCCTCTTCCGTACCAACTCATCTACAACGGTCAGGTTATTGGTACAGGGACTTTAAGTACTCCTTATCTTACTATTAATAAATGTCCTGCTACTCCAACTCCTACCCCTTCATCAAGCCCCCCTTCATCTGTAACTCCTACCCCCTCATCCAGCCCCCCGCCATCCTCCACCTCATCAAGTTCATTAACTCCCTGGATCCTTCTAGGCCTAGCTACTGTAG
>JAEHJW020007799.1_pt1 | contig 12114 bp, 23 predicted proteins | sample 9271431 | NCBI WGS metagenome assembly JAEHJW02
GTTTTTCTCCCTTTCAGTGGGGTGACGGTGGTCTGGGTCATCTCGGGTACCGGTGGCATCGCAGCGACAGCTTTCTCGATCGCCTCGAGTTCCGGATAACGCCGAAATCGGTCTCGGCGGTTTTGCTCGGCGAGCGCCTGGATTCGCCCTGGCGACCAGAATGTCGGGACTTTGCGGAATGGATCGATCATTCAATCCTCCATGCATTGATTGCGCGGATGATCGCAATACACGGGTGGTCTGCGAGCACGGTCAACGCGCGCCCATGGGACGTCACGCGATAGGCGCGGCCTGGGATAATTGGACGCGCGGAGATTCCGGTCATGCGCATGGCGCGCCCTCCGCTTTCTCGATCGCGGCGATCGCGAGTTCCACGAAGCGCGCCGGAAGGTAGGAGTCGGTGCTGAAGGGCTTCAGCGGGCCGCGCACTTCGGCGACGATCGTCCGGAGCGCATCCAGCATGTCAGGAGCGGCTCCGATCAGTCGCGCATCCGTCTCAGATCCTGTCGTGGCCACCAGCTTCGCGGGCTCACCGGAATCCTGCTGCGTCACGAACCAGCATCCATCGCGCACCGCGATGGTTCGCCATTCATGCTTGACCACGTCCATCATCGACCTCCCTTTTCTTCAGATGAGGGCCAGCTGCACCGGCTGATGCCCGCTGCCCTCTTTGCCTGTTGCCGCCGTCTTTCTTGATGCCTGTGCGGAGCGGCGAAGGGCGATTACCAAGGCCGGATTTTCCATGGCCGCTTCGAATGTCCAGCCGAGCGTTTCAAGTGCGGACCGCGCGAAGGCGACAGACATCTCTTGTTCGGTCACCGGTTCGTCCATCGCGACATCCTCCATTCCAGATAGGGTGCGCGTCCTACTCCTCGGTACAATGCGATTTCCCGATCACACTTCCCTTGGAAAGGACGCGCATGAAAGACAACAATCCGCTCGACCTGCATTTGGAAATCAATAAACTGAATATCCCTGCGGACGTACGCGATGCAACTATCTTCGTATCGGATACCCTGCTGATCGCCTGGAAGTCTGCGCAATCGATATTCGGCGAACGGGCATCTCCCGAGGTTGCGCTTGCCATATTCGATAGAATCGAGACGCGAATGCATTCACAGTCATCCTTCTCTATCGCGCCGCAGGTGCACGGGACGTAGTGGCAGGTGAAGGGGATTCTGACCATCTTGGTCTCAATCCTCTTCTCACTATTCCTTCCTGGCGCAGCGTCTTCCCCGGCACCGCACGCGCAGAGGGCATAGCAGTTCGTAAAAGGGATCCGCACCGATCTGACATGGCTTTGGATGGCGCGGGTTATCTCTGTCCTGCCGGGAATGCTCATGCTTCTCCCTCCGATCTATATTTTGTGCTGTCCGGCGCATCCTGTTTCTTGCGCCGCCGACCTCGTTGCTGCTACCGCCTGCGCCCTGTCGCGCTGGCCATCATGCGATGGGGGAAGATTACCCGTAGGTAAATAATATGTCAATACCCGCAGGTAAAGTTATTGAATGGACCGTGCGCCAGATCAAGAAAGAGGGGGTAGAAGATAAGCGGGCCAGCCGCGAATTGCATATGCACAATAATTATTGACTATTGTTATTTATGTACATACAATAATGAATATGGAAATCGCCTATGATTCGACCAAAGATGCCGCCAACATCGCCAAGCATGGCGTGTCGCTTGCGCTGGCGGCGGATTTGGAATGGGGGTCGGCGGTGATTTGGTCTGATATGCGATACCAATATGGCGAAGCGCGCATGGCCGCGATCGGTTATATTGGACTGCGCCTGTATTATGTGGCCTTTGTAGACCGCGCCGAGTGCCGGCGCATCATTAGTCTACGCAAGGCCAACCAGCGAGAGGTGAAACGCTATGCCGAAGCTTAAACCTGGCACCATTGTGCCCACTCCGGATGAAGATGCGGCCATCACGGCGGCGGCAATGTCCGATGCTGATGCAGTCCCCTTGACCGATGCGGAATGGGAAGCTGTCAAGCCGACGCTTAAGCGGGGCCGGCCATTTGCCGTCATGACTAAGGAGCGTATCACGATCCGTTTGTCGCGCGAGGTTGTGGCGCAGTTCCGCGCTACGGGGCAGGGATGGCAGACCCGCATAGACGAAGCGCTCAAGGAGTGGATGCGCGAGCATCGCCCGTGATGTGTTTGCGGGCCATCATTTCATGGTGGAAAAGGAGCAAGGGAGAAGGGATAAGAAGGACAACAAAAAACCCGCCGGAGCGGGTTTTGGCGATGACTGGAACCGGATGAACTCCGCTCCCGCGAACTGGATTTGCGAATTATTGCTTACTGACCGCCGTCGACGGAATCATTGGGGGCGTCGCGGGGCGCCTGCTCACGAATTATGACGAAGCTGCCGGGGATGATTTCATCCTCCGTTTCCGCCTCGATCTGCAGCTTGCTAGTTTCTGTGACGACAAAAGGAGATAGGACAATTACGGCTACCAAGGTGGCCCGTCCGAGATTATTGTCCTGTGAGGCCCGCAGATGGCTTGGCGTTATCCTCTCGAGGGGCAGCATGCTCTCTGCGGCGATCTCGGTATTGAGCTTTGCTCGAACGACCAGCCGAGCAAACGGCCGGTCTATAGGAGTGAAGACGCGAATATGCGCGCAGAATTTCGGGAGCACGATCGGAAATTTCTCGACGATGACCTGATCACCGTAGCAGCCCATGAGCGAAAATTTGTTGCCCACTTCCTGCCTTATATCGTCGCAAAATTGCGCGACGACAAATCTGCCGGTATTAGTTTGATTGCCCACGAGTGCTCCGTTGGTTTGTGATGGCGCGGAAAACTCGGTCCGCCTCGACACCAAGCGCTGTGGCGATCTTCGAGATCATATCTGTGCTCGGGTCGGCCTGCCCGAGTTCAAGCCTGGCGATGTATGACTGGTATGTGGACGCTCCTTCTGCCAAACGGGTTTGCGAAAATCCGGCGGCTAGTCGTAGCGCGCTAAGCGTCTCCGGTTCATCTGCATAGAAAGTTCTGGCGATATTCCGTCTCGCATCCGCGAGATGGCGTGCCATCTCTGGGTCGCTTTCATACTCGCTGAGCAAAGACGTAAGACTTGTCGTATTTGCCAGAGAGGCGGGGGGGGCGGCCGAAAATTCGAGGCAAATGATGGGCGCGACGGAGTCCGTTGTGGGGCTAGAGAACTCGCCAATCAGTAAGGATTCTGCGGCCGCAGTCGCTGTCGAGCTCATAGTCGAAATCCTCCTTGTGAATTATGCCAAGCACTACAAGTTGCATGGTATTCCACTGGTAGCCATAGACGATCCTATAGCCCGTTGCTGGCGTCTCAAGTGCGCGGAAGCGCCAGAGACTTCCGTGCTGTTTGGCGTTTTGCCACCGTTTAACGTTGACGACAAAACGACCGAACTTATTACTGCCGCGTGTCGTTAGCTTATCAATGAAGGCAGGGTCTGCATTCATTTGTTCCAGCACGGCTAATATGGTTGCGGCAGCGGCTATATCAATGATTCGCAACCCCGCCAGGTCGACCAACGCATGGGCATGTACGTCAATTTTTCGAATGCGCATTATACGATCATAATACACTATAGTATATAGACGGACGCGTTGGCAGCGCGACTGGCAGACGGGGTGCCCTCATGCGCATGTATCCGGATCAATATGAAGCGGCCCAGCGGTTTACTCCGCATGATCGCATGTATGCGCGGTGCGGTCACGATGAAAGGTCCGTGGGCGTGTCAAAGTCATGAGAATGCCCCGCAGCTGGGCTGTCCCCAGCGTGCCTTAGCAATAGCCAGAAGGCCCACCCAATTGGCCCGAAATACAATAGGCCGCTCATAGCAGCCGATGTCGAAATGCGGAGAACCAATTGTGTTTGCGCAAAACCCGGCAGAGCTCCGGATACGCCGAATCCGAGAGCTAGCAACCAAAAAACTGCACAAGCCATCAGATCGAACAAAAGCCTATTGAGGGCCCCCTTCTCATGCAGAAATTTGAGAAGGGGTGTCCCAAGCAGGGCATATACAAGTGCGGTGAGCGCAACCGCCAGGCCTGCCATGCTTGCGGCAACCGGCGAGATTGTGGCCGCGTAGCTATTCCACTCCGCGGGGCCGACATTTCGGGAATGAGGCCAGATCAGCCCGGAGAGATACCAGCCCGCAATTGCTGCCAGAAATAAACCGAACTTATGCCGCCTAGGGACCAAAGAAAGCCTTGAGGTCCTCCGCGCAGGCGTCTTTTGCTCGGGCGAGCCCGGCGAACATTGACTGCGGGTCGGGGCGTCCATTTTCGAGGAGGTCGACATCGAAGCCTTTTGTTATACGGTCCAGGATCAGGTCGATGATCTCATTATCCTCGGCCATGGTTACCCTGGCAACGCGTGTCCCTCCAAATTTCGACAGCTTAACCATGGCGTTCTTCATTGGTTCGAGGAGTCGCCCCCCGATTTCTGCAGTCAGCGTCATTTTCAGGCGTGCCGCGTCGGAGTCGCTAAACATCCTTACGCAGTCCCCGAGAAACGCACTTTGTTCGGCCAGGCCAGCCGGCGGGCGTTTGAACGAGATTTCAAGCTTCTTGACGGTGCCACCATGCATAAGCTTTGAATATGAATCTTCACTGAGGACGGGCATTAGCGCGCGCTTTTTGTAATGCGGCTTATTCAGATATGCCTGGAAGTGACTGCGGCTCCCGGCGTTTCTATTTCGCTGGAGCACGAGGAGATTTATGTCAGGATAGAATAGGAAGTGGCTCTTATCAACTAGACCGTGTCCCGGGAGTAATTCGACGTCTGAGTCATTGCCCCTTTCGGTCGCTTGCTCTGGAGTTTCGCCGTGGCGCAACCTTCCAAATACGGCCATGAACACGCTGTGGTCGCGATTCGCTCGAATACTCCGTATCTGATGCTTGACGTCTGAATCGCTCCCCAACGCGTAGGCGGGCGCATGGTTCCCGCTATATTCCATCAACAGCTTACGGAAAGCAGCGCTTTCCCGGTCGCTATCCTCTTCAAAGCAAAAGAAGTCCGCCGTATATGATCGTTTTTCTGAGGCCATCGTGGTCGCTTGTGCCCTCCCGGCATATAGTTAGTTCGTCAAAGTTTCCTTCCCGCCCAAATCCACACCACACGCCCGCGCACATCTACCTCTTCCAACTCTTTATGTGGCACACGTTCGGGCTCATAGATAGGGTTGTCCGATTTGATGATCAGCCCTCCGTCCCGTGTGCGCTGCAGCCGCTTGACCATTATTTCGGGTTCTGCCGTGTTCGCGCGAGCCAGGATGTAGACGCCATCCACGTCTGCCTGGTGGATTCCTGTGTCCACGACGAGCAGATCGCCGCTATGCAGCGTCGGCTCCATTGAATCGCCATAGGCTTCGATTACGGCTAGATTGCCTCTGTTCGTGATCGCGGGCAGTTCGCGCCGAATCCAGTCGATCGTGACGGTGATTGACCCCACGACATATTCGCTTGCGGGTGCTAGGCCGCCGCCACCTCCCTTCGCGCGCCCGTTGAGGTGAGGGATTGGGAAGGTCGCGCATTCGGTCGCGTGCGATTCAGGCTGCACATGGTCTTCTGGGGCAAAAAAAGATTCCCGGGTGATATCTCCGTCGAGCCCTCCGCGTCGGAGATTTTCGCGGATATGTTGGATATCCGATACCAGTTTAACGCGCACCCCTTTTCGGAGTGCGATGGTCACCCCGGCGGGGCCGATCCATCCTGGACATACGGCTTCTATCTTCCCTATGGTCTCTGGGCCGAAACCTTTGTGTTGTGGCGTTGATGGGTCTGACAGAAGGCGCGACAGGTACGTTTCTTTAATTCCGCTTGCTCGCGAGAAGGCTGCGTTATTGCCGCCAAATTGCTTAGCAATTGCTGCTTTTAGCGCAGCACGCATCATGTCTTGATCGATATCCCCTTCCATTTTCGAATTGTTATTCTCTTTTACCTCTGAGTAAATACGCCTGCTGGTATTGACGATATTTACCCGTGGGTATATATTGGCTTCCATGAACACGCTACGCCTTTACCTGAATTCGTTGCCGCCGCAAGCGCAAAGTGCTTACGCCGCCCGCTGCCAAACTACCATCGGCTATCTGCGCAAGGCGCTCTCGAAGGGGCACAGCTTGGGCGGGGCGCTCTGCCGCCGTCTTGACGAGGAGTCCGGTGGCCGCGTGCGGCGCGGCGATTTGCGCCCCGATATCTGGCCTGAGCTTGCCGAACCTGCACCGCATGCCGGCGAAGACCGCCGCTCCGGCCAGGACCGGCGCGACGGCGAAAGGAGAGAGAGCGATGCCTCCTAGTCGCTTCCCGATCCCGCTCAATGTTTCCGGCTTCATGCATATTGACGGCTCGATAGAGCTGCAGATCGGGTTGCCGGACGGTGATGAAAGCCGGGTTGAACTCGCGTTGCGCAGCGCTGCGATCGATACCTCGGGCGAACGTGAGCACATCGCCAATCTGGTTCTGGAAAGAGCGCTCACAACCGAATCGTCGTTAGCCATGTATGCAGTGACCCAAGCGTCCCCGGCAGATGCTCAAGCCCTAGCGCGACCAATCGGTCGATCATGGTTTTTGACGCCTCGGCAGGAACGTCTCGCAAAACTCTACGAAGCGCGCTTTTCTCGTCCTCGGTGCCTGGCATGCGATCAATGTGCGCGCCAATCAGCTGACGAATGGACTCATCGTGAATCTTGATCGTCACGACGCCCAGAATCGCGCCCAGGCCTCCGTCTTCGGCAAGGAAATCGAGGCCTCTCGACGTGATCGATGGAAGGCCGCACGCGATGCTTCCGTCCAATCCGACATCGAGGTAGACATCAATGAGGCCATGGCCTTTGAGGTAGGCGAGATTGGCCTCGTAGGCGCGTTCGGATTCGATAGCTTCAAGGAATTCGCGACTGTCCCACGGAGCTGGAAATGCGTCGGCCATGCGCGTGAGCATCAGCCGTTGCAGTTCTCGGTCAATCATCATCAATACCTCCCTGGGTGCGTTATGAGGAGTCCGGTGGCCTCATGCGGCGCGGGGATTTGCGCCCTGATATCTGGCCCGATCTTGCCGAGCCTGCACCGCATGCCGGCGAAGACCGCCGCTCCGGCCCGGATCGGCGCGAAAGAGAGAGGAGGGAGGATCATGAGCGCTAATGCTTCGTCGATGTCGGCGCTTCGAGCACGCTGGCAATCAGAGATTGAAGCTCTGGATCGTTTGAACTCGCGGGACGAGCTTTCATTGCGACGATTTTCAACGCTGACCTCATCAGCCGCTCCCTCCATTCGCTCTGACCATGCATTGCCTTCATCGCGTCCGTTCCGGACAGGATTCTTTTTAGGGTGGTGGCTGGGTCGGCTTGTTCTGCGATGGTCCCGGCGATGATCGCGAAAGAGTCCTCAATGGCATTAACCAGAGCATTCAGTTCTTCGAGTAGCTTTTTTGATTCCATGATGGTCCTTTTTTGGAATAAAGACTTCGATTATCGCCGCGCCGGCGAAGATCGGTGCTCCGGCCGCGAAAGGGGAGGGTAGCGGCGCATGACCAAGTGCAAGATCGTGATCCGCGCCGAGGCCGACAGGCTTCTCGACGTGCTGCGCGAGATCGAGGGCTTGCGGAAAGGTGCTTCTTTTCTGGGCGCCGGTTGTCTACTGTCCGCCGAGCTTTCCGATCTCCTTGCGCAGCCGGTCCTCGACACGTCGAAGTTCGTTCGTGTCGACAGCTTGCCTGCCGCAAATGGGGCAGGCGACGTGCTTGTCTCGTTTCAGCCATCCGATCTTCTGCTCGAGCTTCTTTCCGCACTTCGGGCACGGAATTTGGATCGTGGTGTAATCGAGATTGAAGGCCATGGAGGCTCCTCCCAGTGATTAAGGTTTTGGTTTGGCGATCAAATCTTAACATGGCTGCGAGCCTCCGCCTCTTATGGGATACGACGGTGACATCGTAACCGTCGCCACTGATAACTGCAGAAAAACAGCGATAAGAGGTCGTATCAGTGAATATCGGTAAAGATCAAATCCAGCTCACGCTGGACCTGGAAATGGGTCTCACGGACCGCTATAGGTCAACCAAGGAAGTCGTCGCGGCCGGCGTCTATCGGCGCGGCCTGAAGCGCACCGCGGCCGACCTCGACGTCGCGCCCGGCAATCTGTCCGTCCAGTTGTCCGGGGATGGCCAAAGGCATTTCGACCTCGACCAGCTGGACCGCTATATCGAGATCACGGGCGACAAAACCCCGATCTATTACCTCCTGGCGAAACATTGCCACGATCAATCCGGAGAGCGCGAGGAAGCGCTCGGCCGCGTCGAAGAGATCTTGAGAGACCTCACGGCAGCGGTGGCGGACGCCGGGATCGCGAAGAAAAAGACGAAAAAGGCTTGATGCCCTGACAGGCCGGAAAGACGGCAACAAGAAAAAATCAAGAAGATAGGGAGACCATGAAGATCAACTCGCCTGCCTGCAGCCTTTGCCCGGTCATCCAAGACCGGGGCACACGGCAGGTTTTGCCCGACGCGCTTTCTCCCCTTTGGCGCGATCGGGCTTTTTTATTGTCCGTCGCGGCGGATGGCGCGAAACGCCTGAATTCTAGAATAGCAGCCGCCGCGTTTTCCTCAACCCCGGAAGGAGCCGCGCGGTGAACGATCTCCAGCTCGAGATTCTCCAGGTCCTCGACAAGGCCGAGCAACCGATGACCTTGAAAGACCTCTACCCCAAGTGCCAACTGGCGGCGGACGCCGTCGCGGTGGCGAACGCGACATCGTGGCTCGCCAGGAATAGCCTGGTTGGCCGGGAGAAGCGAAAAGGGATTGGGCCGGGCGGCTTCGTAATGGCCTATTCGATCAACGACGCGGGCAAAGAGGCCTGCAAACAAGGCATCCGGCCTCCCGAGTCGCCGGAACAACCGGAGCCCGCGATTCCCCTGGCGCGACAAACGCACGCGCCCGAGGTCGCCGCGAAGTCTCCGCCCCGCGCGGCACCGGAACCGCGTTCGCCGCGCCGCCCGCCCTCGGCCGCACCCCCCCCCGATATGGGCCCGTCGTTCGCCGTCGATCATGGTGGTCAGCTGTCGATCCGGCGCGACGGAGCGACCCTGCGTCTGTCTCCGGCCGAGGCGCTTGAACTATTGCGGTTCATGCACGCGGTCGAAACGGTCTTCGAAGAAAAACAAGAGAAAAAGGAGCAATGATGTCGACAGTGTCAACCCCCCTTCGCGAAGTGCCACGCCCGGCCGACGCGATGACAAGCGCCGCGCCCCTCAAGGAATGGAACCTCTGGACTACGCTGAGGGAAATCGAATTCGTGGACGGCCTCGGCGGCCACGCTCCCGCCGTCACCACTGACCGGATCCGTCTGCTCGAGCTCTACCGGGAGTCGATCCCGAGCCGAAGGAAGTGGGATGGCATTGACCACGAGGAGGTCACGCGGCACGTCGACGCGCTTCTCGCCGAGCTTAGGGGAAAGCAGCCGCGCCGGCGCGCTAAATGACGAAAATAGACACCGACGCGCTCATCGCGCGGACCGACATCGTTGAGCTGATCGGCCGGTACGTAAAACTCCGGAAGGACGGCGCGGAATACACGGCGTGCTGCCCATTCCACTCCGAGAAGACCCCATCTTTCAAGGTCAATCCGGAGAAGCGCTTCTATCACTGCTTCGGGTGCGGCGAGCACGGGAACGCGATCGACTTCCTGGTCAAGCACCAATGCCTCTCCTTCAAAGAGGCATGCGTTTCCCTCGGCGCGGAAGTGCCTGAGTCGCCCGCGTCAGCCGGTGCTGAACAACGCGAAGAGACGCCCGGCGGCGAGAAGAAGCGCACGCCGTGGCGTGTCCTCTCCCCAGTGCCGACGGACGCTCCAGAACCGCCGCGGGCCCATGTAGTGCGGGGACGTCCCCAGGCGACATGGTCCTATCGGGACGGCGCTGGCGCGCTCCTGGGAGTGGTCTACCGGTTCGTCAAATCGGATGGCGGGAAGGATGTGCTTCCGTGCGTCTACGCCGAAGATCCGGACTCTGCCGAGCGCAAATGGCGCTGGCTCGCGTTCCCGGAACCGCGGCCGCTATACGGCCTCGAGCGTCTCAGCGATGCGGGCCTCAAGCGCCCCGTCCTCGTGGTCGAGGGCGAGAAATGCGCCGACGCCGCCCACCAGGCACTCGCGCGGTGGTTCGACGTGGTGAGCTGGCCCGGCGGCGGGAAGGCAGTAAAGAAGGCTGACTGGGCGCGTCTCGGCGGCCGGAAGATCGTCATCTGGCCCGACTGTGACGACAAGAAGGACCGTGCCGGTGCACCGATCGGGGAATTCGAGCAGCCTGGCTGGAAGGCCGCGAACGCAATCGCTGAGATCCTCGCGGCGCTCGGATGCGACGTGCGCCTGGTCGAAATCCCGAAACCCGGCGAGAAGCCGGACGGCTGGGACGTCGCCGACGCGGTTGCCGAAGGGCTGACGGGCGACGCTTTGCGCGACTGGGTTGTCTCGCGCCTGCGCAAGCCTGCGGTCGAGGACTCCGCCCCCCCTCACACGGCTGGCGCTGGGCCGGATGGAGAATGGCGCCGAGAGTTGATCCGGAAGCCAAACGGCGCTCTCGAGAGCTGTCGCGAAAACGTCTACATCTATGCCAAGCATCATCCATCGCTGGCGAACCAGATCGCGCTCGACGAGTTCAGCAACGCGATCGTGCGCACCGGGGCGTTGCCTTGGGATCATACACCGGGCGAATGGTCCGACGTCGACGATCTTCGCATGGGTCTCTGGCTCGCCCAAAACGCCGACATGCTCCTGCGCGCGGTGGATGCGGTACGCGGCGGCATCGTCATGGCGGCGCACGATCGGCGCGTGCACCCGGTGCGAGACGCTCTCGACGCGATGAAATGGGATGGTGTCGGCCGTGCCGCTTGCTGGGTCGAAAAAGGACTGGGGGTTCCAAGCTCGGAGTATGCGCGCCGCGCGGGAACAATGTGGCTCATCATGATGGTTGCGCGCATCTATCGCCCAGGCTGCAAGGCGGACACCGTCCTGGTGCTGGAGGGCCCCCAGGGGGCAAAGAAATCGTCCGCGCTGAAGGTCCTGACCGGCGAAGCCTATTTCGGCGACACCCCTTTCGTCATGGGCGACAAGGACTCTTTTATGGCACTGCGAGGCCGCTGGCTGTATGAGATCGCCGAACTCGATTCGCTGAACCGCGCGGAGGTCACTCGCGCAAAGGCGTTTCTCTCCTCGGCGGTCGATTCCTACCGCGCGCCCTATTCCCGCAGCTACGAGGATCACCCGCGGCAGTGTGTTTTCGCTGCCACCACCAACCAGTACGAATATCTTCGCGATCTCACGGGCAATCGCCGGTTCTGGCCGATCCTGGTGGGGAAAATAGACCTCGAATGGTTGGCCGCCCAGCGCGAGCAGTTGTTCGCGGAGGCGGTTCATTTGTTCAAGTCCGGTGAGCCGTGGTGGCCAGAGGAAGAGGAGTTCAACCGTCTTTTCAAGCCGGAGATCGACCATCGCATGCTCGACGATCCGTGGATCTCCGCTATACAGGCGTGGCTGGCGGAGCCCGAGGTGGCCCTGGATGTGCGCCCCGACGGCAACGGCGTCTCGGTCCTGGACGTCCTATCCAAGGCCATAAAGATGGAAGTGTCCAAGATCGGCGCGGGTCAACAGGAGGCGAAGCGGGTCGGCACGATCATGGCGATGCTGGGGTTCCGGCGCGTGAAGAGAGGCAGCAAGGGCCGAAGGCAATGGGTCTACATCCATCCGGACGATCCGGCACCAGGCGACGAAGAGCCCCTCCCGGTATGAGCACGGGTGTGACGGGGGAGATCATGGCTTCCGACGGAATCGGGAGAGATTTGAAACATCGGATACGGGCGAGAGCGCACGTTCTCGCCCAGCAGAGGTACGAAGAGCTTGTGGCGGCCATGCTGCGCGATGATCGCGTCACAAGCGGGATCGTCCGTCCGGAGGACTGGTCGGACGCTGTCGAATCGAATGACGAGTTCATCTCGTCGATGACGGAGAGCTGGAAAGCGTGAAGAGCAATTGGGCGAAAGCCAGCCGCGCAGGCCTGCGTCCGCGTGTCTTACTGCCAGGGATGGGGAACTTTGGGACCGGGTGTCCCAATGGCCCGAAAAGGTCGGGACACCGGAAA
>JAEHJW020005297.1_pt1 | contig 12111 bp, 15 predicted proteins | sample 9271431 | NCBI WGS metagenome assembly JAEHJW02
AACCGTAGGAACGGTCCAGCACCACGTTGCGGCCCTTGGGGCCCAGAGTCACCTTGACCGCATCGGCCAGAATGTTGACGCCCACGACCATCTTGGCACGTGCTGCATCATGGAATTTCACGTCTTTAGCTGCCATGTTCTTAATCTCCTGAAATTTATTGGGAACTTTTAGTTCCGGCATCACATCAGGCTACGCCCCGATGTGAGCCTGCACTGAAAATAATTCTTCGCCCGGCGAAGAATTATTTTTCGATCACGCCGATGATGTCTTCTTCCCTCATCTGCAGAAGCTCGACGCCATCCATCTTGAAAGCCTGACCGGAATATTTGCCGAACAACACCTTGTCGCCGACCTTCACGTTCATCGGACGCAGCTTGCCATCGTCACCGATCTTGCCGTTGCCGACAGCGACGATCTCGCCTTGATCGGGCTTCTCGGTGGCCGCATCGGGAATCACGATACCGGATGCGGTCTTGCGCTCTTCTTCCATGCGTTTGATGATCACGCGGTCGCCTAATGGACGAATCTTCATGCTTTATCTCCTAAAAACAGTGAGTTGAATAATTACGTGAACGGGTCAGGCTGGACCTGGACTGGCCAGCCATGTCGCTTGTTAGCACTCCCCGCCAGCGACTGCTAATGATAGGGGCTCGTTCGTCCCATTTCAAGGGCGCGGCGATAATTTACCGCCGAACTGCACTCGAAGTAATTATATTGCGCGTGGGGCGGGATTATTTTGCGGCAGATTGATGGGAGGATGCGGGAGCAAACGGGATAAAACGGGATGGAAAATAACGGCCTAGAGCTCGGCATTGCCACAAAAATCAAAGTACGCAACACGTATCAGGCAAATTTAACGAGCAATTTAACTATTAAGTGATAGATACCGTTAAAACCGGCATGGGGACAAAATCTGATGAAAAATAAGCAATGCGCACCCTGATTTGCACAAATAGTAAGCCGCGCCGCACCCTCAGGCGCACCCCAAGACCGGAGAAAACGAAGGGCGATAACTGACGTACCGTACAGCTATTTCTACGGAATAAAAGAAAGAAAGTCTCTGATAACTTCCATGTCAATCGGTCTTCCGGGACGGCACGCACGTAGGATGTTTTTCACCAAGGCACCCTTCCTCTCCGGGCTCGGATTTTTACCAGAGGCAATGAGCTCTTTCTCCAAAGCAACAACAATATCCCCAGCCCGTTTTACACATTCGCTGAATTCTTTTTCGGCGTTGAGTTTGGTTAAATGCGTTCCGTCGATGATGTAGCCAATATCTACCCCGGCTGATTCGATCTTCGTGAGGTAGTTTATGTCCGGCGAGCTTGCTCCGCTCTCGTATTTGGACTGAGTAAGTCTGGTTATGCCAGCATGCTGCCCAAACTCCGCCTGGGTCAAGCCAAGCCGTTCCCGTTCAGACTTGATTCTTCCCCCGACACTACTTATATCTCTCATGATGTTTGCTTATTAATGCAAATGTATGTTTAAATATGCACACAGTTACTCATTCGATAGGATGGTAAACAAATGAACACACCACAGCAAGTCTTGAAAGCCATGCGTAGGCGAGGAGAAACAATTACCGACTGGGCCAAAAAGAACGGGTTTCCTCGGCAGCAAGTTGCAAATGTTTTATATGGGCGTGCCAAGGGGCATTGGGGAGCATCGCATGTCATAGCGGTGAAGCTCGGAATCAAGGATGGCGTCATAGCAAATGAATACCGCGATTGATAACACGTCCAGCTTCTGGATCTCCACGCCAGAGTTGAGCCAGTTATCAGGCATTGCGGAACAAAACGCCCGCGCCGCACTTAGTACCTGCTTCAATGGCGGACAATGGCGCGGAACAACGCTGCAAGTGCGCAAGACAGGCAAAGGCTATTTGGTAGACGTGCGCAGCCTGCCCCCCGGCCTGTTTGCCGCTTGGCTTGAAAAGAACAACGACATAGCCAGCGCACCAGCCATTCCCAAGAGCGCGCCGCTGGTCCCGCACTACGACCCGCAGGCCGGCACCAAATCGACGCTGGCAGCCTGGAAGATTTCCCTGATCGCTGCCGCCATCCAGCACCCCAAGAAGTCCCGCGACCGTGCGGAGCTGCTCAAGGATGCCTCAGCCGCCTGGCACGTAAGGCCGGACGGCAAGCGCGTTCGGGTCAGCATCCGCACCTTGCAGAACTGGATCGACGTCTTCAACCAGGAAGGCATCCTTGGGCTCCAGCGCAAAACGCGCACGGAGAAGAAACCCAAGCGAGTGTATGTCAATCGCGAGTGGGATGCAGCCTGCCCATTATCAGAAATCGAGAAACAGAGGCTCTCAGACGAAATAAACCAGTACGTCCGAAGCCTTGTCATACAGCAGGGAGATGTTGGGAAGAAGATCGAGCTGCTCGCCTCCTCCAAGCTGCTGGAACTATGCCGCGAGGCGGGGTGGAAGACGGCGAATCAGGCCCAGTGCAAGGTCGGAAGACACTTGGTAAGGCAGCACCAGGATGGGCGCATCGTCGCGGTGAAGGAAAAGGATGCGAAGCGCTTTGCAGACAAGTACACCCCGCGCATCTTACGCACCCGCGAAGGCTTGCAGCCGCTAGACATCATCGTGGGCGACGTGCATCCCGTGGACATTCTAGTTCGGCGTGAAGACGGGAGCGAAGCCACGCCGCGCATGATCGCCTGGCTGGACCTCGCCACCAATGATTTCTTCTACACGCTACACCTGCTCGACAAAGGCAAGGGCGTAACGCAAGCCATGATCGCCGCATCGTTCGCGGAGATGGTCGAAGAGTGGGGCTTGCCGCGAGCGCTGTACCTGGACAATGGCGCGGAATACAACTGGACCGAGATGATGGAGGGGTTCGCAACGCTGCGCGGCCTACTCGGCGCATTTGACGTGTTCCTGAACGACCATGCCGAATGTCCCGAGCCAAACGATGCGCGGCAGGTCGTAACCCGAGCCAAGCCCCACAACCCCCCGGCCAAGGCGATTGAGGGCGGGTTTTCCGTCCTGGAAAAATATTTCTCCATGATCCCCGGATATATCGGCGGGAATCGGATGTACAAACGCACTCACAAGGTCGGGAAATCGCCCGTGCCCTATCCGGGAACATGGGAAGGCTTCCAGGAAGAAATCAAGAACGTGATGGCGATGTACCGCGCAGCGCCGCAAGACTCGCATGGCGCACTAAATGGGTTGTCGCCGACCCAGGCATGGAGCGGATTTATCGAAAGCGAATGGATAGGCGTCAACGTATCGCGCGAAGTGCTCATATACGCATTCTCGGAAGAGCTGCGCCCGATGGTGAGAAACAGCGGAATTGAGATTGGGGGCGCGTGGTATTTCAACGATGCGCTACTGAAGCACATCGGCTCGCGAGTAACCGTTCGATACGCTAAGTGGGCTGCCGACTATGTTCTGTACCAGTGTGAAGCCGGCAGCTTAGTACATGTCCATAAAGCCCCCGTATTCGGCGTGTTCGACAGGGCCGGCGCGATCGAGCAAGCGCGCCGCGCCGGAGTCCAGGCCGCTGCCATACGCTCGCTCAAGAGTGGTGTTGAGCCCCTGCACCTGGTGGACGAGATTGCGCGCCATGCTGCCACTCTACCGCCTGCAGAAGCTAAGCCGAAAGGCACGGCGATTTCGCTGCTCTCCGCAGAGCTGCAGCAGGTCGAGCAAGCTGCAGCCGCACCACAGCAAACCAACCCACCCAAGCGCCTCAACACCGGCGAAATCATCAACAAGAAGACCGGCGAGACAGAGCAGCTCTTGGCCTATTCGCCGCCGCCGAAAAAGGAGGCTCCCAAGATCGATTTTGCAGCGTTAAACAAGCCAGAAAGACCCGAAAACAAATCACCAACCAAGCCGAGTATTAGCGAGCTGATCGTTAAGCAGTACGGCACACCCAAGCGATAGGAGAAGCACATGCAAATAACCCCCGAAGACGCAGTATCCGCCAACCTTCCCAGAATCGAGGCGATTCTGTCATCCGGATTCAGTATTGACCGACTGGCCAACGAGACAGGAATTCAGCGCGAGCACGTTGACCAACTCCTGAGCCGGAAGCTCACCAGTGCGTATTCAATGTGGGAAGCGAAAGAAGATGCAGGGAAGTTGGACAAATGGCTGGCTGAATATGAACAGGAGGCCGCTCAGCGCCCCGCCAAGACCCCGACTTTCAACACGATCACCGCGCTGCTTGCCAAAGCGCATCACGAGGGTGAAATTGTTTCCATCACTGGCGGCGTCGGTGTGGGCAAGACGGAAACATGCAAGGCATACGTCAAGGAATATGCCAGGGGCTACGACAGGCCCGGCGCTTTCTTTGTCGAGTTCACCTCGGCCGACAAGAAGTTGACATCCGCATTGGAAAGCATACTGGCTGCCATGCTGGGAAGCACTACGGCACACTCGCGCCAAAGCTCTACGCTGCTTCGCGTCTTATGCGGCATGCTGAAACCGGGCGATTTCATGATACTGGATGAGTGCAATTACCTGGTTGAAAAGGACAGCCGCACGATTGACGCCGTGCGGGATATACATAACAAGACCGGCATTGGGATCGCACTGATGGGCAATCCGGATTTCGACAAGAAGGTATACGGCAAGAACGGTGACTTTGACGCACTGGCCAGCCGTGCTTTACGCGTTGATTTCCCTGCCTCCACCGAAGGCGACATTGATTGTTGGATGCAATGGAAGGGATTAGGCACATCGGGCAAGGCCGTTCGCAACGAGCTGGTTCGCATCGGCACCCGCCCCGGTTCTATGGGCGGTTTGCGCGTTCTTAACAAGCTGGTGGACAACGTGCTGAAATTAAACCAGGGCGAGCCACTGACCCCTGACTTGATCCGGCAGTTCAGCGCCCAGTTCGGAAGGGCCTAACCGTGAACCGCGCCGCCCTGGTCAAGCTGCTCCACATGGGAGCTACGCGCATGAAAATGGACGATGCAGAGTATCGAGCCTGGCTTGTTACGCGCACAGGGAAATCCAGCAGCAAGGACCTTGGCGATATTGAACTCTCCAAGCTGATAGATAACCTGCGCGAGAGCGGTATCCTGGATGCACCTGCCGTGAAGCGTACAGCAGGTGCCACTGGGCCGGGGCGGCCCACTCGAAGGCAACTGAAAGCCGTTGATGATTATGCCCGCGAACTGGGAATGAGCGGTATCGATGATAAGGCCATTGCGACCCTGTGCCGCCGCGTGGCCAAGATAGAAAATCCAAGATTCCTTGATCGCAATGGTGTCAGCGCCCTGCTGAACGCCTTGTCTTCGATGACCAAGCGCAGGCACGGCGAGGCATCGAATGATGAAAGTTAAGCATGCCACCACGCAATAAGATTGCACTGATGCCGCCTGATACGCGGCGCATGATCGAGGACAAGATTATTAGCTCCAGATTTTCGCACTACAAGAAACTGGCCGCGGAGCTGGCGGACATGGGTATCAAGGTATCTCAAGGAGTTCTTCAACGCTACGGGCAAACACTTTTCAAGAACATTGGCGGACGACTGGATGGAGCTGGAATACGGTCGTTGTACGACTTGGTAATCTCCGCGAAAAGGGACAGGTCTATCGTAGTGGTGATTGATCTCGATAATGACAGACATCTCGCTATCAGGAGCAAGCGCTCCCTCGGCGACATCGTTTACTTGCTGACAACGAACAGGCAGTAGGACCAGCACCAAACGAGAGGCCGCGATAGGTGGCCGGCTGTCCACCATCACCTGCAGGGCAGGTACTCTTCCGCTGGCTCGCCGTCAAATTTCCAGCTTTCATCATGGCCGGGTGGCGGCGGGACTCGAACCACACATAATTCGCTGCTCTCACAGCTAGCCATTACCTATCGGCGGACAGCCACCCGGTTGTTACTATATGGCGTTAAATTTTTGAGCGCAACGGGAAATCGACTAAAACACGATTTAAGCCGTTAAACAACTCTGACGCCACCACACCATTGCCGCGAATGCTCGCGCCGGATTTAACGCGTGCTTAACGGCCTTTGTGTCGATTTCTTGGGCGCGTGCTGTATGGCAAAACCGTTGACATGCTATTGGTCTTCCGGCAGAGTGTTGACCGTCACGCAAGAAACGTGATGCTGGATTGGCGTCCAGGAGTAATAGGCGGATGAACCGCCGCAAGTGCGGTTTTTTTACGTCCTGTGCATGAGTATGGCAAGCCCTAGTTTTGGCGGGCTGTGCGGGGCATCCTCGGATGCGCCGGTTCCTATTACCCCGGTACGCCAACCCGTACAGTTCCGCCTCCCTGATTGGCGTCATGGTGCGGATACATTAACCGCTAATAGGAGAATTGCCATGCAGCAAAAAGCCACACCTTTAATCCCCGTTGATCAACAAGACTTGCGCTTTGAACGTGTGCATCGCGCATTCAGAGCTGTTTCAGGATTGGCCTATTCAGAGCAAGCGCCGGATGAAGCTTTATTAGGAAAAAGGCGAGACCTGTCTGATCTGCTGGAAATTCTGTGTGATGAGTTGGAATACACAATAACCGGAACGCGTCCGCTACTGTAGCCAAATAGAAAGCGCGCCGTTGACGGTTCTACCCCCAATAAAGGATAAGTGGTAAGCAGAAACACGGCGCGCTAACTGCATTCTCTCTTTAATCCCTCCACTTCATTAAGGCGGAAATAACTCCGCCTTAATCATTCGCCCCTTTAGTCGGATTATCCCCCCTGACGCGCTTCATGGGGAAAGTATGAATCAAGATGCAAAGCCGTATCGCACACTTTATCCGAGAGTATTTCTGGAAATCGCAGAAGCTGTAGGACAAGAAGCTGCATTGATAATTTGTGAGCGATATGGTGGAACCCGCCTGTATGTGCCCAAAAAAATCACGAGCGATCATTCTCTCGTTGAGCTGGTGGGAATGGAAGATGCATTGAAATTATCTTCCATTTTTGGCGGGCTGCTTCATTTCGATATTCCGCAGTGCAATGACATTAAACGCGTACAGCGGGACGAAAGAATCCGTGCCGACCGTGTTAGCGGAATGTCCATACGATTGATTGCTCAGAAATACCGACTGAGCGAGCGCCGAATCCGCAATATCACCAACCATAAATAAAGGAGCAAAAAATTATGGAAGCAGCGCCTCATAAGGGACTTACCTCAGATGTGAAATCTACCGTCGATTTGGATATAGTGCTGGAACACCAGCAGCGAATTACTGATACTCGGCAAGCGATTGACACTCTTTCTCATGCTATCAAAGCCCAGGATGAAGAAATTAAAAAAGCCACCGCTTCGGTGCCACATTTCTTCGACCGCACATCTCAACGCGAAAACCTGATGGCAGAAATTGCTCTGGGCGAGGCAAGCGAGAAAGACTTGCTGAAGCTGGATGAACGGATTGCAAAAGATAAAGCTGCTTTCGAAGATGCCAAGAATGCAGTCACTCCGGCATTGGAAAAGGCTAAGGCAATTCGTTCGGGGCTTGAGCGCAAGTTGAAAGAAGCAGAGGGGGTATTGCAACAACTGGAAAGCAATAGCCGGAAAATTGTGCAATCGTTTCTCATCCGGGAATCGGAAATGACTGCGTTGGAATATATCGCCCACGCACAAGCCATCAAAATGAACAATCTACGCTTGCGCGCCCTGGACAAACTTATTGTCGCCCAAGGTGGCCGCAGCATCGGAAGCTATTCAAACGACAGGTTATATATTCCTGTTTTTTCGTTGCCTCAGTTTGATGGCCTGGCCGCTCCTGAAGTAGCAGGCATGGGCTGCTTTTACAGCGCACATTGGGACTTGGTTAACAATGTCTTTCTGGAATTTGCTGAGTACGAAAAGGAAAGATTCGAAGGGCTTGGAGTTCAATTCTGATGGGTGACACTCTATGAAACATACTTTCAGCGAGAATGGATTTGTGACCTTTGCTGAGGGTTACGGCCCCAATGATCCATTATCCAAACTGGAGAAAAAGCTGCCACAAGTTGAAAAGCGTATCCCAAGAGAACTTGCAGCAAGCGAGAAGATTGATGCTGCGATACAAGATGCGCTGTTAACCTGGCGTCAGCAGGCGAAGAATATGCATTCTCTGCTAAAAATCCCGGCAACTATGGAGTTCACCACCGAGGAATTAGATCTGGCTGGCTGGATCCATGAGTATGCCGCACAGGCCGGCCTCGATTTCAAATTGGCGATGCGGCAAGTCTTTGACTATCTCAAACGCCACCCCAAGGCGCTCGCTAACTACACCAATGGTGAGGCCAGCTTTGCTGAATTTGCTGATAGCGGCGTCAGTTTAGCTGTTCCAGCTGGATATGAAGTCAATCCGCAGCGCATGGAATTATTTCGGCGAGCCAGGGTGTATCAAGCTGGACATCCTGGTTGCGAGTTCACCAACGCCGTGAGGATGGCTGACTTGCCGTGATAGCTGACGCCCCTATCGTTCAAGTGTTGGGGAATATTCCACGTGTTTGAATATTGTAATCGCCAGGAATGTAACGATGCCAGAGATCATTGATCACGTTGAATTACTGATAGATGGCAAGGCGCATGGGAACTGGGACCGTTACGAAATCGATTCCGATCTGATGATTCCCGCTGACGCCTGGAGCGTTAGCTTGGGGGCAAGCGGCGGACGGATGCCTGTTGACGTGGTTGAGGGGATGCCGGTTGTTGTGAAAATTGGCACCGACACAGCGCTTACTGGATATGTTGACGAAATTAGCCATTCGGTCAGCAAAGGTGCCCAAAGGTTCACGATGTCCGGACGTGACCTGGCTGCTGATCTACTGGACTGCTCTGCGCCAATTTTTGCCACAGCGCAATCTACCTTGCAGCAAATCGTGGCCTCCATAACCAGAGAGTTCAAGATAACAAAAATCCGGATCGATGCTGATTCAGTGTTTGTACGGAAAAAAATCAATACTCAGCCTGGTGACACAGCATGGGATATGTTGAGAAACGTTGCGGAGGCAAATGGTCTATGGGCTTGGTTTGAACCCGACGGAACGTTAGTTGTTGGTGGTCCTGACTATTCTTCGCCAATTGTCGCCACGTTGGTCATGCGGCGCAATGGCAACGGCAACAATGTTATCAGTCTGGACCGGGTTTCTTCACGTGTTGGACGTTACTCCCAAGTGACCGTATTAGGCCAGTCTGCCGGTAATTCATTGGACCAAGGCATCCCTGATCTGCACGCAAGCTGGAAAGACAATGGAGTTATTGGACATCGTCCTAAAATATTTTTTGATGCTGAAGCGGAGAATGGTGGGATGTGCAGTGCACGCGCGCATAAGATGATCGATGATAGCCGGCTAAATGGCCAAACCATTACTGCTACCGTCAAAGGACACCGTATCGTTGCCCCCGGTCAGCCATTCGACAACAAACTATGGAATCCTGGGCAGCGCATTCACGTGCTTTCTGAGCCTCATGGAATCGACGCTCCGTATTTCCTGATGGCGCGCAAGTTTATCCGCAATCGAATGGATGGAACCATTACAGTGCTGACCCTTAAGGAAGACGGTGTATGGCTGGCCGGGGCGCATCCTCATAAAAAACACAGAGGCGGAAAAAACTCCGCTCCCCTGCAAATAGTAACCGCCTAAAAAGGATATATATGCAAGCAGAGTGCCGATTACCCGCCGATAAAAATTCTGGTTTTATATCCACCGAGTTGCATCGGCTGTTGAACTTGAGACAAAAAGAATCCTTGCTGTCCAGGCTTATTATTGAAGTCAGCAGACGAGATGTCAGCGTTAAGCTCGCCAACATCCAACATCGTGCGGAGATTGCTCAAGGAAGATTTGCGTCAATTATCAACGCCACATTCGTGGCAGCGGAGAAAGGAAAGTAATGATTACGGTGAACGGAAAGATGACGTGCGGTATTGAGCGTGACGGTGTGCAGCATCTCGATTTTGAACTGCGTGCCGCAACAATCGCTGATGCTATCGCGTCGATCGAGAAAGCTGGTCCTAATGCATCGCATCTCAAGCTGCGCATTTTCAAGGCTGCGGAGCAGATGGTAAGTTTCGGCGGTGTCCCCAAGGATGAAATTACTGGGGAATTCTTGCTGTCGCTACCCGAAGATGACGTTGAGCCAATCTTTAATGCACAGGATGAACTGGAAAAAAAGCAGAAAGGCTTGAGCAAACTCTCAAGCCCTACCTAGAACTAGAAATTGCCCTGCGAATGCATGGTTTCAATAATCCGTTGGGTCTTACAGAGTCACGGGCCGCAACCTTGGTGGGCATTTTGACCGGCAAGCGTGGTTCTAAACCAGACCAATCTAAACCAGGCCAAGAAACCAGACGCTTTAAGGGAGCACGCCGTGTCAAAAACATTTGAGTTCCAACTGCTGTTACGATTCAACGATCAGGTGAGTCGTGGATTGAAGTCGGCCATGCAGGCGGCAAAGAATGAATCCAAGGGGCTTGAGAATTCTATTTCCGGTGTGGCTGCTGCTACTGCCCGCATTAGGACCACTCCTATTGAGCGTTTAACATCAGCTCTGCGCACCATGCGCAGCGCTGCGAGTAGCGCTCACGAAACCTTAATGAAAATCTCCCAGGTTGGCATGGCTGCTGCAGCTGGCGGCTACGTGTTAAAACGCGCAGCAGAACGCCCAATGGCTTATGATCGCCGTCTCGCACTCATGGCTAATACTGCCTATTCTGAACGTGACGTGGCCGGGCGTATCGTTGGAAAAGCGGAACTCGATAAGGCAATTCGCAATGCAACCAAGAACGGCCTCGGCACCCCGGAACAGGCTGCTGAAACGCTGAATACGTTGGTTGGTTCCGGCGCTATGGGTAATGGGAAAGCCGGGCTTGATTCCTCGATGAAGCTGCTACCTGTCTTGCAGAAGGCAGCAACAGGTACCGGAGCAAGCGCCAATGATTTGGCGCAAATTGCCATTGCAGCCAAGCAAAATATGGGGCTGAGCGATGAGCAGATCCCCCTGGCGATATCTAAGGCGATTCGTGCTGGGCAACTTGGTGGTTTCGAGTTGGACAAGATGGCCCGTTGGCTTCCGCAGCAAATGGCAATGGCGGCCAATAACGGCATGAAGGGCATGAGCGGGTTCGAATCTTTAATTTCGGCAAATCAGGCTGCGCGCATGACCGCAGGCACCGAAGACGAAGCAGGGAACAATCTGGTTAATTTATTGGCCAAGGTAACATCGAATGACACAGCTAATGATTTCAAGCGGCAGCATATCGATCTTTATGGGTCACTCACCGCAAGCATGGCAAATGGAAAGAACTCGCTGGAGTCTTTTGTTGCGATAGTTCAGAAGCTTGGCTCAAAAGACCCGAAGTATCTCGAATTGAAATCCAAAGCCGATGCCGCAAAAAACGAACCTGAAAAGCAAAAGCTCTACGAAGCTATGGCTGATGTCATGATGGCAAAGGGCATCGGGAATTCTGTCCAGGATCGCCAAGCGCTCACTGGCCTATTTGGCATGATGTCCCCTAGCGGAAAATACCAGGAGGTATTGGAAGGAGTTAGAAAAGAGCAGGGTGGCGAGATTGCCACTAGCTTCGGTACGGTTAATAGTACCGTCGATGCGAAGGCCGAACGGTTGGGTAATGTGAAGGCATATGCTGCCATAGATGCGCTTGGCGCTGTTGAAGGACCACTTGGCAAAATGCTTACCGGCGTAAATGAAGTTGCGGATGCACATCCCAAATTGGCCGCCGCTGCTTATGCCGCAGCTACAGCTCTAGCGGGGCTCTCCGTTGCATCTGGTGCGGGTAAGGTATTTGGGTTCCTCAAGGGCAAATTGCCTGGAGGATTTGCGAATGGTGCCGAGGCAGCAGAGAGCGGGTTAAATGCGAGCAAAGTTGCAGCGCCCAGCTTGTTGTCACGATTGGCACTTCCCTTGGGTGAAGCTGGTTTTGCCGCAACTGCCGGGGGGCTTCTTGCAGCTGGTGCGGCGGGATATGGTGTCGGCACGCTTGTTTATAATAACGGCTTCGCGGGGACAGAGGCCGGCGATAAACTTGGTAGCATGATTGCCAAACTCTTGGCCAAACTGGGGAACGAAGAAGCCGGACAAGCCCTGGAAATCAATCTCCATTTGGACGGTGAAAAAATAGCCACGGTTGTTAATCGGCAAAATGTGAAGCAAGGTAACCGGCAATAG
>JAEHJW020002745.1_pt1 | contig 12101 bp, 16 predicted proteins | sample 9271431 | NCBI WGS metagenome assembly JAEHJW02
GAATTTAACGAGATGATGGTCGAAGAAATGGCGGAGATTATGCGCGAGCGCGCAGAGGCCGGCGGGGACGACGCGGCGGCGAGGGAGGAGCCATGAACTGCAAGCAGGGTGACTTGGCGCTGGTGATTGGGCCGGCTGGGCGATCTTGCGTGGGCAAGGTTGTGTGCTGCGTTGAATTATTTCCGGTCGGTACGAAATTTATCCTCCCATCAGGAGAGGTACGATATGCCTACGAGCCTGTTTGGTTGACCGATACTGTTATGGTCAAAAATCCGGTTGACGGTTTGGACCTCTACAATCGCGGCATTGCCGACCGCTACCTCCTCCCCCTCCCCCCTCCTGCCTCCGACGAGACCGACACGGCCGAGCGGGAGATGACGGCGGAGTGTGGGGCGTGACTGCCGCGAGGCACCATTTGAAACGCTAACGGCTGCGGCGATATTCTCTGCGCATGTCAGAGTACGTCCCGTACAACGCTGAATTAGGTCATATAATCTGCGAACGCATTGCGAACGGCGAGAGCCTGCGCAAGATATGCTCAGAGCCCGGCATGCCGGCGCGCATGAGCGTGTTCCGCTGGCTGCGCACGAAAGGCGATTTCGCCGAGGAATATGCAGCCGCCCGGCAGATGCAAGGCGACTACATGGACGACCTGATCCTCGAGACCGCGTACGAGTGCACCCAGTCTAACGCCAAAGCCTCGAGCGTAAAGATTTCCGCATTCCAGTGGCGCGCCATGAAGCTCCGGCCCAGGGAGTACGGCGAGCGCAAGTCGGTCGAGCTCTCAGGGCCTGACCGCGCACCCCTCACTAGCGTCAATATCAATACCACAGACCCAGTGGAAGCCTCCCGCGTCTACCAGGCCATCATCTCAGGTAAGTGATGGCCGCCTCGAGCGCCTGCCGCGTTGAGGACGCCTTCGACTGGTCGGCACCCGATTACGTCAGCATTCTGCAGGCGCGTGTCGATCGGCTGAACTACATCCGCAAGAACCAGTCCTGCATGCCGGCGCTGTGGGCGTACTACCGCGACAACCCGGCGGACTTCATCTCCGATTGGGGGTGCACGGTCGATCCGCGCAACGTCGCGCGCGGCCTGCCGTCGTTCCTGCCGTTCGTGCTCATGCCAAAACAGCGCGAACTCATCAACTGGATCATCGAGCACTGGCGCGGCAATCGCTCCGGCCTCGTCGAGAAAAGCCGCGACTGCGGGGCAAGCTGGATCGCGATGGCGCTCTCGTGCACGCTCTGTATATTCCACGACAGCATGATGATAGGCGTGGGGAGCGCGACGGAGGACAAGTTAGACCGGTCCGGAGACCCTGACACGCTGTTCTATAAGGCGCGCATGTTCATGACCCACCTGCCGCCCGAGTTTCGCGGCAAGTTCGACCCCGATAGGCACTCGCCGTACATGCGTCTGTTCGTGCACGACACATCGTCGAGCATCACAGGCGAAGCCGGCGACAACCTTGGGCGCGGTGGCCGCAAGGCCATCTACTTCGTGGATGAAGCTGCGCACCTCTCGCACCCCGTGCTGGTAGACGGCTCACTCATCGCCACCACCGACTGCCGCATCGACATGTCGAGCGTCAGCATCGAGGGAATGGCCAATCACTTCGCGCAGAAGCGGCACAGCGGACAGGTCGATGTGTTCACGATGCACTGGCGCGACGACCTGCGCAAAAACGAAGCGTGGGCCGAGAAGAAGCGGGAGACGACAGACCCCGCCATCTGGAACTCTGAATACGAACTCAACTACATGGCTGCCGCCGAAGGCACCATCATCCCGTTCCAGTGGATTCAGGACTCCATCGGAGCTGCGCAGAAGCTCAACATCAAGCCAAGCGGCGTCAAGCGTGGAGCGCTCGACGTGGCCGACCAGGGGCGAGATGTCAACGCATTCGCAGCGCGCTATGGGATCGAGGTGACGCATTGCTCAACGTGGTCTGGCGCAGGCTCTGACCTCTTCGCCACCGCAGAGCAAGCGTTCATGCTCTGCGACAACCTACAGCTCGAAGGCTACGACTACGACGCCGATGGCCTCGGCGCGGGCATTCGCGGGGACGCCACGCGCATACAGGCGCGGCGCAAGGACCAGCGCCTGAAGCCGCTCTCTGTGGTGGCGTTTCGCGGGTCCGCCGGCGTGCTCGACCCAGAGCGCAAGGTCGAGGGGACGGACAGAACAAACCTCGACATGTTCCAGAATCTCAAGGCGCAGAGCTGGTGGGCGCTCAGGCGCAGGTTCGCCGAGACGCACAACGCCGTCACCGGCAAGAAGTACGACCCGGACGCCATCATCAGCCTGAGCCCAGGGATTGCGAACCTGACCGCACTTGTGAACGAGCTGGCGCAGCCGCAATGGAAATACTCGACGACCGGCAAGCTCCAGGTGGACAAGGTACCAGACGGCGCGGCGTCCCCCAACAGAGCGGATGCAATCATGATGCTCTTCGGCGCGCGCCGACTACCGATGAAGATCAATCCCGCGCTGCTCGAAATGGCGTGACCCTATGACAACCCGAGGCGGAATCGTGAGCACGAACACATCGACACCGAACCGCGTGATCCCGCGCAAGTGGGCACCAGACAAGAGCGCCTCTGATAAGCGCAGCGCCGACATCCTACGCAAAGCTATCATCTCCGGCCAGCACGAAGCCGAATCTCAGCAGCAGGCGATGCGATTGCTGCGGGGCGAGAGCGTCCCGGGCCGCGACCGCAAAAAGCTGACCTCGAGAGCGCGATGAGCAAGCATCAGCGGCCAGCTCTCGCTACCCCAAAGCGCAACGGCGCGCCTCCTGAGACGATGGCGGTACTGCGCGCGATGATGGACCAGCTCCCGCGCGAGCGCGACACGTTCCGCCACGAGCTGCGCCTGCCAAGCACGCCGTTCGGCTCGAAGCGCAGCACGCAGGTCATGGCGCAGGACGGCAGCGTCAAAGACATCGCCATGGACGACGCCGGGCCGTACCCATACGGCGGCTACCTCAACACTCAGACCGTCGCCGGCCAGTTGCAGTTCGGCCTCTACTTCCCAGGCTACCCATACCTCGCCGAACTCGCGCAGCGCACCGAGTACCGCCAGCCGGTCGAGACGCTGGCCAAAGAGATGACGCGCCGCTGGATCAAGTTCAAGAGCAAAGGCAAGGACGACCTCAAGGACAAAATCTCGCAGCTCGAGGAAGAGTTCGAGAAGTTCAACATCCAGCTCCTGTTCCGCAAGGTCACCGAGCACGACGGCTACTATGGCCTCGGGATGATCTACATCAAGGTCAAGGGAGACTCGACGCATCGCAACGAGCCGCTGGTGGTGGACGAACGCTCCATCCAGAAAGGCGACCTGATCGGCTTCAATACCGTCGAGCCGATGTGGATAACGCCGCTCGTGTGGAACTCAATCGACCCGACAGAGCCGACGTTTTACAACCCCGAGAAGTGGGTCGTGCTCGGCATGGAAGTCCACCACACGCGGCTGCTAAAGTTCCTCTCGCGCGAGGTGCCTGACATCATCAAGCCGGCATATAACTTTGGCGGCATCTCGCTGACGCAGCTCATCGACCCGTACGTGCAGCGGTGGCTCAAGACGGTCGGTTCAGTCAACACACTCATCAACAATTTCTCCATCATCACACTCGCCACCGACATGGCCACGGTGCTCTCCGGTGGCGACGCTGCCGCTGCGCAGAGTTTCCTCGACCGCATGAAGCTGTTCCTTCAGCACCGGGACAACCAGGGATTGTTCCTGCTCGACAAAAACAGCGAGGAATTGAGCAATATCCAGGTCGCCATCTCCGGCCTCGCTGAACTTCAGCAGCAGGCGCTTGAGCACATGGCATACCCGACTCACGAGCCGCTGGTGATACTGACCGGCACAGAGCCATCAGGACTCAACACCTCGAGCGAGGGGCAGATTCAGATTTGGCACAACTGGGTGCACTCGCTACAGGAGCAGATTTACAGGCCGAACCTCGAGCGCGTTCTCAAACTCATCGAGCTGAATCTCTGGGGCAAAGTCGAGCCGGACATCACCTTCGACTTCGAGCCGCTGGCCGAGGTCACCGGCAAGGGCATCTGGGACGTTCAGAATGGCAAGGTACAGAATCTCGTCGCGCTGCATGCGGAGGGCGTCGTGGACGAGCAGGAGTGCCGCCAGTTCCTGGCCTCAGACAAAGACAGCGGGTGGGACAATCTCGATGTGAACAAGCAGATCGAGGCGCCAGATCTCTTGAGCCAAGGAAACATGCGCGGAGAGATGATGATCCGGGGTTAACGTTCGGTATGGGACTAGGAGAACTGGGGACGTGCCTGAACTCATACTCAAGCCGCTGCGCCCGAACGCGGGGCTGCAGGAATGGTACCGGCGAAAGCTGCAAGCGATGATCGAGGATATGGCGCGCTCGATGCTCTACCACGTGCGCGCGGCGGTCAACCGAGACGATCCGGCGATAGGATTCGCGTCTGACGAAAGCGCCGTCCTCGACCTCAAGCGCGCGATGCGCAAGTGGGGCGACGTGTGGATTGACAAGTTCGACGCGATGGCGAAGCAGATCAGCGAGGAATTCGCCGCCCGCAGCGGCAAGGACTTCGACGCGCGCTTTCGCAAGATACTGCGCGACGCCGGCTTCACGGTGAAATTCAAGCCCACAGAACGCATGCGCGAGGCGTACAAGTCAGTCGTCGCGGAGAACGTTAACCTGATCCGCTCGATCCCGCAGAAGTTTCTCACAGACGTTGAAAGCTCGGTCTGGGTGCATGTCATGAAAGGCCACGACATGAACGGCTTGGCGCGCGCCATTCACAAGAACTACGGCGTGACGTGGCGGCGCGCATCGCTGATCGCTCGCGACCAGACGCACAAGGCTCACGCGATAATGGAGGAGGCTAGGCGGTCCGAGGTCGGTATCACTGAGGCCATCTGGGTGCACAGCCACGCCGGCGAGGTTCCAAGGCCCGAACACCTCGCGTGGGGGCGCGAAAAAAAGCGCTACGACATCAAGAAGGGCATGTGGAGCGAAGTCGATCAAGAGTGGGTGTGGCCGGGAACGGCCATAAATTGCAGGTGCAGCAGCATGGCCATCATCCCGTGAAACAAAACACACTGAGCAGATTCGAGAAAATCCTACAGCTCAAAGCCAAGGGTCTGACATCACCGCAGATCGGCGAGAGACTCGGCGTTAGCGCCGAACTCGTGCGATGGACGGCCTGGAAGGCGAGGCATGCCATAGCGCAGGATGCGGCTCTCAAGACTGGGGCCGCAGAGTGTCACGCCGAAAAGATTTGATTCGCTAACGCTAACGTCAATAGCGTATCCCATGTGCCCCAGAAAACGCGCATGGGAACTTGGAAAAAGCGACAGCAACTGGCTCAGGATTCGCTCCGCAGTGTAGATGCGGACGGACACATGCGCGTCGAGGAATCGCGCATCTCGAAGGCCAACGTCTGCCCGTACAAGGGCTCCGAGATACCGCGGTCCGAGGAATTAGGTCTTGACCCAAACAAGATCTATTACCTATATCGCGACCCCGACGAGCTGCAGAAGGCAGCACGCACATTCGAGGGCAAGCCGCTGCTCATCCGGCATTGTCCCATCGACGCCGTGGACGCTCACAAAGAGCTGTGGGTCGGCACTATCGGCAAAGTCACGTACGAGCACCCATACCTCATCGCGCGGCCTCTCGTCGTACTCACGAAAGAGGCCATCGACCTCATCGAGTCCGAGGAACAGCGCGAGCTGTCGAGCGCATACCGCTACGACGCGCTCATGGTGCCGGGCGTTTTCGACGGTCAGAAATATGACGGTCGGATGGTCAACATCCGAGGAAATCATGTCGCCATCGTTCCAGAAGGTCGTGCAGGTCCAGACGTGCACGTTGCTGACGAACTTCCCAAGGTAATCAAACAGATGCGTAACGCAACCCTTATCGAGAAACTGCGTGGCTTCATCAAGCCTGGAGCCGACGTTTTCGCCCTGGACGAGATCCTTGGCCAGGTGCCGGCGAAGTCCGTCATGACGCTCTCGAAGGACGAGAAGAAGGCCGCAGAGGATGAGGCCGTCGCGGAGAAACGCGAGCGCGAAGGCGAAGATGCCGAGCTCACCGACGAGGAGCGCGAGGAAGCCTATCAGCGCGCCCGCGACAAGAAAGCCAAGGCCAAAGACGCCGCCATGGACGCGAAGAAAGCTCGCGACAAGGCCGATGAGGAAGACGATGACGAGGAGGAGCGCGACGAGGAAGAGGCCGCGCAGGACGCGAAGGAAGAGGACGACGACGAGCGCGACGAAGGCGAGGATGCAGAGCGTGACGAGAAGTCAGCCGACGCTGCACGCCGTGCTCGGGACGCTCGCCGCCGTGCTCGCGACCGCCGTGCGGGTGCTCGTGATGCGCGCAAGGCTGCTCGGGACGCTCGCCGTGGCGCGCGCGACGAGGAGCGCAAGAAGGCCGGCGAAGATCGTCGGCCGGCGAAGGACGCGACGCACCGCATGATCGGCAAAGTCAAGGGCAAAGACGCGCGCGGCAAGTTCGGCGGCCAGGACGATCACCGCAAAGATTTCGACCCCAAGGCGGTAGACGCGATGCGAGAGGACATCAAGCGCGAGCTGACGAAGCAGTTTCATGAACTAGATGTTGCGCGGCAGGCCGTGCGACCGGTCGTCGGTCAGGTGTCGATGGCGCTCGACTCGGCCGAGGACGTGTACAAGTTCGCCCTCGACCATCTCGGCATCAACGTCCAGGGCGTCACGCCGTCGGCCTATGCGGCGCTGTTCGAGGTGCACCAGAACGCATCGAAGCGCTCGAGCGCGCCGGCACACGCGATGGACGGCTCGAACGTCGTCGATTTTGACACTGAGTTTTTCGGCTCGAAGCGTCGGGCCTGAGGTAATACAACATGTCAGCAGTCACTTCGCCGGATGGATTCCAGACCACTGTCGTCCGCATGCCGGCGCCCGGCGTGCCGGGGGATTTCGCCGGCGCGAACATCAAGGCCAACGTCATCGGCGGTCCTGGGGCGTGGGTTGCTCCCCCCTCTGGCACGCTGATCGGCGTCATGGCGTACGCGAACCCGGCGACGGGCTACGCGACCAACTACTTCCAGCCGTCGTCTTTCCAGGGGTTCGTGCACCGGGAAGGTCAGGCCATCATCACGCCGTTCCTGGCCTTCTACGGCCAGCAGATTCCGTCCGGCGATATGGTCACCGTCATGAACTTCGGCGAGTTCTGGGGCCTGTTCGAGGGCGGCGCGAGCATCGGGAACGTTGTCTACGCGAATCCAGTCACTGGCGCGCTCTCAGGCGGTGCCAGCGGCCAGTCCGTCACGGTCACCGGGGGCGCCGGCACGGTGTCCGGTAGCGGCGTCCTCACGCTCACCACGGCCCCGAGCAGCGGCGCCTATGCGGTCGGCCAGATCGTGTCGATGGTGGGTCTGCCGCCTGGCACCTACGCGACTGCCGTCACTGGTAGCGCGGTCGGCGACACGATCACGCTCGCAAATGCGGACTCGGCGACCATCCCGGCCGTCTCGACTGCCACGAGCTTCACGGCCTACGGCTCTCAGGCAACGCCGTTCACCGTCCTGCAGAACGTCCCGAGCCCGGCGACGTTCACCGCCTCGCTTGCTCAGCCGGCGAGCGGCGCTGCGTTCGGCGTGCTCACCGTCACTGCGGTGGCGACCGGCACCATCGTGCCGGGACAGTGGATCAGCGCGACCGGACTCCCGGCGCACTCCAACACGGAGATCCTCGAGCAGACGAGCGGCACCCCGGGCGGCGCCGGCGACTACCTGACGACAAATACGTACTACACGATTGCCTCGACCTCGAGCTTCCAGGCCGTCACGGGCGCTGTCGGCAAGATCTCGAGCATCGTCACTGCGGCTAACTGAGTGGGATAACCATGGCATCACTTGCATACGACTCTCAGGCGGTTCTCTCCAAGGTCGAGAAGTCGATCCGCGCCGGTCGGTCAGCCGAGATTCTGACGTGGCTGAAGTCCAAGGGCGTGGCGTTCGACTCGTCCCTGGGACCCGTCAAGCTCGTCACCAAAGACCAGGCGATGGCCATGGACGACGTACAGTCTCCGACCATCACCACGGCGAGCGGAGGCATTCCGTGGTTCCTCGCGAACTGGTTCGACCCGAAGCTCATCCCGATCATCTTCGCGCCGATGATGGCGGCGGTGATCGCGGGCGAGTCGATGAAAGGCGACTGGCTCACCAATACGGCGATGTTCGCCACCATCGAGCCGGTCGGCGAGGTCGCGAGTTACGGCGACTACAGCCAGTCCGGTTCGACCCAGGTCAACGCGAACTTCCCGCAGCGGCAGAACTACCTGTTCCAGTCCATCCTGCAGTACGGCCAGATGGAAGTCGGACGCATGGGTCTCGCCAAGATCGACTGGGCCGCGAAGCAGCAGGAATCCAACGCCTTCACGCTGAACAAGGCGCTGAACAACGTCTACTTCTACGGCGTCGTGGGCCTGCAGAACTACGGCCTCATCAACGACCCATACCTGCCGCCGGCGCTCACGGCAACGAACACGTGGCTCGGAGCGAGCGCCACCGCGGCCAGCATCTACCAGGACATCGTGCGGATGTTCATCCAGCTGCAGGCGCAGTCCGATGGCGTGATCCGCATGGACTCTCCAATGGTGCTCGCCATGAGCCCGAAGCAGTCCGCAGCCCTGATGGCCATCACGCCGTACAACACCATGACGGTGAAGGCGCTGCTCGAGCAGTACTTCCCGAATATCCGGTTCGAGACCGCGCCGGAGTACGGCACGCCGTACAACTCCACCGGCGAACTCGTGCAGCTGATTTGCGAGGAGATCGACGGGCAGCGCAGCGTCGAGTGCGCCTTCTCCACCAAACTCATGGCCGGCAACATGATCGTAGACCTGACCAGCTGGCGCCAGAAGCGCTGGAGCGGCGGCTATGGGGCGATCTGGTACCGCCGCTTTGCATGCGTGCAGATGATCGCGTGAGGTGCTATGAATGGCGTCGGGCTGCAAGCGAGGCGATTTGGAGCCGGCTCGCCGTTTGATTGGCCCGTCGCCATTGGCTACGAGCGTCCGCCGCTCGCGTGCCTAGCAATCGGCGGCTTTGCTGCGACTGCGGGTCAGCCTGGCGTAGCGCACGGCATCTTTGGCTGGGTAGCGCCTGATGGCACGACGACGAACACGTACGTTGCGAGCGGCATCTTGGCGTTCATCCTGCCGGTGCTGAACTCGTATAACTGGCAGCGCGTGTATCCGTCGTTCCCGGTCGCGAGCGGCGAGAACATCTCAGGATTTCCCACCGACCCGTACACGAACAACGCGCCGTTTCCGCTGCACGTCATCCGGCCAGGAAACCCCGTCATCCCGGCAGTGCTCGGCACGTTCAACAGCAAGTTCCCAAACGGCGCGATGGTCGGCCAACCGGTCTGGGTTGATCCTGATACCGGATTGCCGTACGGCTCTCAAGAATCTCCGACTTATCTCCAAACGGGCTGGACCGTCATGCGTTCAGGCGGCGCGTGTTCGATCCTGAGAATAGCCAGTCTAATGCCGCCACTGACAAATTGAGGTAGTTATGCCAGAGATGCTGTTGATCGGATGCAAGCTCCCGCACGGGATCGTGATGGAACTTCCGCCCAATCCGAACAAAGACGACTTCATGAAGCCGCGCGCTCACGGTCATCGCGTGACGCTGAACGGCGCGGCCTCGCTCTACAACCAGCGGCAGAAAAAGGCCGTGAGTACATTCGAGTACGCGCTGACGCCCGTGGAGAAATCGTTCGCCGAGGAATGGTTCAAGCGCAACGGCGACCGCGACTTCATCAAGAACGGCTTCGTGTTCATTGCCGACAAGCAGGACCGCGCCGAAGGCATCGCCAAAGAGCGGCGCGACCTAGCAACCGGGCTCGAGCCGCTGAACGGCGATACCAGCTCGACAGGCGTGCCGGTCGATCCGCGATTTACGCGCCGCAATCCTGATCCGAAGCTCATTGAGCCGACGGGGATCTGATGGCACTCGGACCCGCCACTTATCCGACCGTAACTCCGGGGGACGTTGTATTCAGCGCCTCGGAGTTTCTGGCGCAGTACCCGAGCTTTTCGACTGTGCCAACGCCTGCGCTGCAAGGCAATTTCAATCTCGCGGCATTGCAGTTGCAGAACTCTGCTGCGTCGGTGGTCCAAGATGCCCCGACGCGGCAGTATTTTCTCTATCTCCTGACCGCGCATATCACCGCGCTCCTGAACGGTGTCAACGGCCAGGCACCGTCTGGCGTTGTAGGCCGCATCTCGAATGCCACGCAGGGCTCTGTCAGCGTGACAGCTGAGTGGGCGGCGTCCGTGTCGAACTCGGCCGCCTACTACAACCAGACGCAGTGGGGCGCTACGTACTGGCAGTCCACGGTCAGCTATCGCACCGCACGATATGTCCCGCCGCAGCGCAGTACCGGCTACGGCGTTGGCGCGTGGAACGACTGGCCGCAGTGAGGCAATCATGGCCGACTTGACCGAAACCAAACGCAACGACTTGTCGAAGAAAACCTTCGGCTTGCCGTCTGAGCGCAAGTATCCGATGCCGGACAAGTCGCACGCGCGGAACGCCAAAGCGCGTGCCAGCGAGGAACTGCGCAAAGGAAACCTGACGGTTGCGCAGAAATCTGAGATCGACCGCAAGGCGAACAAGATGCTGAGCGGCGATGCAATCCGCATGAAGCAGGCACGGGGCGAATACGTCTCTGGACGTGACCTCAAGAGGCTGCGTTGAGCGTATCGGCCACAATGTCAGGCGGCGACAAGCTCCAGGAAAAACTCCGGGAGCTTTCGGCCAAGCTGTCGTCCGCGAAAACGGTGCGCGTCGGTTTTCTCGAAGGTGCGGACTACCCGCCTGGCGATGGCGGTAAGCGGCTCACCGCGCGGTCAAAGACGGCCGCCAAAGACGGTCATCCGGAATGGGAGGGCCTGCTCGGCCGATGGGGAGCATGGGAGGCCACGCATCCGCGCGACCTCTCTGTTGCTCAGGTGGCATTCTGGAACGAGTACGGCACCATCCATATGCGCGCACGTCCGTTCATGCGCACGACGATCCGCGTTCACTCAGGCGAGTGGGGCGACGATCTCAAGAAGTACCTCAAGGAGAGTGACTACGACGCGCAGGTATCGCTGACGAAAATCGGCATCCGCATCAAGGACCAGATCGTCAACACGATTCAGCATTGGCCGGCCGATAACCGACCGCTCACGGTGTACATCAAGAAGTTCGACCACGGGCTGATCGATCGCGGGACTATGAAGACCGCCGTCGGGATGGATGTGACATGAGCATATCCGTCGGATTCTCGCCGTGGTGGTGCGCGTGCCTTCGCCATGCGGTGAAGATGGGAATGCACGAATGGTCACGGTGGCTGATTGCGCATCCGTCCGTCGAGGTGTGCTATGTCGCTTAACCTGCACACTGTTGTCCGGCAAGCCGTTCAGACCATCAACCAGGACATCACGGCGACGTACCTGCAATCGACCGGGTTCTCCGTGAACGCGGCAGGCCAACAGGTGCCTAGTTATGCGCCGGCTGTAGATGTCCAGATTCAGGCGCAGCCGCCGAGCGGACGCGACCTGCGTCAGATTGAATACTTGAACATGCAGGGCGTGATCCGCACCGTGTTCCTCTACTCGAACCCGCAGGGCATCAATCGCGTGAATGCTCAAGGGGGCGACCTGCTGCAATTCCCGCAGTTCCCTGGCGCACCTGTAGATAACTGGCTCGTTACGTACGTCGCCGAGACGTGGGCAGTCGGCCAGACCGGATGGTCCAAGCTGTATGTGACGTTGCAAACCGATAGGCCGCCGCAGTGAGCGCAACCATCACGCCGACGCCGACGGATGTCTACACCGCGCTGGTGACGTTTATCCAGACCGTGCTCGGCTCGACCGTGCCCGTCGTTCAGGGCATCAATAACCGCACACCGATGCCAGTGGGCGGCTTTGTGCTGCTGACGGCAATCTCGCAGAGCCGGCTCGCGTGGAATTATGACAGCTGGGGGTCTGTAAATCCCATCGTGCTGTCATCCGAGATGGACACGATGATAGACGTACAGATCGACTGTTACGGGCCGTCATC
>JAEHJW020009404.1_pt1 | contig 12097 bp, 17 predicted proteins | sample 9271431 | NCBI WGS metagenome assembly JAEHJW02
AGTTACGCCCGCAGCGCCTCGCATCCTAGCTCGCAACGCAGCGGTCCGTGGCGGCCAGGGCACGACCTCAGAGGAAGTGGTCGGGGAGGGGGGTCTCGAACCCCCGGCCTCCTGCTCCCAAAATAGACAAGACTCGTGGGGTTGATCTCGGTCTGGCGTGTTTGTGCAGGTCAGCAGGGGTGCGGCCGGACGCTCCGTGTGGTGTAGTTGGGCACACTGAGGGTGGCAAAGTCGAGTTTGGTTGACAAATCCGTTGACAGAGAACTCGCACCGAGAGGCGCAGTCAACCCCGGTGTCTGCTACCGCCAGAGCCCGCGCGGTACCGGACGACGGCTCGCGCTGGCGTAGAAACGCAAGGCGAAACGGGGAGAGGGTTGAGGGATGACCCGCTGGAAGTCGGTCTTGATCACTAGCTTCGCATCTGCATGGGCGTCACGGCGAGGCAGCGGCCGCACCCGAGCAACCGGGCTTATCCCGCTCATGACAGGTCCCCAGCGGCCGCCTTCTCAGCCTTCTTTCTCGCCTTCTTGCCGGCGGTCTTTACCTTCGCCGGCTTCGAGTAGTCCCTGCCTGCCATCGCTTTTCGCATCCGGCCCAGATCCGCGCTGCGAAGGTAAATTTGTGTTGTCGCTAGCGATTCGTGACCGAGCATCTGCTGAACGACCCTTACGTCCTTGCACTTGTCGAGGACGTCGCTCGCGGCGGTGTGGCGCAAGGCGTGAGCGGAACGGCCGTCGCCGGCATGGTGCACCCCCGCCTGCGCCATCAGCCGACCGGTCCGGCGAGAGATCCACCTGGCTGATATCCGCCCATCAGGCGCTGACTTCGAACCTGATGCCTTGAACAGCGGACCTGCAACCGCCCCACGCTGGGCGATGTACGCCTCGAGAACTTTCGCTGCCACGGCGGGAACAGGCAAGACCCGCTCGTGGCCACCCTTACCGCGCACTGTCACGGTCTTCTTGTAGTCGTCGTAGTCCGCGAGGTCGAGGCGGGAAACCTCCACGCAGCGCAACCCACAGCCGACCATGAGTGCGATAACGGGCGCCGCCCACGGCGCGCCTCGAGCCTGGCGCTCGGACTCCGACGCCGACGCCTGTAAAGATGCCACATCGGCTCGACTGAGAGCGCGGGGCGCCCTGCGCGGTTCACGAGGCATGACAAGTGTGACCGCCGGATCGGACGCCACCAGTCCCTCTACGGTCAGCCACGCGCAGAACCTTCGGACTTGGCCGATGTAGTGCCGCCTCGTTGACGGCGCAAGGCGGCCTACGGTCGCCTGCCAGCGCAAAAGCATCGGCCGGGTCAGAGCGGACGGGGCAAGGTGCCCGCAGCGGTCCACGAACCCGGCGAGGCGTTCCTGGGCGACCCGGGCACTGTTAGCCTGCAGCTCCCCGCGCTCTACTCGGCCCGCAAGGTAGTTGGCTGCCAGTTCGCCGACGTTCAACTCGCCAGGCCCCGGTAATGCGCCATTCTCGATCGCCCCCAGTGGAACCGACTCCTCGACCGTCTCCGCGTCGTGACTGCGAGCCGGCAGCGTCGAGGTCCACACCGCGGCCGCCGCAGCCTTCGAGGCCGCGTCTACGCGCGCCTGGCGCACGAGCTCGTGGAGCGCTGGGTCGCGGTGAAGGGCATTCAGAGGCAGCCCTGCTTTGTCTGTGACGTCCACGAACCGGAACGGGCGTCCCTCGGCCACCAGAGCTTCGCAGGCCAGCCTGACCCTCCACAGCCGCTCAGCGCCTAACACAGGGGCCGCACGCTTACGCTTAGACGCCAAAGAGTCCGCTGCTACCATCTTGCGTGTCATCAGGGTTACCTCCTGTTGGCCAGAGCCCGGACAGTTAGCGCTGTGCCGGGCTCACCTATGTCTAATCCACGAAGCCTAGCACTATTAGAGGCGAAGGGTGGTGGGACGTTTGTGGTAGACATTCTGTGTTTGTGGTTTTGGTTGTCCACCATGTCCACCACGGCCACGACCTGTCCACCACAGCCGGCTATGGGCCAGCAGGGGTCATCGTGACTGTGCTCAGACTCGATATGTCGATGACGTCGCCCTTGTGAAGGTTGACGGTGATGCTAGGAACTCCAAGGCCGTCGGCTTGTCCGAGGATTTCGTCGACGAACTCGTTTACGATGATGAAGTTCCCGCTGCTACCGGCGCTGGTCGTGGCGACGTAACGTCCGGCGCCGATGTCTTGTCCGACTGTCCAGGTGCCGGCGTAGAGGGTTACTGGAGTGTGGGTCGTCACGAGCGGGGCAGTGACCGGGGTGAAGATGACGTTCGACATGCCCGATATCTGGATCGAGTCGCCCTTCGAGATTCTCGCCCTGACCTTGGGAACTCCGAGGCTGGCGCTGGTTCCGAGTATCTCGTCGTAGGTGTCGGGTCCTTCCACGATGAAGTTTCCGCTCTGCCCGCTCGTGGTGGTCACGTCGTAGAGGCCGGGTGTGACGTCGGTGCCTCCCGCGAATTGGCCGGCGCCGAGCGTTACAGCCTTGCCTGTCACGACGCGAGCTGGCACGGTAGTGGTTGTAGGTGCCACCGTCGTCGATGTCGTCGACGTTGTCGGCGTGACTGCGGTGGTCGGCTTCGGTGTTGTCGTCGGCGAGATCGGGGCAGAGGCGGTCGTCGGCGTCGCGCTCGAAGAGGTCTTGACGCTTGTGCCGGGCGAGGAGGTGATGCTGGCGATGATGATGATTACCAGGACAGCGGATGCTGCCAGCGAGAAGATTTTGTGGCGAACGACCCACGGGCGGCGCTTTGAGGTCGCAACTTCCTCAGTGGAGCTGTCTGCTTGTCCCCGGCGTCCAACCATCGTTGCCACCCTTCCTTTAAGTTGCCCTGGGCGGTCACACTATGCCGCCTGGCAGGTAGGCGGCGGCTTGGATGGCATCCCCGAAGCTTCGCCTCGAGGCGTGGGCCTGGCTGGGATTATCCGAGTAGGGCTCGGCTGAGCTGTTCGCCCGCTTCCTCTCCCTGCCCCGGCAGGACGTGAGCGTAAACACGTAAGGTCATCGCCGGGTCGTGGCCGAGGATCCCCGCGACCACATGCACCGGCGTGCCCGATTTGAGTAGCAGTGTGGCGGCAGTGTGGCGGGTGTCGTGGAAGCGGATTCGGGGGAGTCCAGCCTCGGCTGCGAGCTTCTCGAAGCGTTCGGCGAGCGTGTCAGGGTAGATGGGCGCCCCGAGCTCGTCGGCGAATACCCATCCGTCGTCTTGGTAGGCGCCCCCGGAGGCGAGGCGCTCCTCGAGCTGATGCTTGCGGTGCGCTTTCAGCATTTCGACCAGCGTCCCGTCTAGGGGCACTGTGCGCCTTCCTCTGGCTGTTTTCGGGGCGGACTGGACTGCTTTACCGTCGACGCAGATTCTTGTCGTAGCGACCCGCAGGGATCCTGCGTCGAGATCGACCTCTTGCCAGCGCAGGCCGACTATCTCGCCTCGGCGCATCCCGCGTCCCAACGCCAGTGCGAACCCGACAGCGAGCCGGTCACCGGCGACGTGGCCGAGGAACTGTCTCGCCTGAGCAGTGCTCCATGCCTGCATCGTCGGAGACTCCGCACGCGGACGCCTGTAGCCGATCAGCGGGTCGCGGGCGATGAGGCCGGTAGCCGCCGCCCAGGCCGTTGCCGCCTTGAGGACGGTAACCGCTATCTGTACCGAGCGGTCCGATAATGGCCCTCGGCCGAGAGCGGACCCGTTCGGGCCGCGCAGTTGCTCGACGGCATGTCCGAGTTGGGATGCGGTCAACGCTCGTGCCTCGACGGCGCCGATACGCGGGGTCAGCCACTTCTCGGCTGCCATCCGGTACAGGCTCAACGTTGCGGGACGGATGCCCTCCGAGGTTTTCGCTGCCAGCCACTGCTCGAGCAACTCGGCGACTGTCAACTTGGCGTCGGGTTTCCAGGCGCCCGCCTGGACGGACTCCAGGATCGCACCGAGATGCTTCTGTGCTTCGCGTTGAGTGCGAAACCCGCCCTTCGTGTGCTGGACTCGCTTCCCGGACGCCGGGTCGGTCGTAGACCAGTAGCAGGTCCAGCTGCTCCCGCGTTTACGCGTGCTGCCTCTCATCCTTTCCTGCCTTTCCGGGTGCGTGTCGCCCCTTGCTTGTTTGATGTGCCGGCTATTGAGGTCGACCTTCCGGACATCTTGCCCGGCTCGGTCGGGTCGAGAAGTTGCTTCTCATGACGGGCGATCCAGACCCACTTACCAGCTGTCCCCTTGGAGACGAGAAAGGTTCGGGCGACACCTGACGTCCCGGACCGAAGGTAGACATCCGCCACCGCCTCCCAGTGCTCGGGTCCGTGTGCGTCCGCTCGGCCCTTGCGTTTCACGCCGACGAGATATCCCGTCCGGATGGCTTCGGCTTGGAAGGCTGGCCACCAGTCAGGGCGTCCCGACATTGCGGCGGCGCGAGCCGCAAGGTCGGTTGTTACCAGTCGTCTAGCTTTCCACTCTTCAAGCAAGTGGCGTAGCGGTAGGCGTAGGTCGGCGGAGCGGATCGGCGCCTCCGTGGGCGAAAACCCCGGCCGCGCGTACAGAGGGTCGACGGTTTCTGGCGGTTCAACCGCCCAGAGTTCTACCCCGACCACCTCGGGACGTCCGTCGATTAGGCCGAAGGTCAGGCGGAGGGCAAACGGGCCGTCGGCCTTATCTGGCCAACGCATCTCGTTAACCCATCGCTCCCCGTTGGGTTCAGGCTCCATGCGTTCAGTGTAACGTACTGGAAAGGTTCTGACAACACCTACTGGTTCTCGCCGCTAGCTGCCAAGGGGTTTACGGTCCACTTCAGCGCAAAAGCAAAGGTTTTCTACCAAAAAGGTTCCACCAACAAACCACTAGAGGGTTTACAGTGGGCGGCGATGACCAGTAACGAACTTGCGACCGTTGCAGAGGTGCGTCGAATCTTTGCAGACGGGACTTTTCGGGAGATGCGGAGATCACTCGGCATTAGCCTCGGAGAGTTTGCTGCGAGTGCAAGGATCGGGGGAGGCACACTGAGCCGCTACGAACGGGGCATTCGACGGCCAGCACCCGCCGAGGCTATTCGCTGCGCCCACACACTATTAACCGTTCTGGGAGCGGCGAACTGATGTCGGCAATCTACACGGCGGCCGAGTGCGCCTCGTTATACGGCGTGAGCGACTGGGCGTGGTACGAGTCGATACGCAGAGGGGACTGCCCAGCTCCAGTGATCCGGGTCGGTAGGCGGGTAGTGCACCCGCGTGCGGCCGTCGATGCCCAACTCGGGCTCACAACGGGGAATGCCTCGTGAGGGAGATCGCTGCCAACGAATCGTTGCTCCGCGTCGCTGCACTGCGAAAAGTCCTAGCCGCCTGTCGCGACGGTCGCTACCCGGCCGATACGGCCCTCCTTACGAGCCTGGAGCGCCTAGCAAGCCGGGCCGCTCTTTGGGCGTCCGTTGCAGCTGAACACGGAGAAGTTGCGTGACGGCCCTGCGAATCCCTGTCGATGAGGTAGCCGAACAGGGGTTAGCCGGTGTCGCTGTCTCGTCCGCTCACGGCTACTCCCTGGCAGTAGATCACGGCATTTGTGCTGCCCATTTCTATGTCCCGACCTGCCGGCGAGCGTTCGAGGCTGCCGGGGCGTTTGGGCACCTGTCGGGAGTTGATGACGAGTCACTCCAGCACCGACTTCGCGAAGTTGCCGTCCTAGCGGAACTTCCCCTTTCGGAAGTGCGGCTACTACGAGATTGCCGGCCCGTCATGCGGGATAAGAGCGGATCGCTCGCTAAACGCGTACTTCGGGCCGCAGAAGCGCGCTCGGTGATGTCGCTTTGCGACTCTCTATACAGCCGTCTCGGCTCTGGCGAGCGCGTAGACATGGTGCTCACAGATCTAGCACCAGACGTGCGCCAACTTCTTGGAATCTCGGCGTGAGCGTTGGTGGCGCAATAGCGCCCTTGAGCGCTCGCGTCGAAGCCGTCACTACTCGTGGCTGGAAGCCGATTCCGAATAGTCCCGGCGACGACAAGGAGGGTTGTCGGTCGATAACACTGACGCCGGCCTCCGCAATCCGGGTGCGCCCGGTTCTTTGGCTGTGGGACGGTCGGATTGCCCTCGGAACACTGGCTCTAGTCGGCGGCCGGGAAGGCATCGGCAAATCGACACTGTCCTACCAGCTCGCGGCGGATGTCACTGCGGGACGCCTAAATGGGGTCTTCTATTCCGAGCGTAAGTCGGTGATAGTCGCGGCGACGGAAGACAGCTGGGAGCACACGATCGTCCCTCGGCTGATGGCAGCGGGCGCCGACCTTGATCGGGTCTACCGGGTGGACGTGACCACCGCGGCAGGCTTTCACGGCTCCCTCAACCTCCCAGGCGATCTGCGTGCGCTCCAGGAGCGCATCAAAGACGTCGACGCTGCCCTGGTTCTCCTCGACCCGCTCATGAGTCGCTTAGACGGCGGGTTGGACACGCACAAAGACGCGGACGTACGCCAAGCGCTCGAGCCCCTAGTCGCTTTAGCGGACTGCTGCGGCGTGTCCCTGCTCGGGTTGATACACGTAAACAAGTCAACCAGCACCGACCCGCTCAGCCTGCTCATGGCATCGAGGGCCTTCGCTGCGGTTGCGCGCAGCGTCCTATTTGTCACAACCGACCCCGACAACGAAGCGAGCCGGATCGTCGGCATGGCGAAGAGCAACCTGGGTCGCACGGATCTACCGAGCCTCACCTTCGGGATCGAGGGCGTCATGGTTGCCGAGACGATCGAAGGCCCCGTCTGGAGCAGCCGCATTGTCTGGGGAGACGAAACTGACAGAACCATCCGCGAGGTGCTTCTTCAGGCGACCTCAGAATCAGCCGACGCCAAGACGGCCACGACTGAGGCGATGGCGTGGCTAGCCGACTACCTGAGCCTCCACCAAGTCGCCTCGTCCCAGCAGATCAAGGCTGATGCCAAGGTCGACGGTCACGGTCCGGACGCCCTTAAACGGGCACGCCAGCGGATCGGCGCCGGCGCAATCTCTCACGGATTCCCTCGCCGCACCTACTGGTCGGCAACAGGACTCACACCCGATGAAGTCGAATCGATCCTCACTGACTCACAGTCGGAGCAGCTCAGTCGGAGCAGCCATGGGGAGAGTGTAATTACTGCACTCACTGCACCCACTGGACAAACCGGACACCAGTCGGTGCAGTCGGTGCAGTCGGTGCAGTCTCCAGAGACCTGCACCAACTGGGAAGAGGAGCCGTTCTAAATGCGACCCGACCCAGAAGACCTGTCAAGAGGCGGAATGACTGGGCGTCGTTCCTGGCCGCGTCCAGCCTGCCATCTCTGCGGAGTGGCCCTGTATCCCCATTGCCTGCGTCCTGAAGGGTTTAAGCCTGCCACTGAGGGCATTGCCAAGTCGGACCTCTTGTCTGCAAGGCAAGCGATGCCTACAAAAACCCAGGTCAGAGCCCATATGTCAACGTCATGTCAACAGGATTGCGCCTTGCGAAACGGCCGAGTTCTTCTTCGATCTGCTCGCCAAGGACGGACCGTAGGCGTTCGCGGTATCACTGCGATACTCGCGCCGGTATACGAGCGATTCGGTCGAGTTCGCTGCGATATGGGAGGACAAAGGGCTTTCGAGTTACGAACGGCGTCGGAAAGGCGTCCGCTCGCCGTCTCGGCGAATCGCAACGTCAAGTTTTTACGGAGACGTCAACCGACCCGGCCACCGTGGTTGTTTCGCTTCGCGGTGTCCGACCGGGCGGATGGTGGGCTGCACGTTCCCGGCCCGTCAGCGTCTTTTTCCTGCGCTCCGACGGCTTGTCTGTCGTCCTTCTGTGGTTGCTGGGGCTCGGCTCAGACCGGGACCCCAGCAGAGCGCGGGTTGCTTTGTCAATACAACCGAAAGGAAATCCTAAGTGAATCCGATTGAACGAGCTACCGGTCGCTGGCAACGCTTCAGGGAAATCGCTGAGCGGACTGCCTCGGACGCGAAGCGTCACGCCGAAGCTCTCTTGGCGGAGGTGGACGACCTCGACGACGCACCCGAGTTGTACGCGGCGCTGCAGGGCCGTGTGGACCAGGCAGCTGCAGCGTATGAGCGTCACCGCGTGATTGTGGATCACGTGCTACCGGAGATCGAGCGTGCACGCTCCAGGGCGTGGCGTCCCCCTCTTCCCGGCACGAGGCGCTAATGAATGTCGTCAAGTCCAGTGACGAGGATCGCTACCTGCTCACTGTCGTCTACAGCCCGAACACGCTCCCCTTGCGGGGTGTAGACGACCGGGTGGACTTAGCTAGCCCGAGGGTGCTCGAGAAGGCCGCATGGTCCTATCTGCGTAAGGGCTGCCCGACGGGGATGGGGCATCGAGATGGCCACGAGAACGAGGCCGTCTGCGTTGAGTCCTACATCTATCGCAATCCTGTCTCCTGGGACGTGAACGGCGACGGGGCGCTCGTGGTCACCAAGGGGGACTGGTTGGCGGGTTTCATCCTCTCTCCAGCGCAGTGGCGCCTATTTAAGAGCGGCGAGATCGGGGGCGTGAGCTTTCAGGGTTCCGCCCGACGCAAGCCTGCGAGCGGAAAGGCGCTCGCACGGATACAAGAAAGGTGACTATAGCACATGTTTAATGACGACATTACAGAGTTCACAATGATAGATGTCGACAGGATCGATCTGGTGGGGGTGCCTGCGAACGGCGTGCCTCGGCCGCTCTTGGCGAAGTCGTCAGCGATGTTCACTGAAACGAAAGGAACCAAGGGAGTGGATGAGCTCGAGAGAAGGCTCCGCAAGGCACTCGGGGTTGACATGTCAGGCGGCGCTACGACGGCGGCGAGCCGACAGAGCGACGGCGACCTGGCACGATTGATCCGCCGGTCCGGCGCCCAGACGCGAGCTAACGCCGAGGGTAACCGGCGGTTGATCCGGCAGGTGTTCAAGGCCTACGACCGGCGAGTGATCGAGGCGAACGCGGGTGTAGCCGCCGCGACCGCCTCTGGCGGCCGGTTCGACTTGACGCGAGCACTCGAAGAGCGAAGGGCTGCGTACTCGAGCAGGCTCGTGGCGAAACTCATCATCGCTGAGCGGACTGGCGCTAATAAGGGTCAGTACCCGAACTCGGTTGCTCTTTTCGGTAAGGGCGCAGCGTGCACCACGCACAGCATCGGCGACGACCCGCAAGTAAAGGGCGTCTGACCATCATGGATGGCGCAACCTCTAATGGGTCAGACTCGCTTGAGACGGCTTACCGGCGCTGGCAGGCACTTCGCGAGAATCCGGGCGGATCAACTAAGGGGGAGCGCCGTCTAGGTTCAAGGTTGGCCGGCGCTGCCGCAGATGCGACCGCACGTAGGATCGCTTCGGCCGCTAAGTCTGCCGAGATCGAGCAGGCAGCCTTCGCTAAGTCGATTAAAAGGGTGGCACGAGCCGCTGAGGGTGGAGCGCCGCCTCAGACCGCCTTGATCTTCGGGTTCGGCCATTATCGCAAACAGGGCGGCTCGGCCACGCTCGAGGTATGGCGGCGCCGTGTAGCTAGGGGGCGGGCGTGAGGGTTTGCACGATCTGCTCGTCCTCGCGCCGGGACCGGGTCGATTCCGAGTTGGCCGGCGGTGAGTCTCCAGCTGTCGTGGGACGACGCTACCGTTTGAGCCCGGATGCCCTCCGGCGTCACAAGACCAATCATCTCTCCCCGGCCCTGGTGAAGGTGGCCGTCGAGCGTTATGGGGCTGAGACCGCCCGGAACGCCTTCGACAGCGTGGTCGACCGTGTTGAGAGCCTTGTCGTGCGCCTGGAAGGCCTATTGTCTCTCGCAGAGGAGAAGAAGGCGCTGACCGGCGGCAGTAATGTCGCTCGGGAGATCCGCCAGAGTTTGGAGTTGATCGCTCGGCTTCGCGGCGAGTTGGACGACCGACCTTCCGTGACCACTGTGAACGTGCTCGCGACAGCCGAGTTCGCTGCGGCGGTAACCGCGATATTGTCGGCCACGGAACGCTACCCCGAGGCGCGCATCGCTATTGCCGACGCGCTCGACGAGATTGACGCCCTGCCGGTAGGAGGGCCGTCGTGAGCCGCCTGGCGTCATGGCTGGCTGGTGCTGCCGACCCGGTACGCCTCGCTACACAACTAAGGTTCACCCCGGACCCGTGGCAGGCTAAGGTGCTGCGCTCGACAGCACCGCGGGTGCACCTCAACTGCTCGCGCCAGGTTGGCAAGAGCACCGTCACCTCAATACTGGCACTACATGCGGCACTATACAAGGCGAACGCGACGGTTCTGATCGTCAGCCCTAGCGAGCGTCAATCCAATGAGCTCTTCCTGAAGGTGACCGCTTTCTACCGGACTCTCGGCAAACCGGTAGCCCCGGAGCAGGAGAACGTGCACATGCTCCGCCTCGAGAACGCCAGTCGGATCATCAGCCTCCCGGCGAGTGAGTCAGGCATCCGAGGCTATACCGTCGACTTGTTGCTAATCGACGAGGCCGCCTACGTGCCCGACGCCTTATACCAGTCTGTGAGCCCGATGCTCGCCGTATCAGGTGGGCGCCTTGTGGCGATGAGCACACCGGCCGGACGTAGAGGCTGGTGGTATTCCGCCACGCTCACTGACAGGTGGGAACTGCACACGATCACCGCTGATCAGTGCCCGAGGATAACCGCCGCCTTCCTCGAAGAGGAACGCGAACGGCTCGGCGAGACGGCGTTCGCGTTGGAGTACCTGTGCTCTTTCGTCGACGCGGCCGGCGCAGCATTCAGAGAGGTTGACATCGCCGCCGCTTTCGAGCCCCATGCATCCCAACGGCCTCCAGCGGCCTCCAGCGGCCCGCCACGGCCCGAACCCGGCAGTCTTGTCGTGACACGCCACCTGCAGGCGATACAAGCCCGTAGGGAGGCAATGGAGCGCCGCAGACGCCGCGAGCAGGCTCGCTGCCAGCATCGCTGGGACCCTTCCGGCACCCATTGCGTGTTCTGCATGCTCGACATGGCACTGCGGTGACAAACAGACTGACGATAGGCGTCGACCTCGGTCAAGTTCGAGACGCTACCGCCTTGGCCGCTATAGGTTCTTACCGCACCGAGCCGAACGAGACCGCACAGCGACGGGCCCGCCGGCCGCTTCACCATGACCTGATCGCACTAGAACGCCTACGTCCCGGCGTCCCTTACCCTGTCCAGGCGGAGCTGATCGCCGCTTTCGCTGCCCGCTTCGTCGAATACGACCGGCCAACACTGTTCGTGGACGCGACGGGCGTGGGTCGCCCGGTGGCCGACCTGCTCCGCATGGACTGCCCCTACCCAATGCGGGCAGTTATTATCGGCTCCGGTGCTGTCGCCGCTCGAAGCGGACCTGACTGGTCAGTACCGAAGGCCGACCTGATCGGCGCCCTAGAAGTCGGACTGTCAAGTCGCCGTGTCCACTTCAGCCCCGACCTGGCGTTAGCCAAAGACCTCGACAAGGAACTCCGGGCGTTCAGCTACGACCTGAGCGCTACCGGGCGCCCGAAATTCGAGGGACGCGGAGCACACGACGATCTCGTACTCGCACTCGCATTAGCCATCTGGGGCGCTGAGAAAGGCGGCGGCGCAAGCGATGCATTCAAAGAGATGATGGCCGCAGCAATCTCAACCCGTCGAGAGGACGAATCATCGTGAACAGCTATAGCAGCGCTGCTGCCTGGTCGAGCGCGAACGTCCGCGGCGCCGGGAGGTACAGCGCAGCGAGCCAGAAACCGGCGCGTCAGAAATGGGCTGCGATGTCTTAGCGGTCATCATAGTGTTATGGAATGCTCGCCGACCGCTTCGGGAGTGCCTGTTGTCAGCGCTCTTTGGGCATTCCACCCCAACTGGCCTCGCTAGAGTTCCTCGGAAGACGTCGCTAAACCAGAGAAGAGCGGTTGGAACCCCCCTCGAGTTGCTGAGGGAACAGGGGGACTTGGTAGAAGCCGAGTGATTCCCGCTTGTCAACGCTGTCAACGGTTCCCCTGGAGTTCCGTTGACAAACGGTTGACAAGCGGCACGCTTGACGGTCGGTCCCAAGGGGTAAAACCTGCTCCGACCAGCACTTCTTATGGTCGGGGAGGGGGGTCTCGAACCCCCGGCCTCCTGCTCCCAAAGCAGGTGCGCTACCACTGCGCTACTCCCCGG
>JAEHJW020006139.1_pt1 | contig 12090 bp, 19 predicted proteins | sample 9271431 | NCBI WGS metagenome assembly JAEHJW02
CGGTCGATACGCTGCGGAAGAGAAAGCAGCGCGGGACAAAATAGCTCGAAAAGCGCTGGAATTTGTCCCATATCCAAGCGCTCCTAACTAAGTAAATCTGCGCGTGTCCAGCATAGGAGCACGCGCATGTCGAGTTCTCAAAGTCAGGCCACGCCGATCCCGCACAGTTGGGATCTCGAAGGGTGGCCGCCTTCTATCTTCCCCGGCACGACCTCTCGCGCCAGGTACATCGTGCGGACGCACAGAGACGATTTGATGAGGGAAGGTGCCCTCGCTCGCGTTGGTCGAGAGCTGGTCGTCTTCGGCGCTCGGTACGCACGCTGGCTCGAAAAGCGGGCGGCGGAAGTGCCGGGTTATGTACCCGCCCCGAACCGGGATCGCCCGGTGGAAACGGCATGACATGGCACCCCGCATAAGGAAACGCCCCGGCCGGGACAAGACGGCACGGGGCGCAGAGCAGAAAGCACTCGACGCACGCAGTATAGCGCACTCCTGTAGTGAGCGTGAACAGCGCGCAGCCGTCAGCGTGTTCGTTGCCGGCCTGCCGGACTTCCGACGCGGTCGAATAGTCACCTCCAGCAGCGAGCCGGACGCCTGGCGCTGGAAGCACCCAGCGATCGAGCGCCGGCTCGAGGCCGGGCGCCGGCTGCGGGAGGCACAAGCATGATTGACGCGACTTCTCCGGTCGACGCCTGGCACCGTGCGAGCGCCCTGGCTGTAGTGCTCGACCACACATCGCAGCCGGCCGACGTGGCCGGCCTGGGCAGCGCCTGGGCGCTCTGTGTCGAGGGCTGGCGGAAAATTGGGTCACAGTTCCCATATTGCGTCCTAGCCGTCGGCAAACAGACCCCGTGCGACAAACCCACGACGATACTCGCGCGTGACGCCGAGGCGCTGCGCCAGGCAGCGGCAATCCTCGGCGTACGGTTCGCGGGAGAACTGATCCTCTGGGCGAACTGCGCCAGCGCCGCAACATGGCAGATCGTCGCCGGGGCGCTCGCGCAGGAGATGGCGACGGAGGGCACGGCGTGAGCGCAGCCCCCGATTTCACTCCGACACCGCCGCTGCAGGTCGCTGACCTGCGCGCCCGCTGCCCGCGGCGAAGCCCCGGGGCATGCGGGCTCGACCTGCGCGTGATCGATGGCACACCCTGCGCGGTCTGCGCCTGCGGAGTCCTCGCCGCCGGGGAGGAAAAGATCCGCGCCATGCTGCTGCCAGAGGCGCCAGAGGCTCCGCCGATGGAGCAGATCCCGATCGAGGCGTACGAGGATGAGGCGCGGGCACGGGCGAACGGTACCGGCAGCGCGCATGCATCGGCACAAGACGCGCCTAATCTGGATGCCGCCGCGCCTCGCGATGTTCCGCTTCTAACGCTGCTGTGGTTCGCGACGCTGCACGATTACGTCGAGGCCGAGCAGATCGTCAAGGGTCTGCTCATCGCCGGCTCGCTCTTTATGGTCTACGGCGAATCGAACAGCGGCAAGACTTTTTGGGTGCTCGACCTCGCGCTTGCGATCGCCGCCGGCTCCCCATGGCGAGGGCGGCACACCAAGCGCGGGCTGGTCATCTACGTTGCCGGCGAAGGCGCCGCATCGGTGCGCGCTCGAGTCGCGGCCTATCGCGTCGCGCACCCAGAGGTGCCCGGCGGCCTGCCGTTTGCCATCGTGCCGCAGGCGGTTGACTTCCTCGACGCCCAAAGCGTGGGCGCTCTGCTCAGCACCATTGCGGCGGCGCAGTCCGAATGCGGCGAGCAGCCCGCGCTCATCATCGTCGACACGTTCGCGCGCGCGCTGCCGGGAGCAGACGAGAACTCGGCGCAGGACGTGGGGCAGGCGGTGGCCTGGGCCGACCTGATCCGTGCCGAAACAGGCGCCGCTGTGGGCTTCGTGCATCACGCTGGCAAAGACCCGACCAAGGGGGCACGCGGCAGCTCGGCGCTGCGGGCGGCCACGGATACCGAGATCCTCATCGAGGGCCTGGCCGGGCAGCGCACCGCCACGGTGACGAAGCAACGCGACCTCGAGACCGGGGACGGCATGCCGTTCGAGCTGGTCCCGGTTCAGATCGGCACCGACCCGGAAGACGGGCAGCCGGTGACGAGCTGCACGGTCCGGCACCTCGACGCCACTACCGCCGCACCGGCTCCCGTCGTGGCGCTTCGGGGCAAGGCACAGCGGACGCTGCTGCGCATTCTCCGCGACAAGGAAAGGGAGAAGCCGGGGCGAATCTGGACCCTCACGGAGCTGCGCACGCTTGCCCGTGAGGCAGGGATGGTCAAGTCGACGGGCTGGAGCGCCGTCGACGGGTTGGCCGCCTCACCCTACCTGCGGTCGATCGGCGGGGGCTATCTGTTCACAGACGGGAAGCCGCAGACATGACGGTCCGAAGCATGGTCCGAAGTCCGAAAAGGTCCGAACCGTACCGTTTCGGACCGGTGCGACGGTACGAAAGGTCCGAAAAGCCTAACGAAGTGGCTTTCGGACCTCGTACGCACTTCGGTCCCGGACTCGACCACTCCGCCACCAACAGGGCGCCAGAGAGTGACCTCAGAAGGAATGCAGACGCATCCGTCCGGGGCGAATGGATAGCGCCCGCGCTCGCCGTCCCCGCGCCGACCGCTCGGCCTGCTCGCGCTCGCTCGCCCCTGCCGGCGGCAAACCTACAACGCGCAGTCACGTCGGTTCACCGGACGCATTACGCTTGCCGGCATCCCGTCGCGGTATTCTCAAAACCTTTAGTTTTTGGTAGACTCTCGGCCCGAGGTGGCACTGTAAGCGAATCAGGGGCTTGCGGCGCCGAAAGCGAATCCCAGACCGCGAGGGTTTTGAGAGATGAACACCGAGCGCCAAATTCACCGGGTTGCCGCCTACGTGCGCGTGTCGACGGGCGGCCAGGACACGGCCATGCAGATGGCGGACATCCAGCGCCTGGCCGAACTCCGCGGCTGGCAGATCGTCGCCACGGTCGAGGAGAAAGCCTCGGGCGCCAAGACACGGCCGGCCAGGCAGCGGCTCATCGCGGAGGCGAAAGCCGGCGCCTACGACGCTATATGCGTCTGGAAGCTGGACCGCTGGGGCCGTTCCACGGTCGACGTGCTGACGACGGTCACGGAGCTGGATTCGGCTGGCGTGGCATTCGTGAGCGTTCAGGACAGTATCGACATGACCACAGCGCAGGGCCGGCTCATGGTGCAGTTGCTCGCGGCCTTCGCCGAGTTCGAGCGGGCACAGATCCGCGAGCGTGTTCTGGCCGGCCTCAAGCATGCGAAACGGCATGGCACGCGCACCGGCAAGGCGATCGGCCGGCCGGCGACAGCCGCCGAGCGCAAGCCGCGCATCGAGGCCCTGGTCGCGCAGGGAGTCTCGCTACCGGAGATCGCCAAGCGCCTCGAGATGCCCTACTCGAGCGTGCATCGGATCGCGCGCCACAAGTAGTTCCCACCGCGCCGCTGGCCGATAACGGCGCGTTCTCTCTCTACCTGCGTCCAGACATCGCCGGAACGATCTCCGCTCTTGCGGCTCTTCCATGCGGCTCAGGCCACAGCGTGCCGCTCGGTTTCCCAGCCTTTGCAGGCCAGAAGAACCGTGCGCGGCACTTCGCATTCGCCACTCGTGTAGTACGCCACCATTCGGCGAGAGACGCCGAGAGCCTCGGCGGCGTCGGAGAGACTCAGCCTATTGCGCCAACGCCAGTGGATGAATTCCACTGCATCGGCTCGACCGTTCTGCTCGAGCGCCATTTCGTAGATCCGGTCTGCGCCCACGTCGAGATCGCCTGGCCAGACAATGCTGTGACCACCCTCGCCAATATCAGCGCGCGCGAACACAGCCGGATCACGAAGTGCGCGCAGCCCCTTCAGGCGGTGCACGAAGACGCCCAAGTCCACAGTGAACGCCTTGCCGTTCATGAAGCGCACGTCGAGCACGAAGTCACGTACAGGCTTCACGCCCGCAATACGAATAGGGTTGCTCTCGTTCATCGATCCTCCTCGGAATACTCGCGCCATCGGGCTCTGAGTTCATCCCGGTTGGCCCATGCCCATTCGAGCGCCTCGGTCACATCGCGCGGATCAATCTCACCGACCTGCAATTCCAAGGTCTCGATGAGATATGCCGCCCGCTCATCACTTCGTGTGATGACATGGAAGTGCGGCGGCGCGTGGTCACCGAAGTACATCTCGATTCGGCAGCGGCTAAAACGCCTTACCGTAGGCATAGTGCATTCTAGTGCAACCATTGCACTACCGCAAGGGCACCCCGGGATCCACTGGGAAAGCCGCAGGGAGGCTGTGTGAGCGGCTATTGGCAAATTCTCGTGGCGACCGCCTACGACCAGCGCCGCCCCGCCGAACGCCGCACGCTGCGCGGCCGTGGCCTGACACCCGCCGACATTGCAAAGGCGCTGGGCGCATCTGAGCGCGCCATACGCAATTGGCTCGAGGTGACCCCATGAGCGGCCCTCGCAATCGGGTCGCATGGGAACGCGGCCAGGCAATCCGCGCGGCCATTCGCGAGTACCTCGACGAGCACGCCCGGCTGCATCGATATGCCCGCCGGCCGACGTGGCGGGAGATCCAGGCGCACTTGCGTACACGGCGCTATTACGTCGAACGCTCCACAATTTGCCATCACGTGCAGCAGATCGAGCTGGCCGCCGAGTTGGAAATAGGGCGGCATGGCGCCGATTTATCTATGCCCGATGCCGCCGCATGATGACCGCGATGAGCGCGACAAAAATTGCGAGAACGCCATGAGTTGGGAAAAAGGCCGGCCGACTGGCCGTTGCACCGTCTGCGGGCATCCTGAGCGTACCCGGATCGAGCTGTTGCTCGCCGGAGGCGCCGGCCAGAAGTCCGTAGGCGACAAGTTCGGGCTGAGCAAGGATTCCATTCACCGACATTGGCACTCGCACTGCTCGGACGAGCGCAAGGCCGCCCTGCTCCTCGGTCCGGTTCAGGTTCAGGCGCTCGCGGCGAAGGTCGCCGAGGAATCCGAATCCGTCATTGACCATCACAAGGCGACCCGCGCGGGCCTTTACCAGTTCTACGCCACGGCGCTCGAGGCGGGCGATAAGACCTCGGGCGCCATGCTGGCCGGCAGGCTGACCGAGGTGAACAACGCCATTGCCCGGATCACGGGCGAGCTGGCGCACAGCCCGCTCGTTCAGCGGAACACCGTCAACGTCTTCATGAGCACCCCGGAGTTCGCGGAGTTCCAGGGGCGCCTTATCGCCGCCCTGAATCGCTTCCCTGACGCCCGCGAGGCCGTCATTGCCGAATTCGACCGGCTCGAGGCCGAGCAGGCGGCCCAGCCTCTACCCGCATTGGAGCATGAGAGTGACGACGAAACAGACCAAGCAGCATGACTCGCCGGGCTTCGGCGGCACATTCGGCCGCGCCCTCAAGGACAATTGGCACCGCATCGCCCGCCCGAATCAGCTCCCGCCGCCCGGCGACTGGCGCATTTGGCTCCTGCTCGCCGGCCGCGGGTTCGGAAAGACCCGTACCGTGTGCGAGTTTGTGCGCGCCGAGGTCGAGGCGGGTCGGGCCTGTCGTATCGCACTGATCGCCGCCACCGCGTCAGATTGTCGCGACGTGCTCGTGACGGGGCATTCCGGACTGCTCGCCATATCGCCGGAATGGAACCGGCCGGATTACCAGCCGACCAAGCGCCTATTGTCCTGGCGCAACGGCGCGATCGCCACGATGTACTCGGCCGACGAGCCGGACCGACTGCGCGGCCCGAATTTCGACTTGGCGATTTGTGACGAGCTGGCCGCGTGGCGGTACCCGGAAGCTCTCGACATGCTGCTGCTCGGCCTGCGCATCGGGAAGAATCCTCGGGTTGCCATTGCGACCACACCGAGGCCGACGAAAATCATCCGCGACCTTCTCGCCCGCGAAGGGACTGATGTCGTCGTCACGCGCGGCTCGACGCTCGAGAACCGCGAGAATCTGGCGCCGGCCTACGTCGAGCAGATCATCGAGCGTTACAAGGGCACCCGCCTCGAGCGGCAGGAGATTTTCGGCGAGGTCCTCGAGGACACGCCCGGAGCGCTCTGGAACCGCGACAGCCTCGAACAGACCCGGGTTGATGCGGCGCCTAAAGACTTGCAGCGCATCGTGGTGGCAATCGACCCGGCGGGCAGCAGCGAAGAAGGCGCCGACGAGACCGGCATCGTCGTCGCCGGCCTCGGCCAGGATGGGCAGGGTTACGTGCTCGAGGACCTGAGCGGCCGTTACGACCCGCCCGGCTGGGCACGCCGCGCAATCGGCGCCTATCACGTCTGGAAGGCCGACCGGATCGTCTGCGAGACAAACTACGGCGGCGAGATGGTCAAGGCCACGATCGAGGCCATCGATGCCTCGGTACCCGTCAGCGCGATATCAAGCTCCCGCGGCAAGGTACTGCGCGCCGAGCCGATCGCGACGTTTTTCGAGCAGCGGAAAGCTCACATGGTCGGCTCGCACCCTGAACTTGAGGATCAGGCGTGTCGGTTCACGTCCGACTGGACGCGCTCTCGCGACGGGTCGCCCGACCGCGTGGATGCGCTGGTCTTCGCGTTGACGGAACTCATGCTCGGCCTGCCGGCGGGCGGATTCTTTCGCGAGGCGATGTTTTTGGAGGCCGGCGAGCCAGTCACGCTCACCTCGCCGCCGGACAGTTGCTTCGCGGTCATCGGCACCCCGCACGAGACCGGGCCGGACCGCGACTCGGCGGCAGTCATTTACGCCTGCCGCGCTCGGGAGCCTGGCTACCCGCTCACGATCATCGACTGGGAGATCGTCGAGCACGAGGCCGCCCTCATGGGCACATGGTTGCATGATGTCGCGCAGCGCCTTGCTGCCTGGCGCGAGGCCCTGCTCACGCGCTCGCCGCATGGTGGCATCTGGATCGAGCGCACACCGATCGGCGCGCCGCTCCTGCAGCTCGGCGAAGCGCGCGGCCTCGGGGTGATCGATGCAACCGACTCCCTGCGAGACCTGCCCGTCGACCTGTCGCAGCGAGTCAACCTCGCTGCCCGATACGTCGGGACCGGCAAGCTCGTGCGAATCGGGCGGGATGCTCACGAGAAGGTGATGATGTACCGCGGCCTGATGCGCAATCACCTGCTGCGGCAGATTCTCGCGCATGGTTCCGGTAAGTCAGATGCCGAGCCGCGCACCGAGTTTTTGCACGCGCTGTGCATTGCAACCCTGATCAGCCTCCCGGGCAATCTCGATGTCGAGCGGCGCCTCGCGCGTGGCGACGACGGGATGCCGCTGGAATTGCACGGCCCTGAGTTTTCCGCGACCGCCGCCGCCTTCGCCGAGAGCCGGCCGCCCGCTACGCCATCGATGGCCGAGCAGATGGCGCGCCGCGTAATGGGGTACGAGCAGGACCTCGAAAACTGGCATGCCGAGTACGCCGCCGAACTCGCCCGGCAGCGGGCCTTCGGTCGCAACCCGAACTGGAATCCCCCCGGCGGCCATCTTCGCGGGTTGCGCCCGAGGCCCAGCGATCCGCGGGCGATGATGTCCGTGACGTTGACTTCCAACGCGGACGAATAGACCGGACTGCGGCTTATTTATCCACATCCCTGCATATGTTGTACTCATAAGTATGAACACTGCACAGCGAGTCACATTGGTTCTACCGGCAAACGTCTTGGAGCGCCTCGATGAGTTCGCGTTTTCCGAGCACAGAAGCCGATCCAACGCCGCGACGCTGTTGCTTTGCGAAGCATTGAAACGAGTTTTCGGCGCGGGACGGCCTGGTCAGGCGGCGGCCGTTAATCAATCGTACCTGGAGGTTCCGCATCATGACCGACATCCTTGACGAGTACGAGCGCAAGCTCGCGCAGCTCTCAACGACCCGCGAGCAAGCGCTTGGGCTGTATGCCGAAGCCCTGGCCGAGTACGAGAAGCGCAAGCGAGCGGCCATCGAGAAGATCCGCGCCAAGCTCAAGAACCCGAACTGGCACCCCTTCTCCTGGGTAGCCCTCGGCATCGGGCCGCCGCCAACTCACCCGACCGCCGGCATCCGCATAACATCGAACGCAGATCGCTAGGAGAATCAGATGGAAAACTTGAGACGAATTTCCGACCGCGAGGAAGTCGCCACATACCGCGAAACCCTCGATCGCTCGGTCGCCGAACTCAACCGCAGAATCGCGGCGGGAGTCGCGGCGACGCCTGGCCGTGGCACGCTGCACCTGCCTGGCGACAGGCTCTCGCCGACCTCGGCGTCTGAAAGCGAGCAGCGCAGCCTGCAGCGCTCTCCGACTCGGCCGCCCCGTGATCCGCGCCTCGAGGACGGGCGCAATAGTTTCAACACCTCGGGTCAGCCCCGGAAGTGAGTCAACAGATGAACAGAACACAAGCGCAGCTCGACGCGATGGCGACGATGTTGTCGCGCATGCGGAGAACGCCGACGAGCGATGAGCGCAATCAACTTGCGGAGGCTCGCAAGCGCGCAGACGGCGTGTATGCCGCGCTCGGGCGCGAACTGCCTGACTGCCTACCAGGTGAATCCCCGCTCGCGTATCGGCAACGGCTTGCCGATGGGCTGAAAGATACCTCGCCGGGGCTGCGGAAAGCGAACCTCGCGGGACTGCCGGCGGGGGCGCTCACGGCTGTAGAAGCCAGGATTTATCAAGATGCCCAGACCGCCGCCGCGACCGGCGCCGGTATCCCGCCGGGCACCTTGCGCGCGCATCACTACGAGGCCGAGACGGGCCACAAGATCACCGAGTACCACGGCGACCCGATGGCCTGGATGTCGCCTTTCATGTCAGGCGGCGCCCGTCTGCGCGTCCGCCGGCCGGAGGAGTTGAAATGAGTTTTTTGAGCAACCTGTTTCCGGCACCGCCGCTCGCTGCCGTTTCGATGGCACCGAGCACCGACGACGTTGGCGACGGTCGCGCCGCGATCGCGGAGGCCGCCAATGCGATCCGCCAGTACGGCGAGGCGCTCGAGAAGGCGAAGGCCGACCTCGAATCCGCTCGCGCCCTTGAGGCGAGGACCGGTGAGCAGTTGGAACTCGTCGGACCCGCCGAGAGTCGCCTCGCCGCGGCACGCGAGGCCGATGCTGACGAGAGAAAACGCCGCGCACTTGCCGGCACCCCGGGCACCGACCCGGCGCTCGTCAAGGCGATCGCCGCTGCGCAACGTGCTCTGGAGGATGCCGAGGCCGCCGAAGAGGCTGCACAGGCGGCGCTGCCAACGCTCGCGGCCCGGACCCGCGAGGCCGCGCAGGCGATCAAAGACATCGAGTTGGAACGCGACGCTGCGGTCTGGCGGCTGCGCATGGCGCAGGTCGCGCTGGAACTGCCCGAGGTGCGCGCGGCCTATGCGACGTTGTGCGAGTTCGCGCGGAAAATGAAGGTGCTGTCTGATGTTGGTATGCGCGGGAAACTCCACGGCACGCCTGTTGGCGTTGTGCCCGGCGAATTCATGGAGCTATGCACGATTCCTAACTTCTGGCCCGAGGCGCCTGAAGTTCACGATGAAGTCGTTTATCTGAAACGGCTGCGGGCAGACCCCGAGGCGCAGGCGGAAAGTTGATGTCAATCCGCGGTTGCATTTCCCGCGGCGCGTGTTGGTCGGCGAGTGACGCGAATCAAACTAACCCCGACCGTCTGCGGAAGGTATTTTGCCTCACGGCTGTCCTCCATCTTCGCGGCAGACCGCTCTGCTGGTGCGAGAACCAGAGCCGGCGCGCTCGCTAGCGGCGGCCGGCACCTTTTTTTGAGGAAGTAACACCTTGAGATTCTACGACCTACAGACAACGCCAGTCCCCGCCGTCAACGGCGTCTGCTCGACCCCGAGCGGAACCATGCCAGCCGACGGCGCGAAGTCGCTCGGAGTGGCGCGGCAGTGGACGAGCTTCCCGAACGGGCAGTTCGACCCGCAGGCGCAGGACATCGTATTCGACCTGCAGATATCGCCGGGGCATGTCCCGAGCGGCGGCACCGTAATCAGCGTGCACGGCGTCAGTATCGAGGACCTGACGCACGCGAACAACTTCCGCGGCTCTGCGCTCTCACTCTATGCCGGCATGAGTGGCGGGCTGCCACTCTCGGCGGCACAGCCATCGCCGGGCCTGCTGATCAATGCCACCGTGCTCGGCGCCTTCGGAAACTGGCAGGGCACGGAGCAGACGCTCGACCTAGTCATCAACCCGAGCACGTACACTCCACATGAGAATCCCGGGAACCTCGTATTCCACTGGCAGCCAGGACAATCGTTCGCGGATGCGATCACGCTGACGATGAATACGGCGTTCCCGAACTCGACGCTGTCGATTCACGTCAACCCGGCGCTGACGACCGACCAGCCGATCCTGCACTTCGTCGCCACTGCCAACGCGATGGCGCACTTCATTCATAACTACACGCACGCGATCGGCAAGAAAGAACTCGGACCGAATTACCCCGGCGTGCATATTTACTACAACGGCTCGAAGATCACGGTCACGGACTTCAGCAAGTCCGCCGGACCCGTGATCGCTCTGAAGTTCACGGACCTGATCGGCCAGCCGACGTGGCTCGAGCCTCCGGTACTCACGATCAACACCGTGCTGCGCGCGGACCTGCTGATCGCCAGCTACATCACGTTGCCAAAGGGCGACTTCGGCGGCCCAGGCGCCGTGCTCACGATGCCGACGATCGCCGGGACGCAGTTCGCCAACAAGCTGAACTTCTCCGGGACGTTCATCGTCACGGCGATCCGTGCCATCGGACAGTTCCGCGGCACCGATGCAGACGACTGGATCAGTGTGATTCACGCTGTTCCGCTGGATACGAAGGGCATTCCTGGAGTCTTATGAAGCGTTCAGCAAAGTGGGCGCGACGCCTGGCTCGGCGGGTGCGCGCTGAGGCGGCCCGTCACACCGAGCGCGACCGGCAGCGTGCCATCTATGGTCGCGGGCCGAAGGGATGGCGGCCGACGCACGAGGGATGGCTCGCGAGGCCGACCGACGTTGTGCAAGCGCGGCGGCTGTGGCCTGAGCACCCGGCGGGGTGAGGCTGGCCCGAATACGAAAACGCCCGGGACGGCCCGGGCGCTCTCGTCGCGGCTCAGCGGTCGGGTCAGTCTCGCGACCCTCCCGCGCGGCCCGTTCCATCGCAGAACTCGCAGGCGGCATCCTCATCGAAGCCGGACCCGCCGCATTCAGGACAGTGCGCAGGCGGTGCCAGGGCCGGCTCGATGACGAGGATGCCGCGATCCGCATCGAACCGCCCGACTATGCCAGCCTGCGCGAGCGCGCCGCTGAAGGCCATCAGGTTCACGCTGCCGGCGATCGCGGCCGGCACCTCGAGCGCGCTCATGCCTCCGCCTCAAGCGCATGGCGTAGCGCGACGATATCGAGCGCCTCATTGAGCGCGTGTGCCTCGCGCCGCGCGATCGTGAGGATCCCATTGTCATTGCACTGTGGGTCACGGAGCACGATGGCGAGCAGGTCCGCGAGTTCCCGTGCGCGATCCTGTTGGTCTGCGAGGTGCTGCGCCAGTGTCTCGGGCACCTCGACATCCAGCGCATCGTGCGCCTCGGCCGCGCTGGCATAGCGGGCCTCGCGGCTGGCCCCGATGGCCCACTCTTCCATGCGGCTATGGAGCGCGGCGAGATCCTCGACCGCATCGTGCAGGACGATCGCCGCGGGCTGGAGGGCCTCCGGCACGCTTTGCAGGTCGTAGAGCCCGCTGTCGGCGCACTTCAAGTGCGAGATGAGGCCGAGCAGCTCTTCGAGCAGCCGGTCGAACTCAACGAAGGCCGGAGGAGACGGCGCCTCGGCGGCGGCGCGGATGACGGACTCGGGAACGGCGGGAGACTGCGCGCCAGCGGGCGCGGTATTCTGAGCGGTAGCCATGATTGCCTCCTGAATAGGCGGTTGTGGTCAGGCGTCCGGGGCCGCTGCAACGGCTCCGGGCGCCGTTTCAGGGCTTGCGCTTCGGTGGCTTCAGCATGCCGTACTTCGCCAGAAGATCGTCGACAGCCTCGCGCATGAGTACGGCCCGCGGGATGCGGGTATCCGCTGCCAAGCGCTTCAGCAGCTCGAGCTTATCCGGGTCCAAGTAGGCGACTTCGACCGACCGTTTCGTTTTGCCCAT